>ENA-ORIC01002842-ORIC01002842.1-human-gut-metagenome-genome-assembly--contig:-NODE-2842-length-12997-cov-4.441099_pt1 | contig 12997 bp, 13 predicted proteins | sample MGYA00243023_ERZ508732 | MGnify/ENA primary metagenome ERZ508732 (study PRJEB26277, sample SAMN04329767) | human gut metagenome | biome: human-associated habitat | host: Homo sapiens | place: USA...
GCCCGTCTCTCGCTGGACGGAAGCATCTGCGGTGGCGCTGCTTCTGCCTCCGGCTCGGACGATCTTAAAATATGCACTGTTTTACACGGAAATCGGGAGCTTACAGAAAATTCTGAACATAGCCGCTGTTTCATTGAATCTCTTTCTTCCTTCAGGCTATGATCTGTCAAAAACCGGTGTCCGGCTATCAATCGTTTCTGTGAATGTCCCCCGACATGAATTTTATTGCGCGCTCGACGGCGTCCTTAGCGTTGCCCCACGGCTCGTTCTCGTAGCGGTAGTCGAACTTCTTGCAGAACCAGCTGACGTCCTCGGAGAGTGACTCGAAGTATGTATTCACGACGCCGGAGACCTCCTTGTAGAAGTCGCCGAAGAGCTTCTTCGGCAGTCCGCGTCTCCCGCACTCGACAAACATTCTGTAATGCGGGAGGCATATATACGGCGCCTTGCGCAGTTTCTCGCGGAACGCCGGATCTTTCTCCCAGAGCAGCACTGCGGTCTCGAACATCTTCGAGAGCGAGAACTCGATGCGCCCGCAGACGTAGCAGGTATTCTCGAGCTTTTCGAGCCGCTTCATCTGGTCTGTGCCGACGCCTTTCAGCGAGAATCCGCCGCCGGTGACTTCCTTTTTTATCTCGGCGAGGTGGCTCTCGAGCATGAGCGCCATTCCGAGGCGGTTCTTTCTTGTGAACATCATGTCGTAGTGGGTCTTGCAAAAGCCCTGCTCATTGGTCTTTATTCTGACGTCCGGCTCCATCATGGACGCCCCGAGGATGAGGTCGAGCTCGTTTTCCTCGAGCTTGCGGTAGAGCGTGCAGAACGGACAGCCGCAGGCGGGGTCCGCCGCCGAGGCTTCAAAGGCTTCGTTTACGGGTATCGTGTATATCTTTTCCATCCGGGAATTTCCTTTCGTGACGCGGCAGGCGTATTTGTTTTCATCCTGATGCTTGATTTATTTATATTATACCGCTATAATATAAATAATGCAATAGTTATCCGGGTAAATTTACAAAGAAAATTTCCGCGGATTATTTGTCGAAAGGAAAGTTATCGGATCATGATAATCGGACAGAATGATCAGCTCTTCCGCGCGGGGGGCGCGGACAGGTTCGCCGTTTCGGAGGGGAGACGCGCGGACGGAACGCCGTATGTGAGGGTGGACGGCGTGAAGGATTTTCTCATCTGGCAGACCTTTGACTGCGGACAGTGCTTCCGCTTCGACCCGACCGAGGACGGAGGGTTCGACGGAGTCGCGCTCGGAAGGTATGTGCGCTTTTCGCAGCCCTCGCCGGACAGGCTCGAGATAACCGGCTCGGACATGGCGGACTTTGAGAACATATGGAAGCATTACCTCGCGCTTGACGACGACTATGTGTCGATACGCGCCGGGATCGCAGAAAGCACCGCCGACGCCGCGGGTCGTCCGGGGGCGCCGGACCCGGTGATGGGCGAGGCGATGAGGTGCGGCTCGGGCATACGTATCCTTCATCAGGAGCCGTGGGAGACGCTGTGCTCGTTCATAGTGTCCCAGAACAACAACATTCCGCGAATAAAGAAGATAATCGCCGCGATGTCCGAGAAGTACGGTGAGCCGCTGAACGCCGGAGGGGAGACGTATTACGCTTTTCCGACCGCCGAGGCGCTTGTCGACGCCGGCGTCGGGGGGCTCGCGGAGCTGAAGACTGGCTTCAGAGCAAAATACATATACGACGCCGCGTACAGAACCGCGAGCGGGATGCTCGATTTCGATGAGATACGCCGCGCGGACTACGGAACGGCGGAGAAGATACTCTGCGGCATAAAGGGCGTCGGACCGAAGGTCGCGGCGTGTACGCTGCTGTTCGGGTTCGGGAAGACCGAGGCGTTTCCGATCGACGTGTGGATGAAGCGGGTGCTCGCGAAGTATTATCCGGACGGTCTCGACGTCGGACGGCTCGGGAAGTACGCGGGGATCGCGCAACAGTATCTGTTCTATTATGAGAGGTATTTCGGCGGGGAAATCTGAGCTTTGGAACTCCGTGAAAGCGAAAAGTGTAAATTTTTTTGAAAGTCTCCGGATTTTTTTGAAAAAGCTATTGCAAAAGCGGAGAATATCTGTTATAATATAAAGGTCGGAGGCGTGTGTCCTCCTGACTTGTAAAGACAAGCTATAAGATAAGGCCATACCAGCCGGGGAATTAGCGGTGCCTTGTACCTGCAATCCGCTGCAGCAGGGGTGGATTCCTTTGATGAGGGCTGATTCTGTGTGGTCTGCACGACGTTTTTCACGTGTTGACGGATGGGTCTTGCGCAATCGGACGCCGTGAACCATGTCAGGTGGGGAACCAAGCAGCATTAAGCGGTCACTCCGATGTGCCGCGAGGTCGCCTGTCCCGAGCGTGGGGCGTCGTTCACGCACATGGGCGCGGTTCGAGTCAGAGGTGTATGGTCTTATTTTATAGCTTGTCCGATTTTTTGCGGCGGCTTGTGTCCGCCGCGGAACATCTGTCGCGGGTATTCCGGATGCCTGACTTTCCGCGGCGCGTGAAGGGGGCGGTGGATTGCATCAGGCTCTTTACAGAAAATGGCGTCCGCGGCGCTTTTCGGACGTGTGCGGTCAGGACCATGTGACCTCAATACTCAGGTATGAGGTCGCGGAGGGGAAGACTTCCCACGCTTATCTTTTCTGCGGAACAAGGGGAACAGGCAAGACGACCTGCGCGAAGATTCTCGCGAGGGCGGTCAACTGCGAGCACCCGGTCGACGGGGACCCGTGCGGCGAGTGCGCGTCCTGCCGCAGCGCCGAGTCGGGAAGCTGCATCGATATCGTCGAGATGGACGCCGCGAGCAACAACGGCGTCGACGACATCAGAAAAATACGCGACGACGTCGAATACCTTCCGGCGGAGCTGAAATATAAGGTCTACATCATAGACGAGGTCCACATGCTGTCGCAGAGCGCGTTCAACGCGCTTCTGAAGACGCTCGAGGAGCCTCCGCCGCACGTGATATTCATTCTTGCGACGACCGAGCTCCAGAAAATACCGGCGACGATACTGTCGAGGTGTCAGAGGTTCGATTTCAGGCGGATTTCGAGCGAGATCATCGCGTCGAGGCTTGAATATATCGCGGAGCAGGAGGGCATGACGCTCGATCGCGACGCGGCGTTCCTGCTGGCGCACCTCGCAGAGGGCGGTATGCGCGACGCGATATCTCTGCTTGAGCTGTGCTCAGGAGAGAACCGTCCGATCACCTGCGAGGTGGTCGAGGAGATCGCCGGGACAGGCGGGCGCGATTCTGTCATGCGGCTTGTCAGGGCGATAGCTGAGAAGGATTACGACGCGATATTCTCCGAGATCGGGAATATTTTCATGTCGAGCCGGGATCTTGCCGTATACTGGCAGGATCTGATATCGTTTTACCGCGATATGCTCGTGTGCAGGACGACGAAGAGCGCGAGGGATTACCTCGATCTGTCGGACAGGCAGTACGGCGAGCTTTCTGAGGCGGCGGCGGGATTTTCGGTCGAGACGCTTATATATCACTCGAAGATGCTCGACGGCGCGCTCGACGAGATACGGCGCGCGGTGTCGTCGAAGCGGGTGATCGCCGAGATGACGCTTGTCAGGATGTGCGACGAGAGATTCGCGGCGTCGAACGAGGCGCTCGCGTCGAGAATATCTGTTCTCGAGGACAGGCTTAATTCGGGCGCGTTCACCGTGAGACGCGAAGCCCCGGCGCCTGCGGACACGGGCAAAGCAGCTGTTACTGATGTACCGGAAAACGTCACCGAGGTTATGCCGTCCGCGAAGCCGTGGGACGGTGCGCCGGCGGCTGATACCGGAAACACCGGAAACACCGGAAATAATGATTCTTCCGGAACTGCGGCTGAACCTGCCGCGGAGCGGGAAAAGCCGGTAAAGAAGGAATACCGCCAGCTCCCGTACTGGGCGGACTTCGTGCAGAAATGCACGGAGCGCGACGGGATGCTCGGCAGTTTCATGAGGGAGTCGGCGAAGGGCTTTACGGTCAGCACCGACGAGCTCGTTCATATACGCACGAATAACCGGATGGCTCTTACCATCATAACGAATATGTTCCCGACACTTCTCGAGGTGCTGAACACCTTCGAGAGCGGGCGGCTCGACCGGAACTCGGTCAAACTCGAGTACGTCCCTGAAAAGAAGGAGGACGCGGACAGGAGCCTTGATGAGCTGGTAAGAAATTCCGGAGAAAACAATAATTGACTGAAAGGAATAAACCAAGATGAAAGCACGTTTACCTAGAGGAATGGGCGGCGGCCCGCAGAACATGAACGCCATGATCAAGCAGGCTCAGAAGATGCAGGCTGACATGGAGGCGCTCCAGGAGGACCTCGACGCGCGCGAGTATGAGATCGCTGTCGGCGGCGGCGTCGTCGGCGTGAAGATCAACGGCAAGAAGGAGATCCTGTCGATCGACATAAAGCCCGAGATCGTCGACCCCGAGGACATCGAGACGCTTCAGGACACCCTTGTAGCGGCTGTCAACCAGGCGATCAAGAAGGTCGAGGAGACGAACTCCGCGGAGATGCAGAAGATCACCGGCGATATCAACGTCCCGGGTCTTATATAATCAGGAATGGCGGAATTCATACTTCCGCTTGAAAAGCTGATCGAGCAGTTCAGGAAGCTGCCCGGAATCGGCAGGAAGACGGCGGTGCGGCTCGCTTTCGCGGTGCTTGACTACACGCCGGAGGAGGCGGACGCCTTCGCCGCGGCGATACATGACGCCAAGGAAAAGGTCAGGACCTGCCGGATATGCCAGAATATTTCGGACGGGGAGCTCTGCCCGGTCTGCGCCGACGAGAAGAGGGACAGATCGGTCATATGCGTCGTTGAGGACGCGAAGGCTGTGATGTCGCTTGAAAAGGTACGTAATTACAACGGCGTTTACCATGTGCTGCACGGCGTCATATCGCCGTCTGCCGGGGTAAAGCCGGAGAATCTGCGGATACCGGAGCTCATGGCGCGGCTCGGCGACGGGACGGTGAACGAAGTGATCATCGCGACGAACCCGACCGTTGAGGGCGAGGCGACCGCGATGTATCTGACAAGGCTTATAAAGCCGCTCGGGATAAAGGTCTCGAGGCTCGCTTACGGTATTCCGGTCGGCGGGGAGCTTGAGCTTGCCGACGAGGTGACGCTGATGCGCGCCATTGAGGGCAGACGCAGCCTCTGACGATACGTCAGAAGAATGACAATATGTCAGAAGTGTGCGCCGGGATGCTTTTATCAGTGATGGAATAGGTCAAAAGTAAACAAAATTTGCATATTTTCCTATTCCTCTTGACAAAACGCAAAAAATAATATATAATAAATTAGTTAGCGAGCAGAGTTCGGAGGTGACGATAATGCTCATCGATCTGAAACAATTGCTTGCGGGCAAGACCGGACGGGTTGAGATTGACCACGAGTTTCCGCTTGATGACCCGGAATTGCCGTTTGATACGGCGGTCGAGGGAGTGAAGTACTCGGGAATGGCGCGTGTCAGGGGAGAGATCCTCGATATGGGCGGGTGCGTGAGTCTTTCGGTGAAGGTCAGCGTCGATTATGACACCGAGTGCGCGAGATGTCTCGCGCCGCTGCACAGGAGCCTTACTGTTACGCTTTCGCGGACGCTTGTCGAGGCGGGGAGCCTTGAGAACACTCCGGAGGAAGACGCAGACGACTATCTTGAATACACGGACGGGATGCTCGATATCGACACGCCAGCCGCGGAGGAGATTGTCATGTCGCTGCCGACGAGGGAGCTGTGCCGTGAGGACTGCAAGGGACTTTGTCCGAAGTGCGGCAAGGACCTCAATGAGGGCGACTGCGGCTGCGTGAAAAAAGAAATTGACCCGAGGCTCGCGATTTTGCAAAAACTACTTGAAAAACAGTAAATTATGATGTATAATATAAAGTGTTATACGGTTAAGGAGGTGTCGTGAAATGGCAGTACCGAAGAAGAAAGTCTCGAAGGCGAGACGTGACAAGAGACGTTCGAACGTCTGGAAGCTCGATATGCCGGGTATGGTTAAGTGCCCGAAGTGCGGTGAGTACATTCTCTCTCACAGAGTTTGCAAGGCTTGCGGAACCTACAATGGCAAGCAGGTCATCAACGTTGAAGGCTGATTTTGAGCTGAATATGAGAAGAGCCGTTTTGCGGCTCTTTTTCATTTGCTGTCCGGATAGATGTATTAAAAATTAACATCGTAGGACGAATTATTTACATGGCTTGAATTAATGCTTGACATATCAACCGCAATGTGGTACAATAGAGGACGTAGAGGCAGTGCTGATTTTTGGCACCAAATCACAAATACAACCACTTTTCAACTTTTTTTAACAGAATTCAGAAAGGATTGTAAGCACCATGAAAAAACAGTTTATTGCTCCGATCGCCGCGGCGTCCGCTGCCGCTATTCTCGCCTGCGGAGTTTCCGCCGCACCCGCTGTCGCAGGGCGCAAGACCTGCGAGGCTTACATCGCCGACATAACGCTCGATGGTAAGATCGACGACGCGTGGAATTACGCGCCGGAGATCAAGGTCGACACTGTCAAGGAGAACGCGTCTTCGTGGTTCGGCGATAATACAAAGGTCGCGGGAAAGGACTATGCGACCCTGACCTGCAAGGTGCTTTGGGACGGGCACGGAACTCTTTATCTGCTCTATGTAGTTAAAGACAACGTGATAAGCCTTTCCGGCGCTAACTCGTGGGATCAGGACTCGATTGAGTACTTCATCCAGACCGAGAACTCGACTGACAGCTCCGCGTCAAAGATCCAGAAGCGCCTTATGGCTGACAACAGTGCCAGCGACATCGGCGCGGAGGAATACGGCTACTCGAAGATCGACGGCGGATTCGTCTATGAGATCGCGGTCGACATAAGCGAGGTCGGCGGCGCCGGACAGTATTTCGGCATCGACTTCCAGTACAACGACGACGCTGAGGGACAGGGAACGAGAAATATCTGCCTCGGCTGGTCCGACTCGACTGACAAGGCGTCGAGCGACCCGTCTGTCTATGGTCAGTGCCTGCTTTCCGACAAGACCGTGGCTTCGATAATCGAGGAAGAGAAGCAGAAGGCGGCAGAGGCTGAGGCGGCAGGACAGGGATCCGCTTCCACCGCTGACCCGATGGCTCTCACCGCTCTCGCGGCGGCAGCGTCTCTCGCGGGCGTTGTCATCTCGAAGCGCCGCAAGTAATATAAAAGTGCTTTATTAACTTTCAGAACCAAGTGAATCCATACTCCCGTATCCGGATAAACTAATGACCGCGGACGATGTTCCGCCGCATTGATATTCGTATACGGGAGATTTTTATGGATTTTATAAAGGTTATACTGACGTCGCTTCTGTCGATTGTCACGCTCTTCATACTGACGAAGCTGATGGGAAACAGGCAGATGTCGCAGCTTTCAATGTTCGACTATATAAACGGCATAACGATCGGTTCGATCGCCGCGGAGCTCGCGACCGATCTTGAGGGGGATTTCTGGCAGCCGGTCGTCGCGATGGCAGTCTACGCGGTCGTCACCGTGTGCATCACTTTCATCACGACGAAATCGATCGGCGCGAGGAGGCTTCTGACCGGAAAATCGGTCATTCTGTTCGAGAACGGAAAGTTCCGGACGAAGGATATGCTCCGCGCGCAGGTCGACACGAGCGAGTTCATGACGCAGTGCAGGATAAGCGGCTGTTTTTCGCTGTCCGGGCTTGAGTGCGCGGTGCTCGAGCCGAACGGCAGGATAAGCTTTCTGATGAAATCGGACGCGAGACCGGCGGAGCCGAAGGATTTTTCGATCTCTCCGGAGAAGGCGTCGATAAGCCCGACCGTGATACTCGACGGCGAGACGCTGCACGAGAATCTGAAGGCGGCGGGCTACGACGAGCGCTGGCTGAAGAGCGAGCTCGACAGACTTTCCCTTGACGAGAAGGAGATTATGCTCGGCGAGATAGAAAACGGTTCGCTTTCGGCGTTCACAAGGGACGAGAAGAAGACAAAACGAGATATTTTTCAGTGATATCGAAAAAATATATTGCCAAACCGGAATGTATGTGTTATAATAGAAGATAGAACAGCGGAAGGAACATATTCCCCGACGCTGAAAATCTTAATCAGTGACGATATATAAATAAATTATAACAATATATATCCGAGGATGGTGTAATAAAATGTCGAATTTCAGAAACGGAGAGCCGTGGCTCGACACGGACGGAAATGTAATACACGCGCACGGCGGGCATATGCTTCATCACGACGGCTGGTGGTACTGGTACGGCGAGAACCGCAAGGAGAACAACTACGTCTCCTGCTACAGGACGAAGGATTTCACATCCTTCGAGTTCCGCGGGAATATAATAACGACAGAGACGCCGACCGAAGGGTATCGGGTGCATACGGATCTCTCCCTGACCGGTAAGAACGCGGACGGGACGATCCACAAGGTCAATCTCGAGCGCCCGAAGGTCCTCTGGTGCGAGCGGACGAAGAAATTTGTTCTGTGGTGCCACTATGAGAACGGCGTCGATTATCACGACGCGAGATGCGCGGTCGCGTCGAGCGATTACCCGGATCACGGTTTTGTCTATCACGGGAGCTTCAACCCGTTCGGGGACATGGCGCGCGACTGCACGCTGTTCATGGACGGCGAGGACGCGTATTTCACCGCGGCGTCGAGGGATAACCGCGACCTGCACGTCTGGAAGCTGACTAAGGACTTCATGAGCGTCTCGAAGCTCGTGAACAATCTCTTCCAGAATGAGTCGCGTGAGGCTCCGGCGTTCTTCAAGAAGGACGGCAGGTATTATCTGCTGACCTCCTACTGCACCGGCTGGGCGCCGAATCAGGGCAAGTGGTCGTCGTCGGATTCGATAGACGGCGAGTGGGAGATAAACGAGAAATTCGGAGACGAGACGACCTTCCGTTCCCAGCCCGCTTTCGTTCTCGAAAAGGACGGGAAGTTTATATATTTCGCGGACAGATGGGGCGGGAACGGTCATTATAACGACTCAACCTACGTTGTTCTCGAGATAAAGTTCCGTGAGGACGGCTCGCCGTATATCGAATACTCCGACGAGGCGGCTCTCTGAGATAAGTCCGCTCATGGTGTGAAATGGAATTATGACATAATTCAGGAAAGGCATGGTCATGGATATGGATATGGAATCTGACAGGATATCACTCTCCGCGCTCTGCCGCGACATATGCGACTGTATGGGGATCGACGCCCCGTCCGCGGCGGAACCATCCGGCGGGAGGCTGAAGAGCCTCGCCGGGGACAGGAAGTGTGAGCGCGTCGTCATGTACAATCCGGACGCGCAGGCGGAATGGCTTGTCAAAAAATACCCGGAGATATTCGAGCCTGTGACATCGCGTTGCCATCTTGCTTACAAGTTCGCGACCGTCATGCCGTCGGTGACTCCGGTCTGCTTCGCGACGATGTACACGGGCGCCATGCCGGAGGTTCACGGGATACGGAAGTACGAGAAGCCGGTGCTTGAGACCGACACCATCTTCGACGCCCTCGTGCGCGCCGGGAAGAAGGCGGCGATTGTCGCGACCAAGGGCAGTTCGATGTCCATTATCTTCGGCGGGCGGGATATAGACTACTACATAATCCCCGCCGACGCCGACGCGGACGAGAAGGCGGTGAAGAAGGGTATTGAGCTCATAAAAGAGGACAAGTACGACTTTCTCGTGATATACAACGGAAATTATGACTCGATGATGCACGTGACATATCCGGAGTCGGAATATGCCATGCACTGGCTGAGGCATCACGCTGACGCTTTCGCGAGGATATATTCCGCAGTCAGCGAGACCTCGAAACGAAGCGGCAGAACGGCGCTTGTCGGATACGCGACAGATCACGGCGTCCACACGAACGAGAACGGCCGCGGCACACACGGCGCGGACATTCCGGAGGACATCGAGATCACGCATTTCTATGACGTTATATAGGGAGCAGCTGTGATGAACACGACTTGTGAAGAGACAGATAAAAAGCCGCCGGAGAACGAAAGAAATGACGCGCCGGCGAGGGAAGCGAAGACTCTGAAATACTCGAGCGGGGTCGGAAGAGCGATGCTTCTGACTGGGATATCCGCGCTGGCGGTCTCGCTTCTTGTGGTCATATTCTCGGGAATCGGCGCGTCGGCGGCGTTCAGGCTCGGGGTCAGGACGAGAACCTGCGTGGTTGACATGTCAGATAACGCGAGACTTGAGTATTACGCGGCGAGACCGGTGCTGACCGGCGTCACATCCTGCCGCTTTTTCCTGAAAGATGGCGACAGGACGAGCGTTTCGGCGGCGGTCGATTTTCTGGCGTTTCTGAAACAGCAGGACGTCGCGCTTAACGCCGTGCGGATTGACTCGGGGGACGAGGAAGCGATTGCCGCGTATCTCTCCGGTGACGGCGGTCCGGAAGGCATCGACGACGACACTCTTGACCTTGCCGACAGGCTGAAGCGCCTGAACTCGACTCTCCCGCCGCAGAAGCGCGTCGGGATAAGAACCGGCGCGGCAGAAATCCCGTCGGACGGGGAATATGAGATAACATCGGCTGAATATACAGGCGTGGCGGACGGCGTTCTCGACGTCGGATGCCTGTATCCGGGAACAAACGGGTGTGACCCGCTGTTCGACGTGAAGACGGATAAGCTGCGCTTCGGATGTGTTTCGGATCTTGACGCTTTCAGCGGATATCTTTCCGCCGTCTCCGGAAATTTCGGCGGTAAAAAGTTCGACGGTGTCGGCGTCCCGGAATTCTATTTCCTTGTGCCGCCGAACGCGTCCGGCGAGTGAGCGTTTTTTGAAAGGATATATATGGCAGACAAACTGACGATTATTGAGGACGAGGGAGCGGAACAGCTCGCGCGCGAGGGAGAGTTCGAGCTCGCGATACCATTTTCGCTCTACCTCTACAATGACGGCGGGATACGGATAAATGTTTTCCCGTCGCTGAAAAAGGACGCGGAGGAGTTCCTCTCGCTCTTTCCGGACGACAGAATGTTCTCTTCTGAAGCGCTCGGATGGGCGCGTGAGCGCTTCGGCGGGGCGATATCGGCGGAGGGTTACACGACCGAGGACACGGACGTTTTTTTCTACGATTATCTCGTGAAGAGCGCCGACCGCTCGCTGATACTTCCCGAGACCTTCCGCGTCTGCGGGAGCGAGGAGGCGGAGAACCTGACCGGGTATGATTTCGGATACATGACGAATTACGGTCATGTGTGCTTCGCCGTGGAGGTCGACGGAAAGATCGTCGCCGCCGCCTGCACGAACTATCCGGTGCTGCTCGCTGACGATCAGGACGACCGGCGGGTCGAGATCGGCGTCGAGACCTCTCCGGAATACAGACGCCGCGGGTACGGTATCTCCTGCGCGGCGGCGCTGGTGAACGAGCTTGTCGCTCAGGGCTTCGAGGTGCTCTACGAGTGCGGGTCGGACAATCCGGCGTCGGTTGCGCTCGTCGACCGTCTCGGAGGGAGCGTCTTCGCAAAGAATTTCTGCGTCGTCGGGAGAAAAGAGACCGACGAATGAACCTTAGGAAAGGGATAATACGGCATGGCATTTGACGCCGGGATGGTTTCCGCCATCGTAAACGAACTTGAAAATAAGACGCTCGGCGCAAGAGTCGAGCGTGTGAACCAGCCGGAGAAGGACGAGATAGTCCTCCTCCTGCACGCCGCGAGAGAGAGCGGACGCGAGAATCTGCGCCTGTCACTCTCCTCCGGCACGAACAATCCGCACTTCAATCTGACAAAGACGGCGAAGGAGAACCCCGCCGCTCCGCCGATGTTCTGTATGCTCCTCAGGAAGCACCTGACCGGCTCGAGGATAGCCGGCATAACCCAGCTCGGTTTCGAGAGAGCGGTTGAATTCGCTTTTGACGGGTATGACGAGATGGGCTTCCCGGCGAAGAAGTACCTTGTCACCGAGACGATGGGCAAGTACAGCAACCTCATCCTGCTTGATTCATCGAAAAAGGTTGTCAGCGCGCTGAAGCTGATCGACCTCGCGTCGAGCTCGGTGAGGCAGATACTCCCCGGCTTTCCGTATGAGCTGCCGCCGGTGCAGAAGAAGCTGAACCCCTTGACGGCGGTCCGCGAGGACTTCGACAGGGCGTTCGACGACGCTTCCGGCATGACCGCGGACAAGTTCATGACCGCGAAGTATTTCGGACTGTCGGCTCTCACGGCGCGCGAGATCGCGCTGAGAGGCGCGGGAAGAAGCGACGCGCAGATAACAGACTGCGACCGCGAAAAGCTTTGGAGCGCCGTCTGCTGGTTCTCTGACACATTCAGAAACAGGAGCTTCGAGCCGTGGCTTGTGAGCGACGCCGCCGGGAGACCGGTCGAGTATTCGTTCTTCGAGCCGCTCGAGTACGGTCCTGACCTGACCGTGAAAAAGCTCGACAGCTTCGGCGAACTGCTTGACGAGTATTTCGGCAGGCGCGACAAGGCTGAGAGGATACGTCAGCGCACGGCGGACATCTTCCGTCTGCTCACGAACGCGGAGAACCGGCTCACGAGAAAGATCGCCGGACAGAAGCAGGATCTCGAGGCGTGCGCCGACAAGGACAAATACAAGAAATGGGGAGACCTCATAACCGCGAATATCTGGCGGCTCTCGAGGGGAATGGAATCGGCACAGCTCGAGGATTATTACTCGGATGACTGCGCCGTCGTGATAGTCCCGCTCGACAAGCGCCTGACGCCGCAGCAGAACGCCCAGAGGTACTACAAGAAGTACACGAAGTCGAAGACGGCGGAGGTCGAGCTCGCGAAGCAGATAAAGCTCGCGGAGGCGGAGCTCGAATATATTTACACGGTCTTCGATTCGCTGACCCACGCGGAGAGCGAGAACGATATCCTCGAGATACGGGACGAGCTTTACCGTTCCGGCTACGCGTCGAGGATGAAGAATTACTCGACGAAGAAGATGCCGGCGCCGAAGCCGCTCGAGTTCCGCACGACAGACGGCCGCCGC
>ENA-ORIC01002848-ORIC01002848.1-human-gut-metagenome-genome-assembly--contig:-NODE-2848-length-12966-cov-3.193498_pt1 | contig 12966 bp, 12 predicted proteins | sample MGYA00243023_ERZ508732 | MGnify/ENA primary metagenome ERZ508732 (study PRJEB26277, sample SAMN04329767) | human gut metagenome | biome: human-associated habitat | host: Homo sapiens | place: USA...
CCCGGGGACAGGATGCCCAGCGCGGGATGGATCGAGCGCAGCAGCGCCTCGGCACCGGCCAGTCGGTCGGCCAGCAGGCTGATCTTGGGCTGGAGGTAGACCTGAAACTGCCTCTGGGCGAGGGCGGCCTCCATGGACTCGGTGATGACCTGCTCCCGCAGCAGCTTGCTGCGCAGACTGTCATCGTAGACGGAGAAATGGGTGTTGTAGTGGCCGCGGATGCTGTCCGCTGCCAGAAAGGCACGGTCGCACATCTGCTCCACAGAGACGCCTTCGCTGGCCACCTCATACACGCCCCACTTCATAACGGTGTTCTTCGCCGCGCTCAGCATCTGCTGACCGGTCTCCACAAGGTGATCGTAGTTTGCAGTGCGGTGCTCCTGACTGCGCAGGAGCATGAAGCGGTCGGCGTTGAAGCGGCCGCAGATCTCATCGCGGCCCTTGAGCTCCAGAAACATGTTGGCGATCTCGCGGAGCAGGCGGTCGCCGGCGGCGATGCCGAACACATCGTTATACAGCTTGAAATTTTCAATGTTGGAGCAGATGATGGTATACTGCCGCTCCGGATGGGTGCGCATCTGCTCCTGCGCCTGCTTATAGAAGAACTCCTTGCTGTAAAGACCGGTGAGCCGGTCATAGCGGAGCTGGTTGACCATGGCTGCATTTTCCCGCAGGTTGATGAGGCTGGCCACGCGGTGCAGGATGATCTGGGGGCGGTAGGGCTTTGGCACGAAGTCCGTGGCGCCGTGCTCCAGCGCGGCGATCTCATCGGTCTCACTGTCATTCTGGGTGGTGACGATGACGGGGATCAGGGCCAGCTCGGGGTCCTGCTTCACCAGCTCCAGAAACGTATAGCCATCCATCACCGGCATCATCACATCCAGCAGGATCAGGGCAATATCGTCCTTGCGATCCCACAGAAGGTTCAGGGCTGTCTGGCCGCTATCCGCCTCTGTCACGTCGTATTGGCCGGACAGGATCATGCGCAGCATCTCGCGGTTGATCTGGTTGTCCTCCACCACAAGGATCTGTTTCTTCAATGACATCTCTACTACTCCTCTTTTGCTTGTTTGACAGCGATGCCGCGCATCGGTTGGGGGGGAGAGCTGCGCCCGGGCCGCCCGGCTGCCGGCGAAAGGTTTCCGGGGTCAAGATGCGTCGCGCCTCAGCTTTTGCTGCCGGTCTCGTCTGGCGCGGGGGATACGCTGCAGCCGCAGCGGCCATGGGCCTTGGCGGTATAGAGGGCGCTGTCCGCCGCCCTGAACAGACTGCCGCAGAAGCCATTCTCATCGGAGAAGGCCACGCCTGCGCTGAGGGATACCGCGGGGAGGCCGTCCTCCGGTACGGCCAGCAGGCCGTTGATCTCCGCGATTTTATCGGTGATGGTGTAGTATAGCTCACGGCTCATATCCACCATGATGACGGCAAATTCGTCGCCGCCGATGCGGCACACATAGTCGGTGGAACGGAAGGTGGTGTGCAGGAGCGCGGCCACCCTTTTCAGGATGCGGTCGCCCGTGTCGTGGCCGCAGGTATCATTGATCTGCTTAAAGACGTCCACATCCGCCAAGATCAGAGCGAAGCGGCTCCGGTCTTTTTCATACAGGCTCAGGATCTGATCGAAGGAGCGGCGGTTCAGCAGCTCCGTCAGGCTGTCGTGCTCCGCCTGATGCTTCATCAGCATCTCCCGTTCCTCATTTTCCTCGTAGATGCTGTTATAGGTCTCCGCCAGCGTCCGCAGCTCCGCTACTCCGTGGATGGGGGCGATGACGCCGTGGTGGATGCTTTCGTTATACTCCAGCAGGGGGTGTACGATGCCGCGGCGGATGACCATGCACTCCAGCAGCATCACTGCGGCGAAGAGCATCACGGAGACGGTGATGGTCCGGAAAATGCGGGCAAACACATCCGCCGCCCGCTGCTGCCGTGCCGTCAGTGTGTCGGTGAACACGGCCAGAGCTGCATCCACGTCGCCGGCGATCTCGGACTTGGCGTCTTCGCCGCCGTGGAGGGCGGACAGGTCCGCCAGCGCGGTCTCACGGCTGCGGGTGACGTTGGCCTCCTCGAAATAGGCGTCGATATAGGTCTGCTCACCGGTGGCGGCGGCCAGCCGCACCTGACGGGTCAGCGTGTCCGAGCCTGTCTGGAGTCGCTGGGCTGCGGCCTCACAGGCGATGTAGTCCCGGGTGGAGCTTTGCAGCACCTCGTATTTCCGAAAGCCCAGAATGGACATGGCGATACAGAGGATCGCCAGTACCGCGGTGATCCCCAGACTCCAGTTGCCCAGCGTCCGTATTTTCAAATTTCCGGCCATGCCAACGCCTCCTTTCCGGGCGCACAGGGCGCAGTCCTCCGAATGAGAAAAAACCATAATCGCACGGGCGTTCTTGACGGCATTTTAACGATATTATACAGCATTCCCTGGAAAAATCTACAAGTAATTTTGTGCAAAGAGGAAAATTTTGCAAATCAAAATTGGAGATTCTGCCGAAGGAGACAAGCAGACGAAAAAGCGTTTCAGATGCCGGAGCGGGCGAAGTGCTATGATCTGCCGGCAGCGGCCGCGCATCAGGTATGCTGCATCAGTATGAACCCACCGAATAGAATTGTCAACCTGCCCTCGCCGCTGACAGAAAAAACGCCGCCCCGGCGGGCGGCGTTTCGATGACGGACGATATACTACGGCTCCTGCATGTCACGTCTCACTGGCGGCAGAGCCGCGGTGGGCGTCGTGGCGGCGGCAGACCTGCCGGTAGATCAGCAGGCCGACACCGGCGATGACCAGCGTGGCGAGAAAAGTGACAACGGCGAACTGGTAATTCTGCATGCCCAGAGCATCGCCGCCCACGGTGGACGTGACGATGGAGGGGATGCGGCCCACGGAGGCGATCAGCAGCCAGGAAGACCAGCTCAGGTCCGTGAGGCCCGCAAAGTAGCACAGCAGGTCCTTGGGTGTGCCGGGGACGGTGAACACCAGCCACAGCAGCGCTGTCCGCTTGGGGGACGTGCGCAGAAAGGACAGCTTTTCCAGCTTCTCCCTGGGGAAGAACACCTCCACCAGTGGGATACCCCATTTCCGCACCACGGCGAACACCGCCACACTGCCCAGGATCGAGCCCAGCAGGCACAGCACCGTGCCCCACACGGCGCCGAAGGCGTAGCCTCCCGCGATCTCCAGCGGTTCGCCGGGGATGATGGCCACCAGCACCTGCAGAAACACCATGCCCGCGTAGGCGGCCATGCCCCAGACGCCGTGACCGGCCACCCACTGGCGGAACGCCTCCGGCTCCCTGGCGAAACGGACCATGGGACGGCCCGCAAACCAGGCCAGCGCCGCGGACAGCAGGACAAAAATGACGATCGCGCCGCCGGACAGCAGTTTTTTCTGTTTTTCAGTGAACGCGCGGTGCTGTTTCATGTGTGCGGGCCTCTTTCGTGGAAATATAGTTCATCATGCTGCATGGTATCCTACCACAAAAAACGGGGGAATATTTGAACGAATCATAAAGATTTCCTTAAACGGAGAAAGAGAGCCGCAGCGCAGCCCTCTTTTTGCGTGACGAAGAAGTTCAGCGGATACCGGCGATGAAGCAGGCAGGGTCCGCCGCCAGCTGGTGCCTGGCCCATGCCAGCATGGCGTAGGTGTTGACGGCGGAGGTGACGACGCCCGCGCCCCAGTGGTCAGCGGTGACGCTGCGCAGGAAGTCATCCGGCGCGGCGGTGCGCACGTAGTAGGGGTGGGCCTCGGCGGAGCCGTCCAGCTGGGCGGTGTCGGCCTTGCCGGTGTAGAAGGACTTGTCACCGGACAGGATGGTCAGACAGTCCTGCACCACATTGGAGGCGGTGGGGAAGCGGCCCGCGCCCTGACCGAAGAAGCTCTGGCGGCCCACGCGCTCGGCGATGCAGGTGATGAGGTTGTAGTTGGCGGGCACGGCGGCCTCCGGTTCACCGGCGTCTACCAGCGTGGGCTCCACATAGGCACAGACGCCGTTTTCCGTGGACTCCGCTGCGGCCAGCAGCTTGCACACGAAGCCGTGGGCCTTGAAGGCGGCAATGTCCTCCGCCGTGACGGTGCGGATGCCGAAGGTGGGAATGGCCGTCTCCTCCAGTACTGCGTCAAAGGCGATGTTGGCGGAGATACACAGCTTCCGGCGGATGTCGTCACCGTCGATATCGGCGGAGGGGTCCGCTTCCGCGTAGCCCAAGTCCTGCGCTTCCTTGAGAATGGCGGGGAAGTCCACGGGGGACTTGTGCATGGCGTCCATGATGAAGTTGGTGGTGCCGTTCATGATGCCGCCCACGGCGCCCACGGTGTCCAGCCGCTTGACACGGGCCAGATTCACCAGCCACGGGATGCCGCCGCCCACGGCGGCGGTGCAGCGCAGGGCCACGCCCTTTTCCTTTGCCAGTGCCGTCAGCTCCGGATAGTAGGCGGCGATCAGGGCCTTGTTGGCCGTGACCACGTTCTTGCCCCGCTCCATAGCGGCGCTGACGTACTCGTAGGCGGGGTGCAGCCCACCCATGACCTCCACCACTGTGTCGATGGCGTCATCGGTCAGAATGTCGTTGAAGTCGTAGGTGGCCAGGCCCTCCGGCAGGCCGGCCTTGGGGCTGCGCAGCAGCACACGGGAAACGGCGATGTCGCTGCGGCTCTGGGTCAACTCCAGCACGCCGCCGCCCACCACGCCAAAGCCCAGCAGTCCGATGTTCATTGGGAAGTACCCCCTGTCAGTTGATTTTGCCCCATTGTACCCAGCCGCAGACGGGTTGTCAACAGGAAAAATGCCTGTACCAGCGGCGGTACAGGCATTCGGTTCACTGCATCAGGCGCAGGATCTCCGGCTGGGAGACAAGTCCGACGGATCTGTTCACCAGCTGGCCATTCCGGAACACCAGCAGGGTGGGGATGCTCTCGATGCCGAACTGCATGGCAAGGGCCGGTTCCGCGTCCACATCCACCTTGACGATCTTGAAATCGTCCCGATCGGACAGGGACTCCAGCACGGGGGCCAGCATCCGGCAGGGACCGCACCATGCTGCCCAGAAGTCCACCAGCACCGGCTTGTCCGCGTGCAGGACCTCCTGTTCAAAGCTCTGCGTCGTTGCGTGTACAATGGCCATGACACGTCCTCCTTTGTGGATGATTTTCTTTAGTATATGGAATGTTCTGCCGAATATCAGCGGCATATGCAACAATCAGACGGTTTTTTCCAGACAGACCAGCTGTACGTCGGGGATGCCGTTGAAGCTGCCGCCGATGATGCCCGCCTCGATATAGCCCAGACGGGCGTACAGGGTGCGGGCGGGGGTGTTGCGGGCATTGGTGTCGATGCGCAGGCAGTTCCGCCCCGTCTCGCGGCCCAGTTGCTCGTAGAACCGGACGAAGGCGGTGCCATACCCCTTGCCCTTGACGGAGGGGTCCACCACCAACGTGTGGAGCACCAGCACCCGCTCCGGCGGGGCCTCGTACTGCCAGAGGCACTGGGTATACTGCGGCATCTGGTGCTGGTCGATCTTGGCGGCAGCGGTGACGCGGCCCTCGTCCTCCAGCACGTAGAGGGTGCCGGCGGTCAGGGCGTCCAAGGCCGTCTGCTCCGTGGGGTAGATGCCGCGGGTCCAGCCGGTGGTCAGCAGACCCTGCTCCTCACGGTCCAGCAGGGCATTATAGATGGCCGCGATGGCGGGGATATCGGCGGCGGTCGCTTTTCGGATCATCATGTTGCTCACCTCACCGGCATTATAGCATCCGAAAGCGGCGCTGTCACCTGCTTTTTCGCGGAAAACCGGCTCCCCGTCAGACGGAGAGCCGGTTTTGTTATCGGTACAGCAGCCATGCCGCCAGCGCGATCTGCGCCAGCAGGATCGCGGGGATGCCCCAGACGAAGTACCAGTGCTTCGTCTTGTGACGGAACGTCCGCATGCCCAGCAGAGCTCCGATGCTGCCGCCCAGCAGGGGCAGCAGGAACAGCGTCTTTTCCGGTACGCGCCACACGCCCCGCTTGGCGCGGCTCTTGTCGATACCGTACACCGCGAAGGTGGCCAGGTTGATGACGATGAGCCACAGGGCCAGTACACCGGCGGGGGTGGTCAGGAGCTCCTTCACCGTCAGTCGGCGTTACGCAGCTTGCTGAGCTCCACTGCGGTGGCAGTGGCCAGACGGGCGTTGTTGTACACCAGCTGGATGTTGGCAGCCAGGCTGTTGCCGCCGGTGATGTCCTTGATCTTGGCCAGCAGGAAGGGAGTGGTCTCCTTGCCGTGGATGCCCAGCCGGTTGGCCTCGGCCACAGCCTCGTCGATGGCCTTGTTGATGACCTCGTGATCCATGGAGTATTCCTCGGGGATGGGATTGGTCACCAGCATACCGCCGCCCAGACCCATGTCCTGCTTCACATAGAAGGCCTTGGCCAGCTCGGCGGGAGTGTCGATGCGGTAGTCCACCTTGAAGCCGGACTTCCGGGTGTAGAAGGCGGGCAGCTCCTCGGTGCCGTAGCCGATGACGGGGACGCCGTGGGTCTCCAGATACTCCAGGGTCAGGCCCAGATCCAGAATGGACTTGGCGCCGGCGCACACCACCATCACGGGGGTCTGGGCCAGCTCCTCCAGATCGGCGGAGATGTCCATGGTGGTCTCCGCGCCGCGGTGGACACCGCCGATGCCGCCGGTGGCGAACACCTCGATACCGGCCATGGCAGCGATCATCATGGTAGTGGTGACGGTGGTAGCGCCGTCGCGCTTCTCCGCCACCAGAATGGGCAGGTCGCGGCGGCTGGCCTTGGTGACGCCGGCGCCGGTCTTGCCCAGATAGTCGATCTCCTCGGGGGTCAGGCCAGCCTTCAGGCGGCCGCCGATGATGGCGATGGTGGCGGGCACGGCGCCGCCCTCACGGATGATCTTCTCCACGTTCAGGGCCGTCTCCACGTTCTGGGGATAGGGCATGCCATGGCTGATGATGGTGCTCTCCAGCGCCACGACGGGCTTACCGGCCTTGATGGCCTCCTGTACTTCGGGTGCAACGTCCAGATAACGGTTCATATCAAAGTTCCTCCTTGTCAAGAATATATTGGATGTTCTCCCAGCTCATGCCGGGGTGGATCGTCTCGGGTGAGGTGCAGGCCAGCGCGCCGGCACCGATCGCCAGATGGGCTGCCTCCTCCAGCGTTTTGCCGTGGGCTATGCAGGAGGCCAGCGCGGCGGCTGCCGCATCGCCGCCGCCGGTGGCGTTGGCGATCTGGACCCTGGGGCAGGCCACCCGCGCGGTATGGCCCTGCCGGTCGGCGGCGTACAGGCCGTCGCTGCCAAGGGAGATGTAGACCTGCTGCAGGCCGGTGTCCAGCAGATTTTCCGCCGCACGGGCCGCGTCGGCCTCATTATGGATGGGGACGCCGCTGAGCAGCTCCGCCTCCATGCGGTTGGGCTTCAGGGCGGTCAGGCGGCCCAGCACCGGCTGGAGCTTGGGGGCTTTGATGGTGGAGACCGGGTCGGCCAGCAGGGGCGCGGTGCAGTGCTGGCACAGCCAGTGCAGCGACGCCTCCGGCAGGTTCGTCTCTACCACCACCAGGTCGGCGTGGTTGATGAAGTCCAGACGCTGGCGCAGGAAGTCCGGCGTCATGTGGTCGTAGATGGACATGTCATTGACGGCCAGTGCCATGTCACCGTCGCTGTCGTCAATGAACAGGTAGGTGCCGGTGCGCCCATCGGGGATGACGGCGCTGTGGGTCAGGTCCAGACCGATGGCGGCGGCGTTCTCCCGCACGCTTTGGGCGAAGCTGTCCTGCCCCAGCACCGTGACCATGGAAACATGCTCGCCCAGCAGGCACAGGTTATGGGCAATGTTGCGGCCCACGCCGCCCAGCGACGTGGTGACCCGGCCGGGATTGGAGTCCCGCGCCACCAGAGGCGCGTGTGACACAGCGCCGATATCCATGTTGACGCCGCCCACCACCACGATGTACGGGTCGGTGCGCAGCAGATAGCCCCGTCCGGCGATATAGCCCTTCTTCATCAGGCTGGAGATGTGTACTGCGGCGCTGGAACGGGTGATACCGGCCTTTTCGGCCAGTTCCTGCTGGGAGATCATGGGATTTTCCCGGATCCACTCCAATAGCTGGCGCTCCCGCTGGGTCATGGTATCGCCTCCTAAGCTAAAATTTATTTTCTAATCATGTGCTTATCATAGCGCGGCGCGGCGGGTTTGTCAAGGGGGAATTTACGGGAAGGGACCAAAGGCGCGGGGCAAGTTTCGTGAAAAGGACGTTGCAAACAGCCCGAACGTATGGTACAATACGGGCAATGCAGCAATAGCGGGCACCTGCGGGCGCCGGCAGCGAGGAAAGAGGTAGAGATCTTATGAACAATGCAGTCAAGCGTATCGGCGTGCTGACCAGCGGTGGAGACGCACCTGGCATGAACGCCTGCATCCGTGCCGTGGTCCGCAGTGCGCTGGCCCGCGGCATCGAGTGCGTGGGCATCCGGCGGGGCTACGCCGGACTGATCTCCGGCGACATCATGGAGATGAACAGCGCCAGCGTCAGCCGCATCATCAATCGCGGCGGCACCATCCTGTACAGCGCGCGGTGCGACGAGTTCCGTACTCAGGAGGGCCAGCAGAAGGCGGCCAACACCTGCAAGCTGCTGGGATTGGACGGTCTGGTGGCTATCGGCGGCGACGGTACGTTCCGCGGCGCACAGGACCTGTCCAAGTTCGGCATCTCCGTGGTAGGCATCCCGGGTACCATCGACAACGATATCGTCTGTACCGATTACACCATCGGCTTCGATACCGCCGCCAACACGGCGGTGGAGTGCATCGACCGGCTGCGGGACACCATGCAGTCCCATGAGCGCTGCTCCGTGGTGGAGGTCATGGGCCACCGCGCCGGTTATCTGGCGCTGTATGTGGGCGTGGCCGTGGGAGCAACGGCAGTGCTGGTGCCGGAGCGGGAGTACGACTTTGAACAGCATGTAGCGGAGAAGATCCGGCGGGCGCGGCTCAGCGGCAAGACCAATTTCATGATCGTTGTGGCTGAGGGCGCGGCCAGCGGCATCGCCGTGGGGGAAGAGATCCGCGAAAAGCTGGGACTGGATCCCCGCGTCACCATTCTGGGCCACATCCAGCGGGGCGGCAACGCCAGCGCCAAGGACCGCGTGATGGCCACCCGCATGGGCTATGAGGCTGTGCAGGTGTTGGCGGAGGGCAAGACCAACTGCATCATCTGCGCCAAGGGCGAGCAGATCGTCAATGTAGACATCGACGAAGGGCTGGCCATGAAAAAGACCCTGAACCCCGAGGAGATGGAGGTCATGACTGTGATGAGCGGCCGGTAAACAACATAAAAAGAGGAGACGCGCCGCGTCTCCTCTTTTTATGTTGTTATGCGTTGTGCAGCCCCGCGATCACGATACCCGCGGCTACCAGTAAAATCATGGCGCAGTGCTTCCGGCTCAGCTTCTCCTTGGGGAACAGGCGGTTCCACAGCACGAGGGCCGCACAGCGGGCGGTGATGATGGGGCGGCCGGAGCGCAGATATGGGCGAACCGCCTGCCGTCTCGCAGACGGCGCTGAAAATGGTGATTTGGCAGCGGAATGGCTGTCTCTGTAAGTTTACATAATTAAAGAGAGATGAGGCCGGCCTCCAGCATTTTCTGGAGGCTCATGAGGATGCCCAGCTTGGCGTGATACCACGTCAGGCCGCCCTGAAAATACACGGCGTAGGGCGGGCGGATGGGGCCGTCGGCGGAGAGCTCGATGGAGCTGCCCTGCACGAAGGCGCCGGCGGCCATGATGACCTCACTGTCGTACCCGGGCATGGCCCATGGTTCGGGGGTCACATAGCTGTCCACCGGCGCGGCGGACTGGATACCCTTGCAGAAGGCCACCATGCCCTCGCGGCTGCCCAGCTCCACGGCCTGGATGATGTCGTGGCGGGTCTCGGCGGCGGAGGGCACCACGCGGAAGCCCAGCTTTTCATAGCAGGCGGCGGCAAACACCGCACCCTTTACGGCGGAGGCCGTCACGGTGGGGGACAGGAAAAATCCCTGATACAGCTGGGTCAGCAGGCCAAGATTGGCGCCGACCTCCCGCCCAAGACCCGGGGCGGACAGGCGGCGGGCACAGCGGTCGATGAGATCAGCCCTGCCGCAGACGTAGCCGCCGGTGGGGGCCAGACCGCCGCCGGGGTTTTTGATGAGACTGCCCACGATCATGTCCGCGCCCACGTCGGACGGCTCCCGCAGCTCGGTGAACTCGCCGTAGCAGTTGTCCACCATGCAGATCACGTCCGGCTTGCACTGCTTGCAGAAGGCGATGAGCTGGCCGATCTGGTCCACGGAGAAGCTGGGGCGGGTGGCGTAGCCCTTGGAGCGCTGGATGGTAATGAGCTTGGTCCGGGGGATGGCGGCGCGGATGCCGTCGTAGTCGAAGCCGCCGTCCGGCAGCAGATCCACCTGCCGGTAGGAGACGCCGTACTCTTTGAGAGAGCCGGCGGAGGGACGGATACCGATGACCTCCTCCAGCGTGTCATAGGGGCCGCCCACAGGGCTCAGCAGCTCGTCGCCGGGCAGCAGGTTGGCGCCCAGCGCCAGCGCCAGCGCGTGGGTGCCGCAGGTGATCTGGGGACGCACCAGCGCCGCCTCGACGCCGAAGCAGTCGGCGTAGACACGCTCCAGCGTGTCGCGGCCCTCATCGTCGTAGCCGTAGCCGGAGGAGAGGTTGAAATGGTTGGCGGCCAGCCGGTTCTTCTGCATGGCGGCGATGACCTTCATCTGGTTGGCCTCGGCGATGGCGTCAATATCGGCGAAGCGATCCTTCAGGTCGGCGAGGACGCCCTCACCAAAGGTGAGCACGGCGTCGCTGACGCCCAGAGCTTTATATTGTTCAAGCATGTTTGATACCTCAGTCAGGAAATTTTACGCCATTCAGGCGCATGATGAGCCGGATGGGGTAGTCCCGATCCAGATAGTGCTGCACGTACCAGTCGTAGGTGGCCACAGGGGCGTGAACCAGCTCCGGCGCCTCGCAGCGCAGAGCCTCGAAGGTCTTCCGGTCGCCGCTGAGCAGGGCGGCCACCACGTCCAGCCGTCCCTCCTCCGCCAGACGCAGCAGGGCGTGATCCATCATGGCGGCGCAGGCCTGCTCATCCTCACCGGCGTACAGCTCCCGGCGGCCCAGCCAGTAGAGGAATTCCTCCGGGTCCAGGTCCAGCTTGGTGGTGATCTGGCTCAGCTTGAAGAACTCCTTGCGGTCCATGCGCTTCAGCACGTCGATGAGGTACTGCACCAGACCGTCGTCCATGGCGATGCAGTCCAGAAACACCTCGAAGGCGTGCTTGTTGGCATCGGGATCGGGAGTTGCGGGCCGCTCCGGCGCGGCTTCCGGCGTCTCCGCGCCCTGCAGGAAAAACTGAAGACCGCCCAGATCGCTGCTCTCGGTGACGAACAGCTCCTCCGGCAGCACCGTGCCGTCCTGCGCGGCGCAGGCGCGGACGAAACCGGCCATGCCCATGGCTTGCAGCTGCCGGCCCAAAGCCTGGATGCGGGCGGCCTCGTCGCCGTCCTCCGGAAGGGTGATACCCTCCGGGGCGGAGCGCTTGCCCTCCCACACCTGGGTCATATACTGGAGATAGTAGTCAAAAAGGGTCATGGTATCCCTCACTTTCTAACACTACATCTTATCATAAGGCTGTTGCCAATGCAAGGAATATCGGGTATGATGGGGAAAGAAAGGGGGCGGAGGTCTTGTACTATGTCTATGTGCTGGCCTGCGGGGACGGCAGCCTCTACACCGGCATGACCAACGATCTGCGCCGGCGGATGACGCTGCACGCCGCGGGCAGGGGCGCGAAGTACACCCGCTCCCACCCGCCGCAGGAGCTGGCGGGACTGTGGCGCTGCGGGGAGAGGACTGCGGCGGCGCGGCTGGAGTACGCGGTCAAGACGCTGCCGCGGGCGGCGAAGCTGGCGCTGCTGGATGTGCCGGAGCAGGTGGGGCAGGTGTTCCCCGCGCTGGCGCAGTACGACTACGCCCCGGTACGGGGTGAGACGCTGGCGCACCTGCTGGAGGAGGGATCGAATGGTTGACATAAAGCTATACGCCGCGCCCATGGAGGGGCTGACCACCTACATCTGGCGCAGGGCCCAGCGGGAGGTATTCGGCGGTGTGGACAAGTATTTTACGCCGTTCCTGTCGCCCAACGGGAACCTGGCATTCCAGCAAAAGGAACTGGATGAGGTGACGCAGGGGGAGACGGACACGGTGCCCCAGCTGCTGACCAACCGCGGGGACTACTTCGTGTGGGCGGCGCGGGAGCTGTACGCCATGGGGGTTCGGGAGGTCGACTTCAATCTGGGATGTCCCTCCGGCACCGTCACCGCCAAGCGCAAGGGGGCGGGGCTGCTGGCCTATCCGGAGGAGCTGGATCGGTGTCTGGAGGAGGTCTTCGCGGCGCTGCCGGACATGCGTGTGTCTATCAAGACCCGCATCGGGAAGAACGATCCGGCGGAGTGGGAGCGGCTGCTGGCCATCTACGGGAAATACCCCGTGTCGGAGCTCATCGTCCACCCGCGGGTGCAGAAGGAGTTCTACCGCGGGGTGGTGCACCGTGACGCCTTCGAGCTGGCACTGGCGCGGCGGCGGGAGCCGCCGGTGTATAACGGCGACCTGTTCACCGCGGCGGAGGTGGAGGACTTCTGCCGCCAATACCCCCAGGTGCGGGCGGTGATGCTGGGACGGGGACTGGTGGCCGATCCGGCGCTGGGCCGCCGGCTGCGGGGCGGCGCTGCCGCGTCGCGGCAGGAGCTGGAGGCGTTCCATCACCGGCTGCTGGCGGATTACCGGCGGCGGTTGTCCGGCGATACGCCGGTGCTGCACCGGATGCGGGAGCTGTGGAACTATCTGAGCGGCAGCTTTGACGGCGCGGAGCGGGAACTGAAGGCCATCCGCAAGGCACGCACGCTGACGGAGTATCAGGG
>ENA-ORIC01002856-ORIC01002856.1-human-gut-metagenome-genome-assembly--contig:-NODE-2856-length-12915-cov-4.141922_pt1 | contig 12915 bp, 9 predicted proteins | sample MGYA00243023_ERZ508732 | MGnify/ENA primary metagenome ERZ508732 (study PRJEB26277, sample SAMN04329767) | human gut metagenome | biome: human-associated habitat | host: Homo sapiens | place: USA...
GATTGGCTGGGCAAGGAGCCTGACATCGACGAGGCCGCCATCACCGAGACCGTGGACACCGACATCCTCATCGTGGGCGCGGGCAACGGCGGTATGTTTGCTGCCGCTTATGCAGCCGCCAACGGCCTGAACTTCCGCATCATCGAGCAGAATGCTGTAGTGCAGGACACCCGCCACTGGTACGGCGCCATCGACTCCGCTGCTGCCAAAGCCGCCGGTGCCCCCGCGACCGATAAGGCCAAGCTGCTGAGCGAGATCTCCCGCTATGCTTCCGGCAAGTGTGACCAGCGCGTTGTCAAGACTTGGATCAACGAGTCTGCTGCCATGCACGATTTCATGCGCAGCATTCTGGAAGATAAGTTCGGCTGGGAGTGCGAGTTTACTTCTGGTGCTGAGGCTGCTTGGCCCGCCGAGAACGCCGAGCACAACACGGATTATCTCTACCCCGTGCAGGAGCACAACTACCGCGCCAGCGAGTCTGCTGCCGGGCTGCAGCGCAACGAAGCCCTGCAGCAGTACATTGAGGAGCTGGGCTACGGCATCGACTTTAAGACCAGCCTTGCCAAGCTGGAGAAGGATTCCTCCGGCCGCATCACCGGTGTCATCGCCCAGAGCACCGAGGACGACCACTTCATCCGCTACAACGCCAATCAGGGTGTGCTGCTGGCCTGCGGCGGCTTCCCCGGCAACCCCTACATGATGGAGCAGCTGGACCCGCTGGGTACCTCCGTCACCACCGCTTGTTCCTACTCTCCGGCCGATAAGGGCTACGGCATCCGTGCCGCCGTCTGGGCCGGTGCAAACCTCGACAAGGAAGCCGCTCCCATGCTGTTCGACCGCGGCATCGTGGCCCCCGGCGTGGATGCTGGCTATGTGGACAGCGAGAACGCTTTTGGAGGCAGGGCCTTCCCCGGCAAGATCCGCCAGTACAACCCCGGTACCCAGCCCTTCCTGAAGGTCAATCGCGACGGCGAGCGCTTTGCCAATGAAAGCTGCCCCTACAACGATATCGTCTACGCCGCCGCCCACCAGCCGGGCCGCGTCTACGCACAGATCTGCGACGCCAACATTCTGGAAGACGTCAAGCGCTTCCACACCATCGGCTGCTCCGCACAGACCCGCAACGCCGGTGAGGACTACATCAAGAGCCAGATGGAGAATGCAGAGAAAGAGGGCTGCTTCTTCAAGGCGGACACCATCGAGGAGCTGGCGGACAAGCTTGGCTTCACGGGTGACGCCAAGGAAACCTTCCTTGCCACCGTGGACCGCTACAACGAGCTGTACGACCAGCAGAACGACGAGGACTTCGGCAAGCCCGCTTACCGCCTGAGCGCCATCCGCACCGCACCCTTCTATGGCTGCTGGCTGGGCGCCTCTCTGCTGACTACCGAGCAGGGCATTGCCATCAACGAGAAGGGTCAGGCACTGGACAGCGACAATAAGCCCATGCCCGGCCTGTACGTCACCGGCGATATGTCCGGCTCCTTCTTCGCCAACAACTACCCCTGCCTCATGGCAGGCGTGGCCATGGGCCGCACCCTGACCTTCGCCATGAAGGCCGTCAAGCAGATGGCTGGTCTGGAGTAAGCATTCTCTCCAAAACCGCATAAAAACGCAGCGCCGCAGAAGACCAAAAACCTTCTGCGGCGCTGTTTCTTTTCCCTCTATACACAAAAATCAAAGGCAAGCGGCTTTTCAGCACACGGCGCGGGTGACCGGGGCCAGCGGCTCGACAATAGCGGGGTGCATCCCTTCGCGGTAGTCGAGGTCGCCCTGATCCAAGCCGCGCAGCAGCACTTCGGCGGTTGCGATGTTGGTGGCGATGGGCACGCTGTGCATATCGCACAGGCGGAGCAGATTCTGCTCGATGGAGTTGCCGCTGTCCGCCTTGAGCGGGTCGCGGAAGAAGAGGACCAGATCCACTTCATCACAGGCGACGCGGGCGGCGATCTGCTGGATACCGCCCAGACGGCCGGAGAGGTAGCAATGGACCGGGAGGCCGGTGGTCTGATTCAGCATCCGGCCGGTGGTGCCGGTGGCGATGACCGTGTTGCGGGAAAGGATCCCACTATAGGCGGTGCAGAACTGAAGCGCGAGTTCTTTGCGGGAATCGTGTGCGAGGATTGCGATCGTCATATTCACTCTCTCCTTTTCCTAATGTCTGAAGGCGGATATGCTTTTTTGAACTGAAGTTCAGAGAAGGACAATTTCAAATTTGAACAATTCAACCTATAAAACTGATTCCATATGTTCCAATATAGTTTTACCGCGCCAAAATAGGCCTTGTCAAGAGAAAAATCGTCTTTTTTGATGGTTCATACCCTGAAAGTATGACTTTGTTTTTGTGGAGAATAGAGAAAACTTGGATGCAACCATCCATAAATACGAAAAATACTTTTGAAGCATCGAGCGAAACTGTTTTCGATGAAAAAACAGTCCATGGGACAAAACAAAAGTGCAAAACAACAAAACTCCCCCGGCCACTGCTTTGCGGTGGCTAGGGGAGTAAGATCGATCACCGGATCTGTCCATCTCCATGGATGACATACTTATAGCTGCACAGCTCCTGCAAGCCCATGGGGCCGCGGGCGTGGAGTTTCTGGGTGGAGATGCCCATCTCACAGCCAAGGCCGAACTCGCCGCCGTCGGTGAAGCGGGTGGAGCAGTTGACATAGACCGCCGCGCTGTCCACGGCCGCCGTGAAGAGGGAGGCGTGGGCCTCGTTCTGGGTCAGGATGGCTTCGCTGTGGCCGGTGGAGTGCTGGGCGATGTGGCCGATGGCTTCCTCCACACTGTCCACGACCTTGACGGCCAGAATGTAGTCGAGGAATTCGGTGTCGAAGTCCTGCGGCCCGGCGGGGGTGCCGGGGATAAGGGCCGCTGCCCGCTGGTCCAACCGCAGCTCCACCGGGTGCAGCCCTTTGGCCATGCGCTCCTCGCCCAGACGCTTGGCGAGCTTGGGCAGGAACTCGGCGGCGATGGCGGAATGCACAAGGCAGACTTCCTCGGCGTTGCAGACGCTGGGGCGGCTGGCCTTGGCGTTCTCAATGATGTTCAGCGCCTTGTCCTGATCGGCGGAATCGTCCACGAAGATGTGGCAGATGCCGGTGCCGGTCTGGATACAGGGGACCTTGGCATTTTCCACACAGGCGCGGATCAGCCCGGCCCCGCCGCGGGGGATGAGCAGATCCACATAGCCCACCGCCGTCATCAGGGCGTTGGCGGAGGCGTGGGTGGTGTCCTCGATGAGGGAGACGGCGGCTTCGGGCAGACCATTCTCCTGCAGCCCCTTCCGCAGCGCCTCCACGATGGCGTGGGCCGAGCGCCAAGCCTCCTTGCCGCAGCGCAGCACACAGGCGTTGCCGCTCTTGATGGCAAGGGCGGCGGCGTCGCTGGTCACGTTGGGGCGGCTCTCGTAGATGATGGCAATGACGCCCATGGGCACGGCGGTCTTTTCGATCAGCAGCCCGTTGGGGCGCTGGATGCGGTTCAGCACGGCTCCCACCGGGTCGGGCAGGGCGGCAACGTCCAGAATGCCCCGCGCCATGGCGCCGATGCGCTCCGGCGTCAGGGCCAAGCGGTCCAGCATCACGTCGGAAATGTGCCCCTTGGCGGCGGCCATGTCCTCAGCGTTGGCGGCGAGGATGGCGTCCATCTGGTCGGGGTGGCAGAGCCAGTCCGCCATGCCCCAGAGCGCCTGTGTCCGGGTCTGGCCGTCCGCCAGTGCCAGTGCGGATCTTGCCGCGCGGGCAGCTTCCAGAATTTCCTGTGTCGTCATGGTTCAGCCCTCCTTATGGCCCGCAAAGCGGGTGCCCGCAGGTTTGCCCTCGGCAATATCGTACAGCAGCTCCGGGTGGGAGCCGTTGGCGATGACCATATCGGCCCCGTCTGCCGTCACGAGCTTGGCGGCGCGGAGCTTGGTGGACATGCCGCCGGTGCCCAGCGCCGAACCAGCCCCATCGGCCAGCGCGAGGATCTCCGGCGTGATCTCCTCCACCAGCGGGACGAGCTGGGCCTCCGGGTGGGTGTGGGGGTTCGCGGTGTAAAGGCCGTCGATGTCGCTCAGCAGGACCAGCAGGTCGGCGTGGATGCAGTGGCTGACGATGGCGGCCAGCGTGTCGTTGTCGCCGATGGAAGTGATCTCATCGGTAGACACGGTGTCGTTTTCGTTGATGATGGGCAGGGCCCCCATTTCCAGCAGCCGGGTCAGGGTGTTCTGGAAATTCTGCCGCCGGTCGGGCGTTTCCATGTCCGCGCCGGTCAGCAGGATCTGCGCAACGGTGTGGTTGTAGACCGTGAACAGCCGGTCGTAGGTGTACATCAACTCACACTGGCCCACAGCGGCGCACGCCTGTTTCACCGACATCTCGGTGGGGCGGGAGGGGAGCAGCAGCTTGCCGAACCCCACTGCGATGGCACCGGAGGAGACGAGGATGATCTCGTGCCCGGCGTTCTTCAGGTCGCTCAGGACTTTGACGAGGGTTTCGGTCAGCCGGATGTTCAGTCGCCCGGTGGGGTATGCGAGGGTGGATGTGCCGATTTTGACGACGATTCGCATAAACTTAACCCTTTCCCATCTCTTTTGTCTTGTCGTAGGCCGCGAGGACGGCGTCCGTCACCGCGCCGCGGAACCCGCGCTCTTCCAGCACCCGGACGCCCTGAATGGTGCTGCCGCCGGGGCTGCACACGGCGTCCTTCAGCTCACCGGGGTGCTTGCCGCTTTCCAGCACCAGCTTTGCGCTGCCCAGCACCATCTGGGCGGCGTATTCCTGCGCCTTGGCGCGGGGCAGCCCACAGGCTACGCCGCCGTCTGCCAGCGCTTCGATGAATTGATACACCCATGCCGGGCCGCAGCCGGAAACGCAGCTGGCCGCGTCGATGAGGGCTTCCGGCACCGGGTCCAGCCGGCCGGCGGGGGCCATCAGCTTGCAGAATTCAGCCTCTTCCTCGGCGGTGACATGGCTGGAACAATACTGGATCATCCCTTCGCCCACGGAGGCCGGGGTGTTGGGCATGATGCGGATGACCGGGTAATCTTCGCCCGCCATCTCCTGAATCCGTGGGATGGAAAGGCCAGCTGCCATGCTGCACAAAATGAACCGGCCGGGCCGCTCGTTCAGCGTGAACTTCAGCGGGGCCAGCAGGGCTTCCATCATCTGCGGCTTGACCGCGAGGAAGATCAGGTCGCACCGCCCGGCGACCTCGTCGTTGACGGTGGTCTTGCAGCCCAGTTCCTCGGCCAGTGCCTCGGCCTTGGCGGCAGTGCGGTTGGCCAGATAAACGTTCTGCGGGTCGGTCGCTTTGCAGACGGCGCGCGCGATGGCACCGCCCATATTCCCACAGCCTAAAAATCCAATGGTTCTGATCATATCAAAAACCTTCTTTCCGTGTTCCACTCTATCGCGGGAGACACCATTGGTCTCTCGTCTCCATTGTATGCACACCGGGGCCGAAAATCAAGAGGAAAGGGCGGATTCTGCGGGAAGAATGCTCCGGAAACGGGACGAAAAAGCGAGCAGAATGGTGAAAATTTCGCAGAAGGGAGACTTTGCAACAGAAAATTTGCCGAAAAAGTGAAACTTTCACTTGCCAAAAGCCCCCCGGAGGCGGTATATTATAAAGGAAGTGTTCTCACTTCTCTGGCCGAACGGCCAGCCACCACGGACAGCGGTGCGCGCGGCGCTGCTGGGAAAGGATGGGATTTGTGTCACAGACGACAAAGAGAGCGCTGGAGGCATCGCTGAAAAAGCTGCTGCTCCAGAAACCGCTGAACAAGATCACAATCAACGATATCACCGAGGATTGCGGTGTCAACCGGATGACGTTCTATTACCACTTCAAGGATATCTACGACCTTGTGGATTGGATCATGGTCGAGGATGCTGCGAAGGCGCTGGAGGAAAAGCCCACGTTCGATACGTGGTCGGAGGCTTACCTCGATCTCCTGCGTCAGGTGCAGGAGAACAAGGTTCTGGTCATGAACGTTTACCGCTCGATGAGCCGGGAGCAGGTGGAACAGTACTTATATAGGATACTGGACCCCATGCTGCGGGAGTTTCTGGACCGGGGGATGCAGGGCATCACGGTGCAGGACGCCGACGAACAGTTCATCGTAGACTTCTACAAGTACGCCTTGGTGGGCATGACGCTGGAATGGATCCGCAGAGATATGAAGGAGGACCCCGTCCGGATGACGGAACGGCTGAACATCCTTCTCCACGGCGAATTCCAGCGGGCGCTGCGCCGGTTCCGCACGGACCGCAGTCCGTCGGATCTGGACGATTGATGAAAATTTGAGCAGAAGAAGCATTGTGATGGGTTTTCCATCACGGTGCTTTTTCTGTTTATGGAACCTTTTTTGATAAAATGATACAGTGTTATCAGCGCAAACTATACCCAACGAAACCACAACAAACGGAGGGAATAACATGTATTATTCCAGTGGTAACTACGAAGCATTTGCGCGTCCGCTGAAACCAAAAGACGTAGACCGCAAGTCGGCCTACCTCGTCGGCACCGGGCTGGCCGCGTTGACTGCGGCGTGCTATCTGGTGCGGGACGGCCAGATGAAGGGCGAACATGTCCACATCTTTGAAAAAGGGCCCATCCCCGGCGGCGCATGCGACGGTTATCAATACCCCGGCATCGGCTATGTGATGCGCGGCGGGCGGGAGATGGACAACCATTTCGAGGTGATGTGGGATCTGCTGCGCTCCATCCCGTCCATCGAGACCGATGGCGTGAGCGTGCTGGATGAGTATTATTGGCTGAACAAAAAGGACCCGAATTACTCGCTCTGCCGCGTGACGGAAAAGCAGGGGCAGGACGCCCACACCAACGGCAGGTTCGGCCTGTCGGACAAGGGCTGCATGGAGATCATGAAGCTCTTCTTCACCCCGGACGAGCAACTGTACGAAAAGCGCATCACCGATGTGTTCGACGATGAGGTGTTTTCTTCGAACTTCTGGCTCTACTGGCGCACCATGTTCGCCTTTGAAAACTGGCACAGCGCCTTGGAGATGAAGCTCTACCTCAAGCGCTACATCCACCATGTCGGCGGGCTTCCGGATTTACGGGCGCTTCGGTTCACCAAGTACAACCAGTACGAGTCGATGATCCTGCCCATGATCCGCTATCTGGAAGGGTACGGCGTCCGGTTCCATTACAACACCAAGGTCACGAACATTGAGTTCGAGATCGCGGAGGGCCGCAAACAGGCCAAGACCATCTGCCTGTTCGTGGACGAGCACGAGGAGCGGGTGGACCTGACCGAAAACGATCTGGTCTTCATCACCAACGGCGGCTGCGTCGAGAGCGCCTCCATCGGTGCGCAGGATCAGCCCGCAGACTTCGACCCCGCTCTGCGCCCCGGCAGCGGCTGGGACCTGTGGAAGAAGATCGCCGCGCAGGATGAAGCCTTCGGCCATCCGGAGGTCTTCTGCTCCGACCCGGAGCAGACCAACTGGATGAGCGCTACGGTCACCACGCTGGACGAGCGGATCGTGCCCTACATCCAGAACATCTGCCAGCGCGACCCCTTCAGCGGCGGTGTGGTCACCGGCGGCATCGTGACCGCGCGGGACTCGAACTGGCTGCTCAGCTGGACCTTCAACCGCCAGCCCCAGTTCCGCGATCAGCCGAAAGGGCAGCTCGTGGGCTGGCTCTACGGCCTGTTCAGCGATAAGCCCGGCAACTACGTCAAAAAGCCCATGCGGGACTGCACCGGCAAGGAGATCTGCATGGAGTGGCTGTATCACCTCGGCGTGCCGGAATCCCAGATCGAGGATCTGGCAGAGCACAGCGCCAACACCGTGCCGGTGATGATGCCCTACATCACGGCGTTCTTCATGCCGCGCAAGGCGGGGGACCGTCCGGCGGTGGTGCCGGAGGGCGCGGTCAACTTTGCCTTCCTCGGCCAGTTCGCCGAAACGCCGCGGGATACCGTCTTCACCACCGAGTATTCGATGCGCACCGGCATGGAAGCGGTCTATACGCTGCTGGACATCGACCGCGGCGTGCCGGAAGTCTGGGGCAGCACCTACGACGTCCGCGACCTGCTGAACGCCGCTGTCCAGCTCCGGGACGGCCGCCCGCTGAGTGACCTGAAAATGAGCTGGGCCAAGCGGTTCGCGCTGGACAAAGTGCTCGACAAACTGCAGGAGACCGACCTCGGCCGCTTGCTGCAGGAATATAAGATCATTTGACCGCCGGATTTGGATTCCGGCAGGGGAGACCCCTCCCCGTATCAAAAGCATTGGAGGAAATTGGAATGAATACCGCATTTGATTCGTTGACGCACAAGATGCAGCGTGCTGCACTGGGCAAGACTGTCGATCTCGTGCTTTCCCACGCCGAGAAAGACCCCGCCAAGACCGTTGGTCAGATCGTCGATCTCTCCAAGCAGTTCTATGGCGATTCCTTCAGCGACGAGACCTACGCACACGCCAAGCAGACCCTGACGAACCCGGACAGCAAGTGGTCTAAGCTCATCAACTGTATGCTGAACCAGCTGGACCCCAACGTGGCCCGCACCACGGCCCTGAACCTCGGCTACGAGGCTTTCTTCCGCGGCACCAAGACCATCCGCGAGAACCGCGTCAAGTACCAATGCAATGTACCTTGGCTGATCCTGTTTGACCCCACCTCTGCCTGCAACATGCACTGTGTCGGCTGCTGGGCAGGTGAGTACGGCAACAAGAACAACCTGAGCTTTGACGATATGGATAAGATCGTTTCGCAGGGCAAGGAGCTGGGGGTGTACCTCTATATGCTGACCGGCGGCGAGCCGCTGGTGCGCAAGGCCGATATCCTGAAGCTGGCCGAGAAGCACAACGACGTCCAGTTCGCCATCTACACCAACTCCACCCTGATTGACGAGCCCTTCTGCAAAGAAGTCGTCCGTCTGGGCAACATCGCCTTCATGCTGTCCATCGAGGGCACCCCGGAGACCAACGATGCCCGCCGCGGCGAGGGCCACTACGCTGCCGTCATGCACGCCATGGATCTGCTCAAGCAGTACGGTATCCTGTTCGGCACCTCCATCTGCTACACCAGCGCCAACATTGAGGCGGTCACCAATGATGACTTCATGCGCTTCCTCTGCGACAAGGGTGCCCACTTCGGCTTCTACTTCCACTACATGCCCGTGGGCAACGAGGCAGCGCCTGAACTGATGCCCACCCCGGAGCAGCGCAAGTACATGATCGACCGCATCCGTTACCTGCGCAGCGAGGCATGCGACATCCCGTTCTACCCCATGGACTTCCAGAACGATGGCGAGTTCGTCGGCGGCTGCATCGCGGGCGGCCGCAACTACTTCCACATCAACTCGGCCGGTGATGCAGAGCCCTGCGTCTTCATCCACTACTCCAATGCCAATATCCACGACAGCAGCATTCTGGAGATCCTGCAGAGCCCGCTGTTCATGGCTTACCACAACGGCCAGCCCTTCAACAAGAACCACCTGCGTCCCTGCCCCATGCTGGAGAACCCCGAACTGCTGAAGAAGATGGTCCACGAGACCGGTGCCCACAGCACCGACCTCCAGAGCCCGGAGACGGTGGATCACCTGTGTGACAAGTGCAAGGCCTACGCCGACAACTGGCAGCCCGTGGCAGACGAGATCTGGTCTCACACCAAGATCCGCGAGAGCCGCTACGAGAACTATAAAGATTGGAAGCCCAATCAGCAGTAAGTTCACCGGAAACTGCAATGCCCCGCCGTCCTGTATGGGATGGCGGGGCATTTTTGCGTCAAAAACGCTCTGCCGTCGGGTGGGCGGCAGAGCGTTGAAAGAAAACCGTGTTATTCGTCTTCGGGGTCGCCGAAGTGGTCGTGGTAGGTGGTGACCATTTCCAGCTCTTCGTTGCGTTTCAGGCCGTGGAGGACCAGTTTCTTGATGACGTCATAGATGACGGCAAAGAGCGGCACGCCGATGATCATGCCCACAAAGCCCCACAGTCCGCCGAACAGCAGGATGGCGAAGAGCACCCAGAAGCTCGAAAGGCCGGTGGTGTTGCCGAGGATCTTGGGTCCGATGATGTTGCCGTCCACCTGTTGCAGGACCAGCACGAAGAGAACGAACCAGAGCGCCTTGATGGGATTCTGGATCAGGATGAGCAGGGTGGCAGGAATGGCACCGATGAAGGGACCGAAGAAGGGAATGACATTCGTCACACCGATGATGACAGAGACGAGCAGGGCACTGGGGAACTTGAAGATCAGACAGGCGATATAGCACAGCACGCCGATGATCGCGGAATCCAAGATCTTGCCGTTGATGAAGCCGCCGAACATCTTATCGGCGTAGCAGATCTCTTCCAGAAAGAGGTCGGCCCAGCGGGGCTTGACAAGGCTGTAGAGGACCAGCTTGCCCTGCTGGCCGAACTTCTTCCGGCTGGCCAGCAGATAGACCGAGACGATCAGGCCGATGACAAGGTTCTTCAGGAAGGCCACGAAGCTCATCACGCCGACGGCTGCACCGCTCAGGATGCTCTGCATGGAGGGGAGAACGGTCTCCTTCACCCATGTGTCCAGATTGGCCTGTAATTTGTCGTAGGAGGTCTCAATGAAGTCCAGCAGCTGTTCGTTGCTGGCGATGATCTCCTGCTTGGAGGCCCAGTCCACAAAGTCCCGGATGTTGTTCCGCGCGGTGTAATACAGCGTGGTCACGCTGGTAACGAGCTGCGGCACGATCATCATGAACAGGGCGTAGACGACGAGGATGCCGAACAGCAGCGAGAACGCCACGGCCAGCATATTGGCGGTGCTGCCCATCTTCTCCGGCAGCAAGCGGCGGAGAAAATTCTCCACCGTGTTGCAGACCGGCTTGAGCAGGTAGGCGATCACCGCGCCGTAGATGAAGGGCATCAGGATGCCCGTCACCTTGGAGATCGCGTTTCCAAAGCCCTGAAAACGGTAGATCAGGAAGAAGAAGATGATGCTCAGCGCAATGGCACCGAACCCCGCGAGCATCCCGTAAAGGTATGGCTTGATGTGTGGCTTTTTGTCCATCATGTTTGCAAACTCCATTCCTGCCGCGGGCAGCAGGAACTCCCGCGGCGTTGCTCAGCGCTTGTTGCTCCGGCGCCAAATGTGCAGTTTTTCGGCTTCGGCGATCAGCTCATCCCGGAAATCGGGGTGTGCAACGCTGATCAGAGCTTCTGCCTTTTCCCAACTGGTCAGACCCTTCAGGTTCACGCAGCCGTACTCGGTGCACAGATAGTGGATGTTGGCACGGGTATCGGTGACGATGCTGCCGTTTTCCAGCGTGGGGCGGATGCGGCTCTCGACCTTGCCGGTCTTCTTATCGAGGATGCACATCTGCGTCGCGTAGCCATAGGCGACATGGCTGACGGGGTTCGGCACATTTGCGCCGAGCGGGTTCGTCTTGGCATAGTATTCGCCGTAAAACTCCTGCCCCTTCAAATCGCTCAGCGAGCGGTACTCCATCGCGTCGCGCAGCAGCAGGCATGCGCGGCGGCAGGCCTCGCCGGTGACGAGCGTCTGGCGCGAGCCGGAGGTATCGCCGCTGTCAGGCGTTATGAACGTGCTGTTGCCGTCGTAGACGACCTGATCGCGCGTGAGCTTTGCGTTTGTCACGACGAGCTGCACCAGCACCGTGCCAAGACCCTGACCGATGCAGGACGCGCCCGCGCGGATGTGGACCTTGCCATCCTCGCCGATGACGAGCTTGCAGCGCCCATAGTCGGGAAGACCGACGCCGACGCCCGCGTTTTTCATCGCTCACGCAAGGCCTACCGCCACGCCGTTTTTGACCGCTTCGTCATAGTAGGGCTTGATGGCCTCGAGCGTTTCGACAAGGCCCGTTTCGGGGCCGACGATCTGGCCGTTTGGCAGCACCTCGCCCGGGCGGATGGCGTTGCGGTAGCGAATTTCCCACGGGGAGATGCCGACAAGGTCGGCCATCTCGTTGAGTAGCGTTTCAGTCGCAAAGCAGGTCTGCGTCACGCCGAAGCCGCGGAACGCGCAGGACGGGAACATATTCGTGCCGATGCCCTCGCCCTTGAGATAGGTGTTGTCGAAGGTGTAGACGCCGTTGCCGTGGAACACGCCGCGCTGGAGCACGACGTAGGACGAGGAGAGGTACGCGCCGCAGTTATAGTAGATGTGACCGTACACACCGGTGATCTTTCCGTCCTTCACCGCGGTCTTGTAGATGCACTTGGACGGATGGCGCTTGACGGAGAACTGCGTGTCCTCCTCGCGGTCAAAGACCATCTTGATGGGCTTGCGGATCTTGTTCTCCGCCACCAGCAGAGCGCCGCAGAGCACGTCGGGGAAATGCTCCTTGCCGCCGAACGCGCCGCCGGTCGTGCACTGGCGGACGATGATATCGTCGTAGGGAATGTCCAGCAGCCCCGCGATGGACTTGCGGATGTAGAACGGGCACTGGGCGGAGGCATAGAAGACGAACTTGCCGTCCTCCATGTCCGCGATGGCGCTGTTGGTCTCCAGATGGACGTGCTCCTGATAGGGCGTTTCGATGGTCTCCTCAAAGACCTCGTCCGCCTCGGCGAACACCTCGTCCATCGGCCGGCCCTTTTCGCAGAACAGCTCGCACATGACGTTGCTGTTCTTCTCCGGGAACATGGGGCCGCCGACGCAGTGGATACCGTCGTCAATGGTGACGGCGGGCGTCTGCTCCTCGTAGTCGATTTTGATCTGCGCCTTGATCCGCTTGAGAACGCCGCGGTCGGGGCCGACCACCATGCCGATCGTCTCGCCGACGTAGAGGACATAGTCCTCGGCGAAGCAGCGCCAGTCCTTGGCGATCATCCACAGCTCGTTCTTGCCCTGCGCGGGAATATCCTTCGCGGAGATGAAATAGTACCCCTCCGGCAGCTCCGGCACATGAATGGCCTTGATCCTTCCGCGGGCGATGGTCGAGCGCAC
>ENA-ORIC01002858-ORIC01002858.1-human-gut-metagenome-genome-assembly--contig:-NODE-2858-length-12907-cov-3.937958_pt1 | contig 12907 bp, 14 predicted proteins | sample MGYA00243023_ERZ508732 | MGnify/ENA primary metagenome ERZ508732 (study PRJEB26277, sample SAMN04329767) | human gut metagenome | biome: human-associated habitat | host: Homo sapiens | place: USA...
ATTTGCTTCGCAAATGTGGGCTACTCGCCCACACCTCGGCAGCATTTTTGAAAAACTGCTGCACCGAAAAACTTTTCGGTTGCCTGCGGCTCGAATCCTACAGCCAATCTCTATTTCTATTTGATGCGGTATGATTATAGCACACGCAGGAAAGACAGTCAAGCAGAAGAGAAAAGACTTGCTTTTTTACAGGCATTATGGTATGATTTTGATAGAAACGCCTGCACAAAAGAGTGAAAATCAAAACAGGAGGATGAAACTTATGCAATATGAAATCAAAGGCGGCTCTATGCCGGTTGTTGTTTGTACGCTGCAAAACGGGGAATCTATCAAAACGGAAAAAGGTGCTATGAGTTGGATGTCGCCCAACATGGAAATGCAGACCAATGCTGGCGGTGGAATTGGGAAAGCATTTTCTCGTATCTTTACCGGAGAATCCATGTTTCAGAATATCTATACGGCACGGGGCGGAACGGGACTGATTGCGTTTGCCTCCAGCTTTCCGGGAGAAATTCTGGCAATTCCGATTTCTGCATCTCGTTCTATTGTTGCCCAGAAACACGCATTCTTAGCAATGGAATCCAGCGTGGATATGAAGTTGTTTTTTCAAAAGCGGTTTGGCTCAGGGCTGTTCGGCGGAGAAGGCTTTATTATGCAGCAATTTCTTGGAAATGGTATCGTATTTCTGGAGATTGATGGCAGCGTTGTCGAGTATGAGTTGCAGGCAGGACAGTCCATGTTGCTGGATAATGGCTATTTGGCGGCGATGGATGCGACGGTAAAGCTTGAAATCGAAAAGGTTAGCGGAATTGGAAATGTATTATTTGGCGGAGAGGGTTTATTCAATACAAAGGTAACTGGCCCTGGACATATCTGGCTGCAATCCATGCCAATCAATCAGATGGCATCTGTGCTGCGACCGTATTTTGTAAGTGAGAATAATAAATAATAGGAGTATCAGAAAATGGAATGTAAGTATTGCGGTGCGGTCTACGATGAATATAAAGAAGCAGATTGCCCTTACTGCGGAGCACCGACCCCCAAGCCGGAAGAGGATGACACGGTAAAAGTAAAGTTTAAGCAGAAAACCTATGAATTCGAGATTCCAAAAGTGGTGATTTCTACCGGAGCAAAGGAACAGCTGCAATCCCTGCAAAAGAATCGGTTTCTGGCTATTTTGCTGTGTGTGCTGGGGCTTTTTGGTCTGGCTGGGTTGCATCGGCTGTATGTGGGAAAATATGTGTCAGGGATTCTGTACTTTTTGACTGCTGGCGGTTTTTATATTGGAACGATTTGTGATTTATATGCGTTATCGAAAGGCTCATTTAAAACAGCGGATGGTTTACCATTGAAATAGTCTACATATCCCACGTTCCCCTTGCATATTTATATCAAAAAAGAGGAGCGTGTTATTATGGAAGACCCAACACAGCCGATGTTTCCGGTATCAGAACCAGAATCTATTTCCGCACCGCAAGAACCTGTGATTGTGACTGACCCAACACCCCATACTAAAAAGAAGAAACACAATGGTGATTGCATGGGTATGCAGTTGTTGTTGACGGGGATTCTGGCGGCAGCTGTGTTTTCTCTGCGGTGGGTGAATGCATCTTATCAGACTGCATTGCTACAGCTCTATCAGACACATTTCCAAGCTCCGGCAGAGCCATTGCTTGCACAGCTGTTGGAACGGCTGGAATTTTGGGCGCATTAAATGTTTTGTCTGCGGATTGGCAGCGTGACCGTACGAATTACCGTGCCGTTTCTGGCAATTTTAGCGTGGCTGTTTGCCTGTTCGGATTCTGCCTTGCGGCAGTTTGCCTTTGGAGCATGCTTGCTGCATGAGAGTGGACATCTTGTGATGATGGGACTGCTGCGGCAGCCTGTCCGGCAGATTACCTGTTATGGGGTCGGGATTCAAATTCAACCAGAAAGCTGTCTGTATCCGCTTTGGCAGGACGCCCTTGTGCTGCTGGCAGGGCCCTTCTGTAATCTGCTCTTTGCTGGGGTGTTGTGGCTCTGTGGTGTGCGAGGGGCAGCAGTTGCTATGCAGCTGGGAACAGGACTGCTGAATTTGTTGCCGTTTCAGCAGCTGGATGGAGGGGCATTTTTGCGGCTCTGGCTGCCGGAGCAGGGCGAATGGGTTTTGCGAGGAGTTTGTGTTCTGATAGCAGTGGGGGGATTGTGCTGGGGTGGTGTTGCTGGCATTACGAATATCACATATTATTGCTTTTTGGGCAGTCTGTTACTAACAGAATTGCTGACAAAATAGCATTGAGAGTGGCTGCAAACTATGAGCCGCAGGCAACTGCGGTCGAGCTGTCCTCCCTAACAAAGGTATTGATTAGAGGAAATTGAAATCTAAGAGAAATAAGCAATTTGCTGTTCGCCATCTTAAAAACAAAGAAACTTCCTGTAAACTGTAATCTAAGAAAGATACATAAGCAATTCGGACAACGCAACCACCGGCGAACAGCACACAGGCAGACAGCAAAGCGATTCTGCCGAACCGTACGCAATTGGTTTTCCTAAGACAAATTCTTCTTAGAGAAAACGGTCTTCAGCGTCCGGCAAAAGGGGGTTCCACCCCTGCTTTTGCCTGCCAGCGTGCTGCAATTGCCCCGTTGCCTTGTCTGAATTTGTAACTTGTTTCATAAGAGCAGCTAATTCCGAATTGGGAAGTTTCAAAAATGCAATTGCAGCAGGAAAAACAGACTGCAAAATCAATTTGCTTCGCAAATGTGGGCTGCTCGCCCACACCTCGCCAGCATTTTTGAAAAATTGCTGGATCAAAAAACTTTTTGTTTGCCTGCGGCTCGTGGTTGGCAATCATGGTTCTTAGGAAAAACGGTCTTTCACGTCCGGCAAAAGGGGTTCCATCCCTGCTTTTGCCTGCCAGCGTGCTGCAATTGCCCCGTTGCCTTGTTCGAATTTGCAGCTTGTTTCATAAAAGCAGCTAATTTCGAATTGGGAAGTTTTAAAAATTGCAATTGCAGCAGGGAAAACAGATTGCAGAATGATTTGCTTCGCAAATGTGGGCTACTCGCCCTGAACCTCGCCAGCATTTTTGAAAAACTGCTGGATCAAAAAACTTTTTGTTTGCCTGCGGCTCGTTTTACAGAACACACCTTACATTATACAAATAAGAAAGGAGCGATTCTCATCAATCTTTTATCAAAAATAGAACCGTTATTATTAAAAGTACAAAAGCCTGCCCAATATATCGGCGGAGAAATGGGCAGCATTCGCAAAGACCCCAGCACCGTTTCTGTACGGTTTGCATTCTGCTTTCCAGATACTTATGAAATCGGCATGAGCCACTTGGGCATGAAAATTCTGTACGGTTTGACGAATGCTCAGCCAAATTATGCCTGTGAACGGGTTTTCTGCCCAGATACGGATATGGAACAATTGATGCTGGAACATCAGATTCCCCTGTATACACTGGAAAGTTTAGAGCCTGTGGCAGACTTTGACCTCATCGGCTTTACCTTGCAATATGAAATGGCATATACCAATATTTTGAATATGCTGCACTTGGCAGGAATTCCGCTACTGGCAGCAGATCGAGGCAATGCCTTAACGCCTCTTGTTTTTGCCGGAGGGCCTTGCGTCTGTAACCCAGAACCGATTGCAGATTTCTTTGACTTTTTCATATTGGGCGAGGGCGAAGAAGTCAACATGGAAGTGTTTGCCCTCTATGACCGTATGAAGCGGCAGGGTGCGGATAAACAGGCGTTCTTGAAAGAAGTCGTCAAGATTGAGGGCGTTTATGTGCCGTCTTTTTATGATGTGTCCTATCACGAAGATGGAACGGTTGCAGCTGTCACGCCGAAACATGGTGCACCGGAGAAAGTCCGGAAACGCATTATTTCCGATATGGGAAATGTCTATTATCCAGAACAATTTGTTGTTCCATTTACAGAAATTGTGCATGACCGAGCCGTGGAAGAAGTCCTGCGGGGCTGTATTCGGGGCTGTCGGTTCTGTCAGGCTGGGTTTATCTATCGTCCATTTCGAGAGAAACCAGCGGAGGTTGTCTGTCGGCAGGCAGAGCAGCTCTGCCGGAATACGGGTTATGACGAACTTTCTCTGTCGTCTTTGAGTACCAGCGACCACGACCAGTTGGAAGCCATTCTGACAGAATTGCTCTGTTATACGGAGGAACGAAAGATTACAATGAGTCTTCCGTCTTTGCGAGTGGACAACTTTTCTGAGGATTTCTTGGAGAAAGTAAAACGCATCCGGAAAAGTGGTCTGACGTTTGCTCCCGAAGCAGGAACACAGCGATTACGAGATGTCATTAATAAAAATGTGACCGAAGAAGAGATTTTACGGGCAGCACAGATTGCCTTTTCCAATGGGTATTATCATGTAAAGCTGTATTTTATGATGGGCTTGCCAACAGAAACGCTGGATGATATTGCAGGGATTGCCCAGCTGGCGGAAAAAATCATCAATCTGTATTTTGAACAGCCGAACCGTCCAAAGGGAAAAGGCGTGGAAATTTCCATCAGTGTGGCAACTTTTGTTCCAAAACCGCATACGCCGTTTATGCTTGTTCCGCAGGCAACGAGAGAACAGGTTGCCGAGAAGCAGCAACATTTGATTCGCAGCATTCCGCTGAAACACAAGAAACGCATACGGGTCAGCTGGAATGACCAACTGGTCAGCCTGCTGGAGGCGGTGTTGGCGAGAGGTGACCGGCGATTAAGTGCTGTGATTCGGAAAGCATGGGAGAATGGCAGTCGATTTGATAGCTGGAGCGACCGTTTTTGTTGGGAGAACTGGGAGAAAGCCTTTGCAGAATGTGGACTTGAACCGGCATTTTACGCGAATCGGGAACGATCTGCAACGGAACTTTTACCATGGGAGCATCTGGATTATCTGGTGGATAAGTCGTTTTTCCTGCGAGAATATGAACGGGCAAAGCAGGCAAAGACAACACCGCATTGCCGAAAACAATGTTCCGGCTGTGGCATCAGTCGAGCAGTTGGAAGATCCTGTTTTTGAGATAGGTTGCAAATTACGAGCCGCAGGCAAAAGCGGTCAAGCTGGCTCAGCTTGGCGGAGAGGGATTGTTAAGGGGGACAAGCTGTCCCCCTTAACAGAGGTATTGATTAGAGGAAATTGGAATCTAAGAGAAATATGTGAAACTGCTGTTCGCCATCTTGAAAACATAAAAAATTCAGAAAAACAAAAATCTAAGAAAGATTCATAGGCAATTCGGACAACGCAACACCGGCGAACAGCACAGAGGCAGACAGCGAAGCGTTTCTGCCGAACCGGATGCGATTGGTTTCTCTAAGAGCAGCTAATTCCGAATTGGGAAGTTTTAAAAAAATGCAATTGCAGCAGGGAAGCCAGATTGCAAAATTTCATTTGTTTCGCAAATGTGGGCTACTCGCCCTGAACCTCGCCAGCATTTTTGAAAAATTGCTGGATCAAAAAACTTTTTGTTTGCCTGCGGTTTTTGGTTAGGAATTGTGATTCTTAGAGAAACCATCTGAATCCGGTTCGGCAAGGCTGGGGCACATCCCCAGCTTGCCTTGGGAATCGCAATTGCCCCTGAAACCTTGTATCTCATTACAACCTTTCAATTTTTAAGGCAATTGCGATTCTTTTCGATTCTCTCTTAGATTTTTGTTGCATTTGATTGTACAGTTTGATTTGCTCCGCAAATGTGGGCTGCTCGCCCACACCTCGGCAGCATTTTTGAAAAACTGCTGCACCGAAAAACTTTCAGTTGCCTGCGGCTCGGATTTTATGACATACTTTGATTTTTATTTTATATTGCAGAAAGGAGGAGATTGTATGAGCGAAAAATTTGAAAAGTTACGCTTTCGGGTTGCAAAAACCGGAAGAGCAAAATATATTTCCCATCTGGATTTTGTCCGCTGTGTGCAACGTGCCATTCGGCGTTCCGGACTGCCCGTACACTACACCAACGGCTTTCATCCGCACATGGAAGCAGTTTTTGCTACAGCCCTGCCGCTGGGCATGGAAAGCATTGGAGAAGTCTTAGAAATTCGATTTGCAGAGCCAGTTGAACCAGAAGCAGCCAGAACTTGCTTACAAGCATCCCTGCCAGAGGGCATGAAACTCCTGCAAGTTTATCAGCCTGTTCATAAAATGGGAGAATTGGCATATGTTCGCTATCGGGTGACCATTCCGAGCGAGCAGCCGGAACAGCTTTTCGAGCAGTGGCATGCGTTCTTGCAGCAGCCAGAAGTTCTGGTGGAAAAGAAGTCAAAACGTGGAATGCGGACGGTGGACTTGCTGCCGCAGATTGACTGTCAGGCGGAGCAGGTGATTGCAGGGGCGTTGGTGCTGGAGTGGATGCTGTCGGTCGGACAGCCGGAGAGCGTCAATCCGAACTTGATTGTAACAGCGTTTACATCGTTCGCAGGTGTGTCAGCGGAACAGGTACAGATTTGCCGAACGCAGCTATGTACAGCAGAACAAACGGAATTTTTATGAGATAGGCTGCAAATTTCGAGCCGCAGGCAATTGCAGCAGGAAAACCAGACTACAAAATTAAATTTGCTCCGCAAATGTGGGCTGCTCGCCCACACCTCGGCAGCATTTTTGAAAAACTGCTGCACCGAAAAACTTTTTGTTTGCCTGCGGTTCGTAATTGGAAACAAAATCTCGAATAGATGGCTCATTTTTTGCAGCCAACAGCGTTTCCAAATGCAAAAATAGAAAAAATCATGCGGCTGGAAAAAAATTTTGCAAAAACCCTTGCATTTTTCAAAAAAGTGTGGTATGATAGACAAGCATGAAAAAAATCCGCCTGTCTGTTCCGGAAGTGACAGGCGAGGTGAATGCCAAAAAAACGACATTCAATCGGACAGTCCGCTGACGGGAACGGTTTCCGGACACTTTTTTATTTTTTACCCGTTCAGTCTGCCGCAATACCGACAGGCACCGTTATGAATGTCTGAAAAAATAGGAGGAACCATCATGGACGCATTAAAAATGATCAGCAATGCCAGCTTGAAGCAGGAAGTTCCGGCTTTTAGTGTCGGCGACACCGTAAAGGTACACGTTAGAATTAAGGAAGGCGACAAGAGCCGTATCCAGGTTTTTGAAGGAACCGTTATCGCAAAGAAGCACGGCGGCATCCACGAAACCTTTACTGTAAGAAGAGTTGCTTATGGCTGCGGTATGGAACGTGTATTCCCGCTGCACTCTCCAGTTGTAGACAAGGTTGAAGTCATCCGGAGAGGTAAAGTTCGCAGAGCAAAGCTGTACTATCTGCGTGACCGTGTCGGCAAGGCTGCAAAGGTTAAGGAACAGATCGGCTAAAAAACCAGTGAGCAGGCGAAACCAGACAGGGACGGCTTTTCCCGTTTTTGTCTGCCTGTTTCCTGCACAAAGAAAAAGGGGACGTATGTGCCCTTTTTTTATTATGTGTAGGTAGATGAAACTGCAAATACTTGCACCAGAAACGCAAGCAACGGAAATGAGGGCGGAAAAATGGAACCAAACACAGAAGAAACAACCAAAAAAGAGGAAAAAGGAACGTTCTGGAAAGATGCCGCAGACATGCTCGAAGCCGTTTTGATTTCCATCTTTTGCGTCATTATGCTGTTTGCCTATGTATTAAGACCCGTTACCGTAGAAGGACATTCCATGGAATCGACCCTGCAAGACCAGGACAAGTTGTTTATGACCGATTTGTTCTATACGCCGGAACGGGGCGATATTGTCATCATTGACAACGATGCCTCTCATACATTCGATGAAAACGGCGATTTGGTCGAGGGACAGGGACTTTCCACAGTCACCACAGAAAAGCGTTTGATTAAGCGAATCATTGCCGTGGGCGGCGAAACGCTCGACATCAATTTTGATGATGGTACAGTTACCATTGACGGCACAGTTTTAGATGAACCGTATATCAACAATCTGACGCTCAACGACGAAGGTGCGTTTTCCTATCCGATTACCATTCCGGACGGCTATTATTTCGTCATGGGGGACAATCGGCAGCACTCTTCAGATAGCCGTTACCCGATGGTCGGTCTGGTTGCAAAAGACCAGATTATGGGAAAAGCAATCCTGCGATTTGCACCGATTTCCAAATTTGGCGGGATTTATGACTGAGAACAGGAGGCAGTATGTCTGAAATTCAGATGGGAACGATTCAATGGTTTCCCGGACATATGACAAAAACACGCCGGATGATTGCGGCGAATCTGTCTTTGGTGGATGCTGTGGTAGAAATTCTGGATGCCAGAATCCCCAGCAGCAGCCAGAATCCGGAAATGCAGCGTTTGGTGAAGGAAAAACCTCGCATGCTGCTCCTGAACAAGGCAGATATGGCAGACCCAAACGCCACAGCTCGTTGGGTGCAGTACTACCAGAAGCAAAATCTGCTTGCCCTGCCGCTGGACTGCAAGACCGGAAAGGGCATCAAGCAATTTATCCCGATGGTACGCAACCAGCTGCTGAAACCGCTGATGGAAAAACGGGCAAAAGCCGGCATTGTCGGTGCACCGATTCGCCTGATGATTGTCGGAATTCCAAACGTTGGAAAATCTTCATTCATCAATCACATGGCACAGTCCAAAAAGGCAAAGGTGGAAGACCGTCCGGGTGTCACCCGTACGAAACAATGGGTGAAAATCGGCGACCAGATGGAATTGCTGGATATGCCGGGGGTTCTCTGGCCGAAGTTCGACGATCAGGAAGTTGCAAAGCGGCTTGCCTTTACCGGTGCGATTAAAGATGATATTATGGACTTGGAAAGTCTGGCAATGCTCTTGCTGGAATTCTTGGCGGAGCGATACCCGAAAGCACTGGAAGCTCGTTATAAAATGCAGGTTTCCGATGCGGACAGCGGGTTACAGCTGCTGGAACAGCTCGGCAAAAAACGGGGAATGCTGATTTCTGGCGGCGAAGTCAACTATGAACGGGCAGCTATTACCGTTTTAGATGAATTCCGCAGTGGTACGTTGGGACGGCTCACGCTGGAATTACCGGAGGCGTGACAATGGCTCGAACAGCAGTACCACAGTTTGATTTATACGGCTATGATGCCGAAAAACGGCAGCAATTTCCATTGCTCTGCGGCGTGGACGAAGCCGGAAGAGGCCCACTCGCTGGGGATGTCTATGCAGCAGCGGTCATTCTCTCGCCGGAACACCTGCCGGAGGGGCTGAACGACAGCAAGAAACTCTCAGAGAAAAAACGGGAATTGTTATTTCCACAGATTCAGGAGCAGGCAATTGCCTATTGCATCGCCACAGCAAGCGTGGCAGAAATCGAAGCCTATAATATCTTAGGGGCAACGATGCTTGCTATGCAGCGTGCGGTTGCTGGCTTGTCGGTACAGCCGAATCACGTCTTGATTGACGGGAATCGGATGCCGGAGCTTTCTGTTTCCGCAGAAACCGTGGTGAAAGGCGATGCCCATTCTGCAACGATTGCAGCCGCTTCGATTCTGGCAAAGGTGGCGAGAGACCACTATTTGTTGGAACTCGACCGACAGTATCCGCAGTATGGCTTTGCCCAGCACAAGGGCTATGGGACAAAGGCACACTGTGCGGCAATTTTGCAGTACGGGGCTTCTCCCGTGCACCGAAAGGCATTCCTGAGAAAGCTGTTGCAAGACCATGACACCAAGTGAAGCCGGACGGCGTGGGGAAACTGCCGTCTGCCAGTATCTGCTTCAGCGTGGTTACACGATTCGGAAACGCAATTACCGGATACGGGGCGGAGAAATTGACATCATTGCACAAAAGGACGAAATTCTTGCCTTTGTGGAGGTCAAGAGTCGCAGACAGAGTGAGGGCTTCCCATTGGAGTATCTCTCTCCGCAGCAGCAACTTCGCATTGTGAAAGCCTCTTTGCAATACTGTGCAGCAGAGAATCCAGACTGGGCGTTGCAGCCTCGCTATGATGCCGCAGCTGTGATGACAGAACGGGGACAGATTGTTTCCATAGAATACATAGAAAACGCATTCGATGCCAGTGGGCTGGATGCGATAAGATAGGAAAAGGGTGGTTGTTATGTATTATAAAAGTACAAGAGATAGCAGCGTACGGGTAGAAAGTGCCGTTGCGATTTCGCAGGGGATTTCTGCTGATGGCGGTCTGTTCGTACCGGAACAGATTCCGTCGATTACCAAGGAAGAACTGGCTGCTCTGGCAGATAAGACCTATGCACAGCGGGCAGCATTTGTATTTTCTCGTTATCTGACCGATTTCACCGAAGCAGAATTGGTTTACTGCACCGAAAGTGCTTATAACACCAAGCGGTTTGAAACAGAAAATATCGCAGAAATTGCACACCTCTTTGAAGGCACTTACATGCTCGAACTGTGGCATGGCCCAACCTGTGCATTCAAGGATATGGCATTGCAGATTCTGCCGTATTTCCTGACCACAGCCATGAAGAAGCTGCAACTGAAAGAAAAAATTGTCATTCTGGTTGCAACTTCCGGCGACACCGGCAAGGCTGCTCTTGAAGGCTTCAAGGATGTAGAAGGCACAGAAATCATGGTCTTCTATCCGGAAGATGGCGTGAGCGATATGCAGAAGCGGCAGATGGTAACACAGGAAGGCAGCAATGTCAACGTGTGTGCCGTAAAGGGCAACTTTGACGACTGCCAGAGCGGTGTTAAGAAAATCTTTACCGACAAGACCGTCAAGGAAGAACTGGCTGCCGGAAATATGCGGTTCTCCAGTGCCAATTCTATCAACTGGGGACGGCTCGTTCCGCAGATTGTTTACTATGTGTCCTCTTATGTGACACTGGTACAGCAGGGCGAATTGAAAATGGGCGAAACCCTGAACGTCGTTGTTCCGACTGGTAACTTCGGCAACATCCTCGCTGCTTACTATGCAAAACAAATGGGCGTGCCGCTCGGCAAGCTGATTTGTGCATCCAACATCAACAAGGTTCTGACCGATTTCATCAACACCGGCGTTTACAACCGGAATCGGGAATTCTATGCGACTTGCTCGCCGTCTATGGATATTCTGATTTCCAGCAATCTGGAACGGCTGCTGTATCTGCTGACCGGCGAAGACGATGCACAGATTCGGGAATGGTTCACCGCTCTGTCTGAAACCGGTACTTATGAAGTGACCGATGCCGTTAAGACTGCTCTCCAGAAGGACTTCTTCGGCGGATTCTGCGATGATGCTGCTACCAAGGCAACCATTCATCAGGTTTATGAAACCTATGGTTATACCTGCGATACCCATACTGCTGTTGCAGTTAAGGTTTATCAGGATTACCGCAAGGCAACTGGCGACACCACAAAGACCTTGATTGCATCCACTGCAAGCCCGTATAAGTTCAGCCCGAGCGTGCTCGAAGCCATCGCAAAAGAACCGGTTTCCGGCGATGAATATGCAATGGTTGACCAGCTGCACGAACTGTCGAACCTGCCGATTCCGGCAGCACTGGCAGACCTCAAGAACAAGGAACGCCGCTTTACCAGCTGCATCGACAAGAACGACCTGCAGAGCTTCGTTTTGCAGCAGCTGCACTTAGGATAAGCCATGCAGTTATACGGAATCGGTGACCTGCATCTGTCGCTGGGCGTGCCGGAAAAGCCGATGGACATCTTTCACGGCTGGGAAAACTATATGCAGCTGCTGGAACAACACTGGCGGGCAATGGTTCAGCCGGAAGATACGGTAGTGCTGGCAGGCGACCTCTCTTGGGGCATGACGCTGCCGCAGGCAAAAGCCGATTTCGCTTTTCTCGAAACCTTGCCGGGACAGAAAATCATCTTAAAGGGCAACCATGATTACTGGTGGAACTCCATGAAGAAAATGCAGCAGTTTTTTGCGGATAACGGCTTTGATAGCCTGCACATTCTGCACAACAATCACTATGCATTTCAGCAATATGGAATCTGCGGAACAAGAGGCTGGGTCAGCATCAACGGCGAAACCGCTGACGCAAAAGTACTGGCTCGGGAAGTGCAGCGGCTGGAAGTTTCCATTCAGTCTGCATTGAAAGAACAGCTCACGCCCATTGTGTTCCTGCACTATCCGCCGATTTATGGAAATTCTTATAACTATGAGATTTTAGAGGTGCTGCACCGCTACGCCATTACAGAGTGCTATTATGGGCATATCCACGGAAAAGCCCATCAATACGCCTTTGAAGGGGTGTATGAGGAAACCAAAATGCACTTAATCTCTGGTGATTATATACAATTTAAGCCTGTAAAAATCGTTTGATTTGTGCAAAAAAGAGAAGTGGAAAATTTCTATAGCCAAAAAAAACGGAATATGGTATAATAAACAAGCGTGCATAAAACGAAAACATTCGCACATGGCTCGTTTTCAGTGTGCGTGGTGAAATAGAAATATGGAGGACGAACAATCATGATTTTAAAATCATCTGAAAAAACAGATGTCAACATGACCGAACTGGTCGCTACTGTTGATGCAGAAACTTTTGAAAAGGCTATTGAAGCCGTTTATCAGCAGCAGAAGAAGAACATTTCTCTGCCGGGTTTCCGGAAGGGCAAAGTTCCGAGAAGACTGTGTGAAAGAACGTATGGCGAAGGCGTGTTCTTTGAAGATGCTCTGAACCTGATTCTGAATATGGAAATGCCGGGTGTCATTGCAGAAGCTGCTCTGAATCTGGTCGATGCTCCGAAGGTAGAAGTGACTTCTGTTAGCAAGGAAGACGGTGCAACTGTAAAGATTATTTGCGTGACCAAGCCGGAAATCCACATCGCTGACTACAAGGGCATGACTGCTCCGAAGGAAGACAAGGAAATCACAGATGAAGATGTTGCAAAGCAGGCTGAAAATGTTTGCAAGAGAAATGCAAAGATGGTTTCTGTGGACGACCGTGAATCAGAAATTGGCGACGCAGAAACCCACGATATTGAAGGCATCATTGGCGATACGCCGTTTGAAGGCGGCA
>ENA-ORIC01002859-ORIC01002859.1-human-gut-metagenome-genome-assembly--contig:-NODE-2859-length-12907-cov-3.555573_pt1 | contig 12907 bp, 10 predicted proteins | sample MGYA00243023_ERZ508732 | MGnify/ENA primary metagenome ERZ508732 (study PRJEB26277, sample SAMN04329767) | human gut metagenome | biome: human-associated habitat | host: Homo sapiens | place: USA...
TATTCCCAAAGAAAGAAACCGGCATTTTGATTCGCGTGTCATGAGATCAATATGCAAAAACGAAGGCCCACGGAGTATTGACGGCGTCTCCTTTGTCGGAGACAATGACACGTATGAAAATCGCGCGATCAAGTTCATTTTGTCAAGACTCGGCAGACGTTTGCCATATGAGGACACTGCGGATACAGATATTGAGGCAGGTATACGTAAGGATGTCGGGGATAAATTTTACTCCCTGTTACAGAAACCAATGCCGGTATGCAGCACGTTCACGAAAAGCACACGTAAAAACGGAAGGCTCTACATAAGGCGTAATGTACAGGGAAATATACGGGTGAAAGTCAGATATGAAAATGCTTGTATTACTGTTTCCACAGGGTCGGCACCATTCATGGCTAAAAATAGCGTGTACGACTTTGAAATGAAGACCATGTACGCCAATGTTGCGCTGGCTTTTCTTGAATGGATAGCGAGAATCTGTTCTGATATCAGAAGAAAGGTTGTTCCGTTCGGCTCAACAATAAATGACATTTGGAAAGCTGATATAAAAGTTGAGTCATGTAAGGTGATCTTTGATGAACGAGCTGATATTTCTCCGATCACCGCGTCATGGGACGCCGCGATAAAGGCCGATACTCCGAAAAAATGGAATCATTATATGACATTTGAGACGTTCTGGAAGAATGTGTCGGAGATCAATAATAAATACGCGGGAATAATTGATATCTATTATTCTGAATATAATTCAGTCTGTCTTGCTTTGAGCAGACACGATCTGTATGTTCATCGCAATGCTGAACGTCAGAAAAAGCGAAAATTCAACGACGCGCTGAAAGGGATGAACGCCGTTCTTTCAACCAAATGGTTTCGTGGCATAACCGACCTTCCACAAATTGAACTCCCGCTCAGGCGGACGCCGAAGTTTTTATTCAACAAGTATTACAGCGCTGTTTATGAGCTGCTTCAGGAGTATCTGAACATTCATCCGCTGATCACGACCGATTTCGAAGAGAATTCCTTTGGTCTTAAGGAGACATGGCAGATATATGAATACTGGGTTTTCTGTGAGATACTCCAGAGATTTCATAATCTCGGATTCAAAGCTGAGCAGGATGGTATCGATAAAATAAAGAAGAGCTTTGCGTCGTTCGTTCATTCAAATGACAAACCGGAGGGCTTTTCAGTATCGCTTAGCAGGAAATATATTATCAACGACGAGGAGAAGGCTGTAAATATACTGCTTGGATATAATGTCTTTATCGGAAAAAAGGAAAAAGGGCTTTATCTGACGCCGGATGTTTTCATAAGAGTCACGCATGAAGACGCTTATCACTGGTATTTCATAGACATGAAGTATAAGAAATACCATACGGACGGAGATAAATCTGCCGGATGTCTTGAACTTGATGATGAGGTCAGAAATGTCGCGGTTGATAAGTATATCACAAAAATGGGTGATATTGATTTTAGCAATATCAAATCCGACGACAATAAGAAAAATCTGATCCTGGGTTCATATCTCATTGCAGCAAGAATCGATGAGAAGGAAAAGGAAATCGCGACAAATGACAGACTGAATGGCGGTGAAAGAAGAATCAATCACGAATTCGGGGCTATAGAATTCAGACCGGGTTATGAGGAAGAGCTGACAACACTGATCCAGCTGATTTTCGAATACAAAGAGAATGAAAGTGATCTGGAAAACTATGGATCCGAGTCGAAGAAACGTCCGGACAGTCTGTATCTATGCTGGGATTCATCTATGGATCATAATTGCCTTCCGAATCAAAGGATAGACACCGAAAAAACTAAGTCAGGGTATAATAAATATTACATCATCTGTAAATGCGGGGCGATGAGATTTGAGAATTACTGCTGCTATGATAAACGCGGTATACTCAAGCATGATCGCGGCAACTACCATAAAAGAGCTGAAGAGATTGGTACAGCGGTATCAGATAATCAGAGATGGAATTTTGTCTGCCCGAAATGTGGCGGAAGCTTATGATATTTTCAAAAAAAACGGCGGGGAGGTTCTCTGCCGCTTTTTTGCGTAATATCAAGTCCGATGAACTTGTTTGGAGCAGAAGAAGATTGCCGCTTGACAACGAGCATCTGACGAATGTGGCGTCCGGCGACAAAGCAGTGTTTTCAGAGCTTTACGATCTCACACAGACAGCGGTTTACGGTCTCGCGCTGAGCTATATGAGGGCGGCGCACGACGCGCAGGACATCACGCAGGACACCTTTGTCCGCGTCTGGGAATCCGCCGGGCAGTATCGTCCGACCGGTTCGGCAAAGTCGTGGATTCTGACGATATGTAAGAATCTGTGCCTGATGGAACTCCGCAAAAGCAGTCGTACAAAGCTTCTCGACGACGAGGAATGGGACGCCATTCCCGAGGACGCTTCGGGACTTTCATTTGATGAAAAAGACCTTCTCGGCAATGCACTTATACCGTTTCGTCGATAGTCTCGCTCGACGTGAATCCGAGCATTGAGCTGAGAGTGAATTCGCGAGAGAAGATACTCGCCTGCAATCCGCTTAACGACGAAGCGATTGCCATACTCGCCGACATGGATGGCGGAAAAGACCTGAAAGGCGTCGACCTCGGAGTCGCGGTCAACGCGCTGATCGGTGCGCTTGTGAGGAACGGCTATCTTGACAGCGTCTCGTCCTCGATACTGATTTCGGTAGAGGACAAGAACGAGGAGTGCGCCGCGAAGCTACGCCGTGAGGTGACCGAAACGGTTGATTCGATTCTGACAGCAAACTCATCCGGCGCGTCGGTGCTGAGCCAGACACTCAACAAGGACACAAATCTCGACAGCATCGCAAAGAATAACAACATCTCGACCGGAAAGGCGGCACTCGTAAATCAGGTGTGTGAGCTGAACGAATCACTCGATTTCACGGAACTCGCGGCACTTTCGGTGGATGAGCTCAAAGACCTTATAGAAGTCGGCGCACCGGGAATGCCGATCAGGTGCGTGTTGAGGTCGATTCTGATATAGACGAAAATCCGGCTCACTATGACGTCGATATAGACTACAACGGTGTAGAATACGAGTACAAGATCGACGCCTACACCGGCGCGATAATCGAAAAGAAAACAGACAGCCACAACGGACACGAAACAATCGTCGTCACTCCGACTCCGGAAAAGACAAACGAAATCGGGCTTGAATCCGCGAAAGCGATAGCACTGAAGCACGCCGGAGTTTCGGCTGAAAACGCCGTCTTCACGAAGTCCGAGATTGACCATGACGATGGATTCGTCGAGTACAAGTTCGAGTTCATCTCCGGAAATATCGAATACGAGTGCAAGGTTAACGCTTCCGGCACGGTCATCAAGTTTGAAACCGAGGCGGTCGATCACGACGATGATCATCACAAGGGAAATGTCAGCACAACCGGCATAGGTGAGGAAGCCGCAAAGTCGACAGCGTTCAGACATGCCGGAGTTGACGCCGCGAAGGTCTATGAACTTGATGTAGATCGCGAAATTGACGACCTTTGGCACGAATACGAGATCGATATAAAGTCCTTCTGCATGGAGTACGAGTACAAGATCGACGGCGCGACCGGGACGATACTTAAACATGTAGCCGATTACTACGACTGACCGGCAAAAAAAGACCCCGCCGCCCGACTGAGATTCAGTCTGGCGGCGGATTTGTACATTCAGATCAGTTACAGTTTTTCACAGACTGCCTTGCAACGCTTCCGGTTGAACGCGATGCCGTAGGCGATAAGGTTTTCTCTGCCTTCATTCCGGAGCTTTTCGTCATATCTCCGCGTCTTAACCTGTTCGAGAGCCCTCTTGCAGGCCTCGTCGAGCCCGGAGAAGGTCGGAGAGTACTTCACCTCGATAATAATCCCGGCGTCCGGGTCGTCCGGCTCGATGAGAATGTCGCTGAAGCCGTCGCCGGATTCAACATTCGACATGATAAGCCATGTTGGGTCGCTCCTGAGAAGCCCGAGAAGGAGTCCGTGGTAGAAATTCTCCTTCTGATCGTCCCTCGCTTTGGTGTCAAGAATGCTGATCATCCGGGTCATCACGAGATTAAGATGCTTCTGAATAGTTTCGGCGTCGCCTGTCTGGAACGCCTGACAGAAATCCCGCATCGGCTTATCGTCCCGGACGAAGGTTTTCCTGAACCACTCCTGAATTTGCAGGATGAAGACCTCGCGGACTTCGCGGTTCGGAATAACCAGCCTCAGCTTGCCGTCATCGGTTTCGCCGTCCTGCGTCAGGTATCCGGTGGTAAACAGCACGCTCCAGAGATTGTCGATGCTGTCGTCGATTTCGTTGTAGGTAAGTTCTGAGCGGACATTTTTCTCGATAGCCTCGCCGTTTATAAGCCGCTCGATTTCGCCCTGAGTCGTTTTGTCAGCCTTGTCGACAAACCGCTTGACGAGGTCGTTGCCGCTTGTGTTGATCCAGAACGCGCGCGGTTTGGCTTTTGGATCGGCTTTGAGCAGATCGACATAGTTTACCACATCCCACGGGCAGTACACATCAGCGTCTCCGAAGCGGTATCCATCATACCACGACTTGGTAACATCAAAATGATCGGACAGATTGTAGTCCGCCAAAAGCCGCATGACTTCCGAGTCGGTGAAGCCGAAGTGTTCGTCGAAGCGCGTGTCCATGATCGAAAGCACCTTGAAATTGTTAAGCCCGGTGAAAATGCTCTCTTTGGATATTCTCAGGCATCCGGTAAGGACAGCCATGAAGATACTGTCATTAGTTTTGAGTGCCGCGCCGAACATCGAACGGATGAGGTCGACCATCTCTCTGTAGTATCCGTGATTGAATGCCTTGTCGAGTGGAACGTCGTATTCGTCGATGAGAAGAACAACTTTTTGTCCGTAGTGCTTTTCGAGCAGGCTGCACATCGTTTGCAGACTGCTGCGGATGTCTTTCTCACTGTAATCTCCGTTCAAAATATGTCGGAACGATTCCTTTTCAACATCCGTAATTTTTTCACTGTCATTCAGAAACCGCAGTCTGAACGCTTCGTTGCGTATAAGTTTGCAGAATTCCTCGTAAGCAGTTTCAAAATTCAGCCCATCAACGCCCTTGAGCGACAGAAATACCACCGGATATTTTCCCATATGCCTGTCGCAGAGTTCCTTCTCACGGCTGATGGCGAGCCCATCGAACAGCGCGCTGTCTGTGCCGATCTCGAAGAAGTACTTCAGCATACTCATATTGAGCGTCTTGCCGAACCTGCGCGGGCGGGTGAAAAGATTCACTTTGCCCCAGCTGTTCAGCAGATCGCGGATAAGCTCGGTTTTATCCACATAATAGAATCCTTTTGTCCGGATTTCTTCGAAATTTTCAATGCCGACCGGCAATTTCAGCTTTTCCATACCGCACCGCCTTTCAGATTATAATATTCCTATTATATATTTTACCTTAAAGCGGAGTGAATATCAACTCCTAAAATGTAAATATTCTCGAACGATGGCGAACATAATTTATTTCACTCAAAAACCGCGAATCATCTTGACAAAATCCGACAAATATGCTATAATGTAACTGCCACACAATCGCATAATCAAAATCCGACGGGGAAACTATACCTTGGTATAGAGTGTATCCTCTTTTTACTTATACCCTATCGGATTGAGATTGTGTGGCAACAATGGAGAAGGAACGCACTTTTATACACCTCCCGAAGTGGCGTTTGCTTCTTCGGGAGTTTTTCGTTTCCGCGTCGGTGAGGAATATTATACCATACGGAAACGAAAAATGTGTGTCGTATTCTGTTGGGAAACTTTTGATATAAGAATAATTTTCACGAAATTTTTCTACAGGGATTGACAAAAATCGATTTATATGATAAAATAATATTGTTGCAAAGTGATACCCATACCCCGGTCGATCTCACTTGCGTTTATCACTTTCCGACAAACGCATGATGAAATCGACTTTTTCTTTTAATCAGACAGACATATGTCCGAAACAAGTGGTATAATGTATTCAGAACAATGAAAACATAGGGGGAACGGTATGGCAGGCGACAAACAGGATCGGACACTTGAAATATTTTTTCGCGGGATACGCGGCGAGGACATAAGCATAAGGAAGCTCGCGGATGAGTACGGAGTCTCGACAAAGAGCATCACCCGCAGTGTGAATGACATCAAGGCGTTCCTGGCGGATCGGCGCGACCTTGTCGGAAACACCGAGCTTGAATATTCGTATCAGCAGAAGGTCTACCGGCTGAGAATGGACGAGTTCCTGACAAATACCGAGCTTTTCTCACTGATCGAGGTGCTGATCGGTTCGAGAGCGTTTTCGAAGGAAGAGCTTCTGACGCTTACAGGGAAGCTCAAGAAGTTCACGACCGCGGATGACCGTCCGATGCTCAACAGGCTCATAAAGAATGAGATCTATCATTATTCTGAGGTCGGGCATGACTGTCAAAGCGTTCAGAACACGCTCTGGCAGCTTGTGAACTGCATCGACAAAAAGCGCGAGATCACGATTGAGTATTACAAAGCCGACCGGAGCTTCAAGGTGCACAGGATGCGTCCGTTGTCGCTGCTTTTCGCGGATTTCTACTTCTATCTGATCGCGTTTGAGACTGACGGCGGAGTGGAGTATCCGAAGTATTTCCGGGTTGACCGGATAAAGCACATAACTGAGCATCGGACGAGGTTCACGATTGACGAGACACCGGACTTTGACGAGGGGCTTCTAAGGCGGCGGAGTTTATTCATGTGGCCGGGAAAGCTACGGACGATCAGGTTCGAGTACACCGGACCGTCGGTTCAGGCGGTGCTGGACAAGCTGCCGACCGCGAAGATTGTTGATCGGTGCAAAGGCGGGTATGTCGTTGAGGCTGAGGTCTACGGAGATGGTATCAGGATGTGGATTCTCAGTCAGGGGGATTGGGTGAAGGTTATCGGGCCGGAGGAGTTTGTTGAGGAGATACGTGATTCAATCAAAAAAATGACTGAAATGTACGAAAAATAAAAGGAGAAGCTTAATTATGGAAAACAGCGTTTTATCAAATGAGAAAAAAGAATCTTCAGAAAATACACCGGATATATCGACGCTTGATGAACTGGAGGCTACGCTTAATGATCGTTTGACTGACGAGCTTGCGGGGCTGGAATTTCTTAAAGATGATAAGGATAAAATTGGAAATCCGGAGGCACTGAGTGATGTTGTATTAAGAGAGATATGGAATCAATTTGGTAATCAAATCGGATTGGATATTACCAATGAGACGCTTATTCAGAAATATGATAGAGAACATCCTGAAACATATGAAGAGGTCGGTAAAAAGGTTATGCAGGATGAAAAGTATAAGTCTGCTAATAAGGAGATGAAGGAAGCGCAGACGAACGGAAATCTTAAAGATGAATATACCGGAAAGTCGATTGGCGTTAATGAAAGTGCGAATCTTGATCACACGGTATCGCGCAAAGAAATCTATGAAAACAAGAGACGTCGCCAGGCTGGAATTGCCACAGAGGATCTTGCAAATAAAAAAGAAAATCTAAACGCAACAAATGAATCCCTGAACAAAAGCAAGGGTGCAAAAAGCGTCGACCAAATGATAGAAACGCGTGAAAAGAGGGAGGCAGATCTGAAAGCACAAGTTGAACGAAAAAATAAGAAAATAGATGAGTCAAATATGTCTGAGACAGAAAAGAGGCTAGCAAAGGAAAAAAACGATAAACGGTTACAGGATAAACTCGCAGCGGATGACAATTTGATGAAGAAAAAGGACGACCTGGCACGAAAGGCAATAAATAAGGATATTGTAAAGGGAGTAGTAAAAGAGACCGGAAAAAAGGCTGGTTTGGATGCGCTTAAAACGATGGCTGTACAAGCATTATTTGATTTACTGAGAGAAGTAATGAACGCACTTATTCGCTTTTTCAGACAGGCATCAAAAACATTTAAGGGATTTCTTGATGAGATGCGGATTGCGCTCAAAAGATTTTTTGATAAAATTGTTTCTTTTGTCAGAACTGGGGCAATGACAGCAGTTGGGACAATCGTTTCTGAAATATTTGGACCAATTGTTAGTATATTTCAAAAACTCGCAAGTCTTATTAAACAGGGGTTTCGGTCTGTTGGAGAGGCAGTTTCATATTTATCAGATAAGAAAAACCGCGTCAAACCGTTTAGTATAAAGGTCGCAGAGGTTACAAAAATAATTGTTGCAGGACTTGTTGCATCCGGTGCTATATTTGGTGGTGAACTGTTTGAAAAGGTGCTGATTGCGACATTTCCGGTTCTGGGCACGATTACGATTCCGTTAGTGGGATCGTTGGCCAATATTATTGGTCTTTTTCTCGCAAGTATGATTAGTGGAATCATTGGAGCTATCGTGCTTAATCTGATTGATAAAGCAATTGCAGAGAAGCAAATGGCAGATAATGATTCTGAACAGATCGATAAAAGAAACAGCATAATAAAGGTTCAGCACAATCTTCAGGTTGTTACCGAAATAAAAACGGCTCAGAAGATGCGGGACACGGAAAGCAGCATAAAGAGACGCCATGAAGCGGCGGCAAATATTATGCGTAAATCAATAGAAATTGAGCGAAAAGCTAATGAAAGTTCACAGGCTTCTCTTGATGAACTTGATGAGCTTTTCAAGTGATTCAAGACAGAATAGTGGGGTAACTAAGATGGATGAAAAAGAATTCAACGATATTTCCGATAACGATGTTAATAATTCAATATCAGCGTATCTGCCGGCTGGCGATGATGCCGGATTCGAGATCAAAAAACATAATTTCGAACAGTACAAGGAAGAAATCAGAGCTTTTGCGAACGAAGCCGAAACGGACATAAGCATAAGCAGTGTGAATTCCAAAAAGGATGTCGGAGAATGGTTCGCCGAATGGCTGACCGGCGGCGGTATCGGAGGCGACCACAAGGTTACCGGAAAAGAATTCAATGACCTTGTCGGCAAAGTCCAGAACTGCTTTCTTGATACTTCCAAAAGCATCAGAAATATAATGAGCGGATTCATGAAGGTCTATGATACTTTTGAATCACTCGACAATGATTACATAAAATCTATTCTGATTAACGTCAATAGGATAGGTGGTGAGAGCAGCAAGCGATCTGATGAAGTGAAAAAACTTGCTTCCGTCATAAAAAAGTTCAAGAATCAGTTTGATGAAGAGGTTGACGCGTTATCTAATAAACTGGATCAGGAGAGTTCACGTATTGATTCGATGCTTGAATTCATTGAAAATCTGAAAGAGCTTGAGCATCTCGGTGATGTGGATGATATGTATGATCGGCTTTATTCGACTGAAGAGGCCATACATACGCTGCGTGACGAGGTGGATTCTCTCACACTTGAGTTGGAACAGAAAAGGTCTGACACGGAAAAGCTGAGTGAGATTATAGAATCAACTCATACTATGAATAAAAAGATCAGATTTGCGTATATCGTTGCGGGAAGTTCACTGGGACTCACCTTGATTGAGCTTATCATAATAATGGCAAAGGTGCTCTTCTGACATTATGAATACATATGAGCGTGACCTTGTGAGCAACACGTCAAAGCTCGACGCTGTGACAGACTCATGCGGTGAGATAACAAAATTAGCGGAATCAATAGTTGATAGCCAGAACGAGGCGGCTGCCAAAAAGCTTATCGGGCGGATATATGATATTGCGTCGGAGAACGGCTGTCAGAAAGAAGTAAAGCAAATCGCGAAACAGGTAAAATCTGATTTGGTTGATTACTATGGGTATATTGCCCTTCAGAAGATTTTGACTTGTGAAAAGCCAAAGGATGAGGATAACCGCTCGCTCAAGGAATTACTTGATGAGCTTGATTCGCTTGTAGGTCTGCGTGATGTCAAGAGAAAAATAAATGACCTTATTGCTTATCAGAAAATCAGAAAACTTCGTGCCAAAAGAAATCTGCGTTCGCCTCACAGTACGCTTCATATGGCGTTCACAGGTAATCCGGGAACCGGAAAAACCACGGTCGCGCGTATAGTCGGGCATATTTACAATCGGATCGGATTGCTGTCAAGGGGGCATTTTGTCGAAGTTTCAAGAACGGATCTTATAGCCGGATATCAGGGGCAGACCGCGTTGAAGGTGAAGGATGTGATAGACAGATCGAAGGGCGGGGTGCTGTTTATTGATGAGGCATACAGCATCACAGAAAACGATCACAGCGATTCATATGGAAGGGAATGTCTCACTGAGCTGACAAAGGCACTCGAAGACAATCGCGACGATCTGGTAGTCATTGTTGCCGGGTATACTGAACCTATGGAGAAGTTCTTTGAGTCCAATCCGGGACTCAGGTCGCGTTTCAACACCTATATTGAGTTTCCGGATTATTCTGCTGATGAATTGGAGGAGATACTTGTTTCTATATGCACCCAGAATGATTATGTGCTTGATGACACGGCGATTAAAACCAGCAGAAAATATTTCTCGGAATGTATAACTAAAAAAGATGAAAATTTCGCGAATGGACGGCTTGCGAGAAATTTGTTCGATGATCTTGTAATGAATCAGGCCAGGCGAGTCTCAAAGTTAGGAACTATAACTGATAGTGATCTTACAATGATCAAAGGTTGTGATTTTGATATGCGACAACTTTTGGATGATTGATTTGTATATTGTGCAAAATATTTCTAAAACGCGAATAAGCAAATCCGAAATTTTTCAGTTCCCCCTTGCATAATCTCTCCGATTGTGGTATAATATTATTACCGATTTTTGCAGCAAGCCGCAAAAATCATCATCAGGAGGTATTATACATGGAGATCAAGCGAGACCGTTATCTTAACACACTGATAAGCAAGAAGCATAATGGGCTGATTAAAGTCATAACCGGAATGAGGAGATGCGGAAAATCCTATCTTCTGTTCAACATTTTCAAAAATCATCTGCTCTCGGAAGGGACAGATGAAGCTCATATCATCGAGATCGCCTTTGACGCGTTCGAAAACAAGCAGTTCCGCGACCCGGATGTGCTGTATCCATATCTGAAGGAGCAGATAAAAGACGACGATATGTACTACGTGCTTCTTGACGAGGTTCAGCTTCTCGGAGAATTCGAGGCGATACTCAACAGCCTGACCCGCATGAAAAATGTCGATGTGTATGTGACCGGCAGTAACGCCCGTTTTCTGTCAAAGGACGTGATCACGGAGTTCAGGGGGCGCGGAGACGAGGTTCATATGTATCCGCTCAGTTTCGCGGAATTCATGTCGGTCTATCCCGGCTCAAAGCAGGACGGATGGAATGAGTATATGCTGTACGGCGGACTTCCGCTGGTTCTGAATTTCACAACTCCGGATCAGAAGATCACTTTTCTGAAGTCTCTGTTCGAGGAGACATATATTTCGGATATCGTCGGCAGGCATAACATCCGAAATAAAGCCGAGCTTGAGGATCTGCTGAACATCCTGTCCTCATCCATAGGCTCGCTTACGAATCCGGAGAAGCTGTCTGCGACTTTCGCGACTGTAAAGAAAAAGAAGATAAGCACTGCGACAATCAGGAAATACATTGATTATCTGTGCGATTCGTTCCTGATAGACAGCGCGATACGGTATGACGTAAAGGGAAAGAAATATATCGACACGCCTGTGAAGTATTATTTCACGGATATGGGGCTCCGCAACGCCCGCCTCAATTTCAGGCAGCTTGAAGAGACACACAGTATGGAGAACATCATCTTCAATGAACTGAAAATCCGCGGTTTCAACGTTGATGTCGGCGTTATAACTCAGTACGACCGGAACGAAAACGGCAACAGCATCCGCAAACTGTTGGAGATAGATTTTGTCTGCAATCAGAGTTCAAAGCGATACTATATTCAGTCAGCTTACGCCATTCCGGATCAGGCAAAGCTTGAGCAGGAAAAGCGGTCACTGATGATGACTGGGGACTTTTTCAAGCGCGTCATCATAACAAAGGACACTCCCGCGCCGCATTACAGTGAGGATGGAGTGTTGATTATGAGTGTGTATGATTTTCTGCTGAATGAGAATAGTTTGGAGTACTGATGAAAAATGCCAGTGCATTGTATATTTTACACATTATAAACGAATAAGCTTAATGCAATTATATGCGATATATACAAGTTCTCATAACCCGAAGGTCGTTGGTTCAAATCCTTCCTCCGCAACCAAGTTTTGGGGTCAAAATAGATGCCCCTCGAAAAACCCGGGATTTTCTCGGGTTTTCTTCGCTTTTCGCCGTTTTTCTCGCTTTTTTGAAAATCGAAAAATACTCGGAACCAAAAGATGCCAATCGCGTTTTCGGGGTGGTGGAAGGGATTTGAACCAAATTAGCCGCTTCTAAGTGCGGATTTGAGGCTTGATTTCGCGTGAAAATGCGATTTTTTGAGAAAAAATATTGTTAAAGTTCTGTGTCTGGCAACTGCCGCCGTAAAAAATCGAATAGAATCTCATAATTTTCGCGGAGTCCGGCAATTTTTGTCGAACTCCGCTTTCTTATTGCTTCAGTCAGCCATAAAGTTTGTAAGAATTAACCATAAAATTTATATCTGTCGCTCTGAGCCACAGTGTGATCATCACATTGTGGCTTTTTTTATTTTACAAAAAGAAAGGTAATATCAATGATCAAAGCAAAAATTGAAAACGGCAAGGAAACACAGTACCTCGAGCTTCCATGCGATCAGGAGACGCTGAACGCAAAAATCGGAGGTGGAAGCGATGAAATCAAAGTCACCTTCTACGGCGAAAGCGAGTTCGAAAGTAGGCTCATATCGCTGGTCCGTCCCGGGAATCGCCTCTCGACCATCAACTGCGTCTGCGGATTTTACGAGAACCTGCCGTCAGCTGATAAGACCGACATTCAGGACGCCGTGATGAGCGGCAAGGTCTTTACATTTTCGGACTTCGGCAAGCTGGTGATTGA
>ENA-ORIC01002866-ORIC01002866.1-human-gut-metagenome-genome-assembly--contig:-NODE-2866-length-12882-cov-3.042952_pt1 | contig 12882 bp, 10 predicted proteins | sample MGYA00243023_ERZ508732 | MGnify/ENA primary metagenome ERZ508732 (study PRJEB26277, sample SAMN04329767) | human gut metagenome | biome: human-associated habitat | host: Homo sapiens | place: USA...
TGACAAGCTCCGCCCTTTCCAGATTCAGGCTGTGGACATCCGGCTTGCTATCCGGAATATTAACATCCTCTTCCAATGTAAATTGTGTCACTGCCTGTGTCTTTATGCAGTCCATATGTATGTTTCTCTTTATCAGTTCCACAAAAATACCTACATCTATATACTGGTATAAGCATATATATGAAGGTATTTTCTAATATAGAAGCATATTCTTTTTATACGATGCCGATTAAATCTGTGACACGTTCCACCTGATACTGTTTCATATACTCTTCAATGCCCTGTACAATCTCTGTTGTTGTATAGGGATTGACAAAGTTCATGGCACCCACGCTGACTGCGCTGGCACCTGCCATCAGAAACTCTATGGCATCCTCTGCCGTGGCAATGCCCCCCATTCCGATAACCGGAATTTTCACCGCATGGGCTGCCTGATATACCATCCTCACGGCAATGGGCTTAATAGCAGGGCCGCTCATGCCGCCGGTCTTATTGGCAATGGCAAACTTTCTTTTATAAATGTCTATTTTCATGCCGGTGATGGTATTGATTAAGGAAATGGCATCCGCCCCTGCAGCCTCCGCAGCCTTCGCCATCTCTGTAATATCCGTCACATTCGGGCTTAATTTCATGATTACCGGCTGCTTTGCCTTTGCCTTGATTTCCTTCGTAATATGATACAGGGCATCCGCCTTCTGTCCAAAAGCAATCGCCCCTTCCTTTACGTTGGGACAGGAAACATTGATTTCCAGCATGGACACCGCCGGTTCTTCTCCCAGCCGTTCCACAACCTCCACATAATCCTCTTCCGTCTTTCCGCAGACATTCACAATGATTTTCGTATCATACTGCTTCAGAAAAGGAATATCCCGCTCCATAAATACATCAATGCCCGGATTCTGTAAACCGATCGCATTAAGCATGCCGCCATAGGTTTCACATACTCTTGGTGTGGGATTTCCTTCCCATGGGACATTGGCAACTCCTTTTGTCGTAACGGCACCTAACTCGTTCAGATCAACAAATTCTGCAAATTCTGCACCCGATCCAAATGTACCGGAAGCTGTTGTTACCGGATTTTTCATTTCCACTCCCGCAAAATCAACGGATAAGTTCATCTTTTTTCCTCCTACAATATAATCTCACGGGCATCAAAAACAGGTCCATCCTTGCATACCCTCTTGTTATTTACATGGCTGTGGCTGTCTTTTTCTTTGGACTGGCATACACATCCAAGGCAGGCACCGATTCCACATGCCATTTTTTCTTCGAGTGAAACCTGTGCTAAGATGTCTTTTTCTTCGGCATAGGCTTTAACACCACGAAGCATTGGCATTGGCCCACAGGCATAAAGTGTATCCGCTTCTAATTCTTCTTCGCGGATCGCATCTATTACATTTCCTTTTGTTCCAACGCTGCCATCATCTGTTGCGATCACCACTTTGGCATATGGTTCAAATTCTTCTTTTAAGAAAAGATTACTGTCTCGATATCCTAAAACAACCGTCACATCCTTTTTTAATGCTTTTGCAAGTGCAAGCATAGGAGGAATTCCAATACCGCCACCGATCAAAACATTTTTTCCTTCTTTCAACACAAAGCCATTACCGAGAGGACCGACGATCTCGATCGTATCTCCAGCCTGCATCATTGAAAATTCTTTGGTTCCCTGACCGGCTATGCGATATACAACACGAAGCATACTTTCTTCTTTATTGATCTCACAAATGCTGATCGGTCTTGGAAGCAGACGGCTTCCCTCTTTACAATACATCGAAATAAACTGTCCCGGAACTGCTTTACCTGCAACATCCTGTTCTTTCGGAAACTTTAACCACATACTGTAGATTCCGTCTGACAGCATCACCTGACTGTCAACGGTCGCTGTGCTTTTCATTTTGTCTGCCATTCTCTTCCTCCTATAATACACTGTTGATATCTTCAATCATATCAACAACAGCCTGACGAGAAGCATCTGCATAATTTGCTTCACCATATTTTGCATAGGTATCTTTCTTATAAGCAGCAATGATTCCTCTTGAAGAATTTACGATCGCACCCAGTCCATCGCTGTTAAAGTATGGAGCAAGATCTTTGGCGGTACCACCCTGTGCACCATACCCCGGCACAAGAATATATGTCTTTGGCATGATCTTACGAAGTACCTTACCCATCTCAGGATACGTTGCACCTACTACACAGCCTACATAGCTGTAAGTATCTCCCATGCATTCTTCTCCCCACTGTGCGACCTTTTCACCGACTAATTCATACAAAGGCTTGCCATCGATCTTTTGATCCTGAAATTCTCCACTTGATGGGTTTGAAGTCTTAACTAATACAAAGATTCCTTTCTTTTCGTCCTTACAAACATCCAGAAACGGATTGATACCGCCACTTCCCAGATATGGATTGACCGTTCCAAAATCTTCATCAAATCCATAATAGGATTTACTTCCAACCTGTACTTTTCCAAGATGACCGACGGCATATGCTGCAGAAGTCGATCCGATATCGCCTCTCTTGACATCACCGATCACAATCAGACCTTTTTCTTTACAATAATCCACTGTTTTCTTAAAGGCTGCCATTCCCGGAAGACCAAACTGCTCATACATGGCGATCTGTGGCTTTACTGCCGGAATCAGGTCGTATGTTGCATCTACGATCCCTTTATTAAACTGCCAGATTGCTTCGGCAGCACCTTCTAAGGTTTCACCATATTCTTCGAAAGCAGCTTTTTGAATCTGCTGCGGTACATAATTTAACATAGGATCTAATCCTACAACGATCGGTGCATTTTTCTTTTTAATTTCTTCTACTAACTTATTGATCATCTCTGATTTCCACCTTTCTTCGTATGAATATCTGTTTTCTATCCTGTTTTTCTTATCTGTTCCATATTCTATGAAAATACTTATTTTTCACTTTCAAGCTGATATACGATCTTTCCGTCTACGATCGTTGTCTCGATCCGTCCATATACTTTCTTTCCTTCAAATGGTGTATTCTTTCCTTTTGAAAAGAAATCGTTTGTGTCGATCGCATATTCGGTTGACAGATCTGCAATAATAACATCGGCTGTTCTGCCCTGTGCTAAATTTCCTTTATCAAGATGCAAAATCTTTGCCGGATTTACACTCATTTTTTCTACAAGCTGTGACAAAGTCAGGTATCCTTTTTTTACTAATTCGGTATATCCTAATGCAAAAGAATTTTCAATACCGACAATACCAAATGGTGCTTTTTTCATCGACTGGTTCTTTTCTTTAGCTCCATGTGGTGCATGATCGGTCGAGATTGCATCCATAATGCCATCGCGGAGTGCCCCTCTTAATGCTTCTACATCTTCTTTGCTTCTAAGAGGCGGATTCATCTTAAACCTGCCATGATCCTCTGTGATCTGGTCATCTGACATCGTAAAATGATGTGGGCAGACTTCTCCGGTTACTGAAAGTCCCTGTTCTTTTGCCATTTTGATCAAAACAGCACTGTCTTTTGTCGAACAGTGGCACAAATGAAGCTGACAGCCTGCTTCCTTACTCATAATGATATCTCTTGCCACGATCACATCTTCTACCGCATTGGTGATACCCGGAAGTCCTAATTCTTTTGCTTTTGCACCTGCATTCATGACTCCGCCATCGACTAAGCTTTTATCTTCACAATGCGAAAACATCGGAATATTACATTCTGCTGCTTTCCATAATGCTTTGCGAAAGACCAGTGTATCCATGACAGATTTACCGTCTTCACTTAATGCAACGGCTCCGGCTTCTTTCATAGCAGCAATATCAGTTAATTCTTTACCCTCCTGACCGATCGTAACAGCTCCGATCGGAAGAACGTGTACCGGTGCGTCTTTTGCTCTTATTAAAAGATCTTTGATCCGCTCGGCACTGTCGATCACCGGCTTTGTGTTTGGCATCGGACAGATCGAGGTTACACCGCCATGTGCTGCCGCTTTTGTTCCGGTTTCAATAGTTTCCTTGTACTCAAAACCCGGTTCTCTTAAATGCACATGAAGATCGATCAGTCCCGGCATTACATATTTACCGGTCGCATCAATCACCTGTGCTTCGTTATCCGTGATATTTGCAGCAACCTTTGCTATCTTATCGTCCTGTATCAAAATATCGCAAACTACATCTTTTTGGTTTGCCGGATCGACCAGATGCCCGTTTTTAATCAAAATTGCAGACATTTTATCCCTCCTGTTTTCTTTTTTGCACAGCCCTATACATACAGAGAGCACCTGTCAACCAAATTGACAGATGCACCCTTTTTAATATAATTCTGCATTCTTAAGATCTTCGATCATTCTCTTGTTATTTATATAATCTTCAATCTCATCCGCCTCGATCCACTTTGCGTTGTTTAGATCTTCCGATAAGACAACCGTATCTTCATCCATATCCGTAAGGCAAAGATAAGAAAGTCCGAGATTACATTCTGAACCGATCATAAAAGTCCATGTATACAAAATCCGGTCAACAACAGAAGTAAGCCCTGTCTGCTCTTGAATAATGCGTACAACAGCAGCATCGGGAGATTCTCCGAATTCTGCTTCGCCATCTATAAATTCCCACTGGTAAGGATCTACAATATTGTCATCATACCATTTTTCGACAATAAGAAACTTATTGTCTTTTTGTACAATTCCCTTTACCAAAATTCGATATCTGTTATTTGCCATATATCCAATCCCCCTTATGAGCTTTTTCCTGTCTGTTTCTTATTTTGCAGTGATGTATTTCTTTGCTGTAAGAAGCTCTGCTGTTAGCAATGCACCACCGGCAGCACCACGGACTGTATTATGAGAAAGACCAACAAACTTGTAATCAAAAACAGTATCTTCTCTTAATCTTCCCATAGAAACACCAAAGCCATTTTCAAAATCCACATCCAATGCAACCTGTGGACGGTCATCTTCTTCTAAATACTGAATGAACTGCTTTGGAGCACTAGGAAGTTCTAATTCCTGTGGAAGTCCTTTAAATTCTCTCCATACTTTAATGATCTGCTCTTTCGTTGGCTTCTTACCTTCTTCAAAAGTAACAAATACAGCGGCTGTATGACCATCTAATACAGGTACACGGATACACTGTGTTGTAATAACAGGACTGTCTGCTTTTACGATCTCGCCATTTTCAACATGTCCCCAGATACGGAGTGGTTCCTGCTCACTCTTTTCTTCTTCACCGCCAATAAATGGGATGATATTGTGTTCCATCTCCGGCCAGTCCTTAAATGTCTTGCCCGCACCTGAAATTGCCTGATATGTTGTAGCAACAACTGTCTTAGGTTCAAATCCTGCTTTCTTTAATGCGGTTAATGCAGGTGTATAACTCTGGATTGAGCAGTTTGGTTTGACAGCGACAAAACCTCTTGTTGTTCCAAGACGTTTCTTCTGTGCTTCAATGACTTCAAAATGCTCCGGGTTTAACTCAGGCACTACCATTGGGACATCCGGTGTCCATCTATGTGCACTATTGTTGGAAACAACTGGAGTTTCGGTTTTTGCGTATTCTTCTTCGATCTTTTTGATCTCGTCCTTTGTCATGTCCACGGCACTAAATACAAAGTCTACGCCGGCAGCAACTTCTTTTACATTGCTCACATCCTGTACAACAATCTTCTTTACCTTTTCCGGCATAGGAGTTGTCATTTTCCAGCGTCCGCCAATTGCTTCTTCATAAGTCTTGCCTGCACTACGTGGGCTTGCAGCAATTGCAACTACTTCAAACCAAGGATGATTCTCTAATAATGAAATAAATCTCTGTCCTACCATTCCGGTACCACCAAGGATACCAACTTTTAACTTCTTGTCCATATTTCCTCCATAGTCGTTTTCTTACCGTTTATTTCGGCTTTATTTCTGCTGTGATTCTTTCAAACCAGCATATTAATAACTAATTTTACACCATTCCAGAAAAGAAGTCAAAATTTTCTTTTCGTTTTCTGACGCTTTCGCTTTCTATCCCATTTCTGTTGACAATCTGACTTTCTTTTTCCTTGCTGAATACAGTGAATTATGATAAAGTAAATATGTTTAGGCTTTATTTTACGATAAACAGAGACAAACCATGAAAATTTGTAATCTTATGAACAGGAAAGGATGACATATATGAAATCAACTCCAGTAAAAGGAACGAAAGACTATTTACCACAGGAAGCAGCCATTCGCGATTATTTACAAAATGCGATCTTAGAAACCTATCAGGATGCCGGTTTTTCCCGCATTACAACCCCGATCATCGAAGATGCCGTCAACTTAGATAAAAGTGAAGGTGGCGAAAACTTAAATCTGATCTTTAAGATATTAAAGCGTGGACAAAAGCTTTCATCGGCTCTTGCATCAGGAAATGCCGATGAAAAATCATTATCCGATATGGGACTGCGCTACGATCTGACGGTTCCGCTGGTACGTTATTATTCGAACAATGCCAACGATCTTCCGGCTCCATTTAAGGCACTGCAGATGGGAAATGTATGGAGAGCAGACCGTCCACAGCGTGGACGCTATCGCCAGTTTATGCAATGTGATATCGATATTATCGGTAATCCATCTTCTGACGCTGAAGTTGATCTGATCCTTACTACAACAAAAGCACTTAAAAAGATCGGTATTTCTGATTTCACGGTTAAGATCAATGACCGTCGTATCTTAAAAAGTATCTTTGCCTATGCAGGATTTGAGGAAAGCGATAATGAGAAATTAGCGATCATCTTTGATAAACTTGATAAGATCGGTATTGCCGGTGTCAAAGCAGAACTGACAGAGGCAGAATTTTCACAGAATGCGATAGATAAATTTATCTCTCTTTTTGAAAGCGGCTCTCTTGATCTGGATTCCGTTGCCAAGGTTTGTGATGCAGAATATGTAACAAGTCTGAAATATATCATGGATACAGTAAAAAAAGTTTCGAATGACACGATCGCAATTACTTTTACACCTTCTTTGGTACGTGGTCAGGGATATTACACCGGTACGATCTTTGAAGTCGAAGCCAAAGGATACAGCGGTGCTGTTGCCGGTGGCGGACGCTATGACAATCTGATCGGTAAGTTCTTAAATGAAGATATTCCTGCTGTCGGATTTTCGATCGGTTTTGAACGAATTTTTGGTATCTTAATAGAACAGGGATATACGATTCCGGGACAGAAAAAGCGTATTGCGGTCTTCTATGATCCTGATACTTTTGCCGATGCCCTGGTTTACGCAGAATCTCTCCGTAACGAATATATGGTTTCTGTATTTGCCCGTCCAAAGAAACTCGGAAAGTTCTTAAATAAATTAGAAGCACAAAACTTTGCCGGTTTTGCTGTATATGGACAGGACGATGGTATAAAACTATTTGATGCAAACTAAGATAAAAAATGAAAAGAAAAACATCCTGCATTTTGATATGTACTATTATCACCGGATATCACAGATTCCGGGTACCTATCTTTTAGCAGGATGTTTTTTTATCAGATAAGATTAGTATCGTTTCATGGTTATTCTAGAATATTTCTCTAGTATGCAAGATTTTTTTACTGATCTGACTCAACAATGTTACCGTCTTTTTTACTCTACATAAAAGACTGTTCCGGTATTTGCCGGTAATGTTACTTTTAGTGTCTGCCGGTCTGTCACTTCATAAAGAACAGCCTCCTGATCTAAAAGTTCTTTTGCTGTTGCATTCTGACAGCATAACGGAATCTCAAACGAAGCTTGGGCATCATCACAATTCAATGCACTGATGCACTCTTTTCCATCCAGAATCCGTCCAAAAGCAAATTGTCTGTTTGTCAGAATCAACTCCTGATAGGTTCCATTCGTCAATTCTGCATACTCTTTTTTAAGCTGTCCTAACTTCCGGCAAAGCTTTGTAATCTCATTGTTCTCATAGGCATCTGCATAATCAGCCAACGACAATGCAGGACGCAGATTCCAGTCTGAACCCTGCTCTTTTTGTCCTTCGATTCCAAATTCCGAGCCATAATAGACAGAAGGAATACCATAGACTGTATATAAGAGAATTGTAACCAACGGCAGATGTGCTTTATTTTGTAATTTACTTGCAATCCTTGCTACATCATGATTGTCAACAAACGTATATAGTCTTCGTCCACGGCAGATATCGTTAAGACGCTTGATCGAATGTGCGATTTCAAAATAATTATGGTCATTATGACCGGAATACAAACCCTTGTGCAATTCATAATTTGTCACCGAATGTAACATTTCATCGTTTACCCAACGGCTGTAATCGCCATGGATCACTTCACCCATCAGCCAGAAATCTTCTTTGACGTCGTTAGCAACCTGCCGCATAGCTTTCATAAAGCCGAAATCCAGTACATCTGCTGCATCCAGACGAATACCGTCAATATCAAACTCCGATACCCAGAAGCGGATCACATCAAAAAGATATTCCTGTACCTGTGGATTTTGCTGGTTTAATTTAACAAGCAAGTTGTATCCGCCCCAGTTCTCATAACAAAATCCGTCATTATATTCATTGTTTCCCGAGAAATTCAGATTACAGAACCAATTGCAATATGCGGATGCTTCTCTTTTTTCTTTAACATCACGAAACGCAAAGAATTCACGTCCCACATGGTTAAAGACACCATCGACAATCACATGAAGTCCTAACTCATGACAATATTGCACATATTCTTTAAAATCATGATTGCTCCCAAGACGTATATCTACTTTCTTATAATCAGTTGTCTCATATCCATGTCCCACCGATTCAAACAACGGTCCGATATAAATTGCCGTAAAATTCATCTTTGCAATATGCTGTGCCCATTCTTTCAAAATATCAAAATGATATTCTGCTTCTCCTGTATTTTCCTTTTTGCATCCACATAGTCCTAATGGATATATATGATAAAAAACTGCTGAATCATACCATGCCATACTTTTTGTTCCCTTTCTTTAAAACTTCTGTTCCATACACAGATAACATGTCTCAAAGTCACTTGCTGTCGTTGGTTTGGCGAAATAATATCCCTGAATATAATCCGGATTCAGGTCCAAAACACATTCCAGATCATCTGCTGTCTCAACGCCTTCATAACATACTTTCAGATTCAGGCTGTGTGCAAGTTCTGTCATCTGTTTTACAACAAGATAGTCATATTGACTTTTTGTGATATTACGGATAAACGCCTGATCGATCTTAACTAAATCAAACATCATTTCCTTGACATAGCGGAAATTAGAATATCCGGTACCAAAATCATCAATTCCAAGATTTAAGTTTCTCTTGCGGAATGAAAACAATATCTTTTGTGTTATACTGTCTGATTCTAACTCTCCGCTTTCCGTTACTTCGAACAGAACATTGTGATTGCCGATCCCTAATTCCTGCATGATCGTTTCAATATCCATAATCACATCGCTCTTCTTTAGCTGTATGGAAGAAAGATTGATATTCATACGAAAATTTTTGTCTTTCTTCTGCCAGCAAAGGCATTGTTCTAATGCAGTCCGGATAACCCAGCGTCCTACCGGAATGATCAACCCACTTTCTTCTAACAATGGTACAAACTCTGCCGGTGATAATCGGCCTACTACATCATCCTGCCAGCGAAGTAATGCCTCTGCCCCAAGAATTTTTTTCTTCCGGGTATTAACGATCGGCTGGTAATATAATTCAAAACCCTTGTAGTTTTCTTCAACGGAACGACGTAACCGTTCCTGAATATCCATTCGTTTAACAAATGCCTGATAGGTTTCTTCCTGATACCTCACATATGTATTCTTTCCACGTTGCTTTGCTTCATGCAATGCAAATTCTGCCTGCTCTAATAAAGTATTAGCATCCTGCATTCTTGGCTTAAAATAAGTTCCACCAGCGGAAATCGTATGAAAATGCTTATATCCCATGGCTGCAATCGACTCATCGACACGCTGACGGAACTTGTGATATAAAGTACGTGCCTGATCTTCTTTTTGATCATAGTCAGCTACTTCTGCCATGACCATCATTTCATCACCATCCATCCGGTATACTCTGCCGTGTTCATCAACACATTCCCGAATGCATTCTGCTACAGAATTTAATACACTGTCTCCAAAGTTTCTGCCAAACTTATCATTGACTGTCTTAAAATTATCAATACCGATCCGTAACAAAAATCCATTCTTATCCCCTGTTAAAACTCTCTTTGTAAGATCCGATTTCAATCGTATCTCACGATATAATCCTGTTGTGTTGTCGATCATATTCCGTCTTCCGAGCTCTGTGATCCTTCCTACCATGTACTTGGCATGATCGTTCTGATCATAGACAACCTGTCCTCTACAACTTATCCAGATTGAATGTCCGTTTCTGCCAAGCCACCGGTATTCCAAATTATGCTCTCTGACTGTACCATCTATGATCCCTTGCAAGTTATCTCTTAACAGCTTTCTGTCTTCCGGATGGCAGACATTCATTAAGATCTCTGTTGCATGATCAAACTCTGGCTCCTCGAGCATAAATGTCTCTGTTGCCCTTGCTGATATCGCATATTCATCTGCCGGAAAATCATATATAAACAAATAATCTTCTGTGCATTTTGATAAAAGTGAAAAAACATGTTGTATATTCTCATAATCAAAAGTCTCTACTTTACGCATTTGCTTTCCTCCCCAATAGACTATTACATACTTTTCTGTCTGCTTCTGGCTTCTCTGCTGTTATGATGCCTGCATTTGCATTGATACATCTTCTCATCTGTTTCTTTCATCATAGTATCAATTTCCTCTGCATTCTGAATCTTTCTGCCAATCACCCCACAACTGGCACTTAATTCATAGACCGCTTTTTTCTTTTGGTTGTCCTGCCTGATCTTATCCTGAAGCCGCTGCTCAAAATGGTCACAAAAATCATGATCTATTTTTTCTGCTTCCATAAGCTGCACAACCATATATTCATCACCGCCGAAACGAGCACAGATTCCGTGCCCATCCGTTACCATTTCCTGCAAAATTTCTGCCAAACGTTTGATTGCAAAATCTCCTTCAGCATGACCATATGTATCATTGATAAACTTTAATCCATCCATATCCACAGATGCCATAAAAAGATATTTATCCTGATCGGCAAGCTGCTTCATCTTCTTTTCAAAACGAAGATAGAAGCCCCTTCTGTTATACAGACCGGTCAAGGCATCCGTGACATAACTGCGATGAAGCTGGGATTGTCTGCGGATTGTTCCTAACACCTGATCTAACCCCAATACAAATTCATAAAATGCCCTGGTATCTTTTCCCTCATAATCATATGTTGTTACCATAAATCCATAGTTTTCCTCCTGACAATGGATTGGAATAAATAATAAAGGCTCCTTTTTTTCTGCCATCCAGCAGATCTTATCTATAAATTCATCTTTCTTTACTTCTTCTAACGGAACATCGTATACATTATCTTTTAATTGTGTAAACAAAACATACGAGTCTTTTTCAAAATGGTTTGTCGGGATATCTGTCTCCTTATAATAAGAAGGATCCAAAAAAAGCATCATATATTTTGCATCAATTGCTTTACGATAGTCTTTTAATTTATTTCCCATTTCTACAGCAGAATATCCATCTGTCAGCGTTGTCATCATAAAGAACGTATCGGTTGACTGCTGACGCATCTCAGCCGCATATCCGTAAAGCTGCATGATCCGTTCATTCGGATTGCAACTCTTGATCGGTTCGCAACCACAGGATTCCGTAAACCGGGTATGAAACGGAATATACAAATCTTTGGGTTCTTCTGTCGGATTTTCAATACAACGATCAATAATGTCTAACATACTCTTTCCGATCTGGCGGACATCATCTGTTGCTGTCGTCAATCTCGGAGTACAATATTGCTCTAACTCTAATCCGTCAAAGCCGGTCACAATAACATCTTTTGGAATACAAATACCGTGATTCGTTAAAACATTCATTACTGTCAATGCCATAATATCATTTGCACAGATTACTGCTTCCGGCATACTTTGTTCTCCACGCTGCCATTTTGCAACCCATTCTTCACAGGCGTGTCTTGCCGGCATCTCCCAAAACTGTCCATAAGCCAGTCGTTCCGGCTCAAAGACCAGATCATTCTGTTCTAAGACTTTTTTAAAAATGCCGATTCTCGCATCCGAAAACTCATTATGTTCAAAACCTGCCATGAAATTAATCTTTTTACAGCCATGATCTTCGATCACATGACGAACTACTTTTTCAAAGGATTCTTCATATGCAAATAATACATTATGGCAGCCTTTCATCCTTCTGTCTATCGTAATAACAGGCACACCGGCATCTTTTGCTTTTTGTACCAGCTGTTCTGATATCTCATCATTTGCGATCGACTCAGAAAAAACGATCAAAACCCCAAGCTTATGAAAAGGAATCATATCAAATACTCTGACTTCCCCTTCACCAAACTTAGTCACCTCATATAGGCGCTGGAATGTATTAAAGATCATAACGGTATAATCTCTTTTTCCTGCTTCTTTGCAAATCGCACGCACATGCTTTTCCCAACTGTCACTTTGCATGGATGCGACACAAATTCCAATTACTTTTTTATCTTTTCGCACAGTTTCCTCCTCCGTGTTTATAGTGCTTTTTCCCTTACTATTTATTGTACCACAAAATCCATTGGCAAGAAAGCTTGTTTTCCCCCGTCAACGCCTTCTTATCAGCTATCCAGAACCTGTAAAAATTCAGGATTGTTCTTCCCGCAGCATCTTCTTTTGATATTCTTTTCGTAACCCGGCTGTTCCAACCAGAAACAATACAATTCCGACAGCAAAAAGTACGATTGTGATCCATGGGACAGCGGCTCCTTTTACCGCACTGATCGCCGAAATCGCATACGATGTTCCATTAAAAAGAATGTGTGCTGTAATATT
>ENA-ORIC01002874-ORIC01002874.1-human-gut-metagenome-genome-assembly--contig:-NODE-2874-length-12853-cov-4.102693_pt1 | contig 12853 bp, 8 predicted proteins | sample MGYA00243023_ERZ508732 | MGnify/ENA primary metagenome ERZ508732 (study PRJEB26277, sample SAMN04329767) | human gut metagenome | biome: human-associated habitat | host: Homo sapiens | place: USA...
GCGCGCTCACGGCGGCGTTCGGCTCGATCACCGGCAGCTCGGTCACGACGATCGTGGGCCTGCTGATGCTGGTGTTCATGCGCTTTAAGATCGGCATGGATCTCGGCATCGTGCTGGCCAAGGGCGTGCTGTGCAGCCTGCTGTGCGTGTTCACGGTGCTGCCCGGCCTGATTTTGTGGGCGGATAAGCTCGTGCGCAAGACGACGAAAAAGCCGCGCGCGCCCAAGCGCGAGCGCCGGAGCGTGCTCGCGGCACTCGGCCGCTTCAGCTACCGGTGGCGCGGCGCGATCGCAGCGGCGTTCGTGCTGCTGTTCGCGGGTACGTATATCCTGCAGCTGTCGACCCAGATCGCCTACACGCTCACGGACGCCGACCCGGTCGCGGAGGTGTTCCCGCCGGACAACCCCATCGTCGTGCTGTACAACAACGCCGACGAGGACGCCGTGGCCGCGCTGGCGGACCGGCTCGAGGCCGACCCGAACGTCAAGAGCGCCATGGCCTACTCCACCACGCTCGGCAGGCAGTACACCGCCGCGCAGATGGCCGATGTCGTCGGCGCGCTCGATGCCAGCATCCCGGTCAGCGCCGATATGCTGGGCATGATCTATTACGATGCCCACAGCGGCGGCCGCGCCGTGACCATCCCGGCCGGGCGGTTTCTGCGCTTTGTCACCGACCACGTGGCAAATAACGCCGCCTTCGCGCCGTATCTCGACGCGGGCATGACGGCCAATCTTCAGACACTGCAAAAGTTCACTGACCCCGCCGCGCTCACGCAGCAGCGGGCGGCGGAGTCGCTGGCGGACTTTCTCGGCATGGACGCGGCGGACGCCAAACAGCTGCTGCTCTACTACTACACGCAGCACGGCGATGCGAGCACCGGCGGCATGACGCTGCCCGCCTTCTCCGACTTCCTCGTCAACGAAGTGCTCACCGACTCCACCTTGGCCGACATGGTCGACGCCTCGGCGCGCGAACAGGCGGCCACGCTGCAGACGTTCACGGACGTGAGCGCCATGACCACGCCGCGCGGCTGCGACGAGATCGCGCAGATGCTCGGCATGGACGAGGATACCGTCCGGCTGCTGTTCGTGGCATACCACACGCTCAACGGCGACCTGCTCACGGGCGATTGGAACGTTTCGATGCAGACCCTGGTCAACTTCCTCGCCGAGCACAGCGCCCTGCTCGATGATGCGCAGGCGCAGCAGATCACGATGCTCAGCCGGATCATCAACGGCTCGGTCGACGGCACGAGCTACTCGGCGGCGGAGCTTTCCGACCTCCTCGGCATGGACGCCGGGCAGGTGCGCCAACTCTACCTGCTCTACACCAGCCGCCACGGCGACACGAGCGGCTGGACGCTCTCGGTGCAGCAATTTGTGGATTTCCTGTGCCAGGAGGTGCTGCCGGACGCGCGCTTTGCCGACCAGCTCAGCGGCGTGGATACCAGCCAGCTCCAGTCGGCGCGCACGGTCATCGACGCGGTCGCCTCCGGCCGGAGCTATACGGCGGCGGAACTGGCAAACCTGTTTCAGGGCCTGTCCAGCAAGATGGACCGCGGCACGATGGAGCTGCTGTTTCTCTACTATGCCAGCGTGTACAGCAGCGATGCCTCGTGGACGATGTCCATGCAGGAGCTGTTTGACTACCTGCAGAACGATCTGCTCACGGACGCGCGCTTTGCGTCCTTCCTGACCGACGACATGCGCGCGCAGATCACCGACGCGCAGACGATGCTCACCGATGCCGTCACGCAGCTGCGCGGCAGCAACTACTCCCGCCTCGTGCTCACGACGACGCTGCCGGGCGAGTCGGACGAGACGAGCGCGTTCATCGCGCAGCTCATGCAGGATCTCGACGCCGTCACGACCGGGGACTATTACCTCATCGGCAACAGCGCCATGGTCTACGAGATGGAAAACAGCTTCGACAGCGAGCTGCTGCTCATCACGCTCCTGACGGCGGCGTCGATCTTCCTTGTCGTCGTGTTCACGTTCCGCTCGCTCGTCATTCCGGCGCTGCTCGTGCTGATCGTGCAGTGCGGCGTGTTCATCACCGTCACGGTCGTCGGATTGCAGGGGCTGGAGATCTACTACCTTGCGCTGCTGATCGTCGAGTGCATCCTCATGGGTGCGACGATCGACTACGGCATCCTCTACACGAGCTATTACCGCGAGATGCGCGAGAGCATGTCCGTGCGCGACGCGCTCATCGCCGCCTACCGCGGCAGCATCCACACGGTGCTCACCTCCGGCTCGATCATGGTGCTCGTCACGGCGGTCGTCGGGAAATTTTTCGGCAACCCGACCATCGAGCAGATCTGCCGCACGATTTCCATCGGTGCGTTCTCGGCCATCATCCTCATCCTGCTGTTTCTGCCCGGCTTGCTCGCCCTGCTCGACCGCTGGGTGCTGCCGCGCGACCTGCGCCGCCGGCTGTATCCGCCGAAGGCGCCCAAGGCCCCGAAAGCGCCAAAACCGCCCAAGGCGGCGCGGGCGTCCTGGCCGTAACCCAACAGATGCACAGAAAAAAACAAGGCGGCGTACCGATTATGGTACGCCGCCTTTCCGCGTGTTCAAAACGCCTTGCAGCGTTTGCCGCCCGCAGGCGGCAAAACATTGCAAGCCTTTTGTTTTCAAAAGTGCAGCACTTCGATCAGCAGCAGCCAGGCCAGACCGTCTTCATACTGCTTCCGACGTGAAGGAATTCCACAGGTGCTCAAAGACGGTGGTCATCTCCGCTGTCAGCGCGTCCGGGTCGAGGTTCGGCTCGGTCAGGTAGCGCTTGAGGTTCTGGATGAGCCCGCCGACGGTGAACGTCGCCAGCGTGTCGGCAAGTTCCGGGCTGTCCGTCACGGCGCCGCAGTAGGCGCGCACGCGCCGGCTGGAACTGGCGAAGATGTGCTCGCTGATGATCTCGAAGATGATCGGCAGCGACTTGCTGCGCAGGCCCATGCGGATGAGCGCCGGGCGCTCGTCTATAAAGGCGATGAGCGCGCGCCACGAGCGCTGGAAATGCTCAACGGGCGAGTCGGTCGCGGCGTCGGCCTCGCTCTCGATCTGCCACTGGATCTCGTTGAGGTAAAAGCGCAGGAAGTCGTACTTATCTTCAAAATGCGAGTAGAACGTCGGGCGGCGGATGAGCGCCCGGGCGCACAGCTCATTGACCGTGATGTCGTCAAACGTCTCCTCGGCCATCAGCGCCTCGAACGCCGCCATGAGCGCACGATAGGTTTTCTGCACGCGCAGATCTTTCTTTTTTTCCATGATGCCGCACTCCTTTACGCCCATCGTATCATATCGAACAAACGACACGAGCGGAACAAACGATAAATATCTTACACTTTCACGATAGCTGACATTTGTAATTTATCATTTTTCAGCTTATCTTTCTGTTATCAAAAAGTCAACCCCTGCGTTTTTGCCGGGGTAAGGAGTGGTGATCCCATTATGAATCAGAAACCGTCCCCGCTGCACCGTGCATCGGAATGGATCGTCGACCATTACCGGCTGTTTTTCGTCGTCTTTGCCGCGCTGCTGGTCTTTTCCGCGGTCGCGTCCGGCTGGGTGAAGGTCGAAAACGACGTTGCGGCCTATCTGCCGGCCGATTCCGAGACGCGGCAGGGGCTGGACATCATGGAGCAGGAGTTCCAGACCTACGGGTCTGCAAAGATCCTCCTGCGCGACACGGACGCGGACGCCGCCGCGGCCACGGCGGAGCAGATCCGCGCGGTCGACGGGGTGGACAGCTGCACGTACACGATGAACGATACGGGCAGCGCGCTGCTGAGCGTCAGCCTGTCGGATCTGGAGGGGTCGGACACGTGCGCGCAGACCGTGCAGGCCCTGCGCGACCTGCTCGACGGCAGCGGCGCGTACATTTATTCCGCCGAGGGCTACAGCATCTCCGATCAGATCAACGGCGAGGTGCGCGGCCTGCTCGTCATCGTGGCGATCATCCTCGTCACGGTGCTCACGTTCACGTCCTCGACGTATGCCGAGGTGCCCATCCTGCTCATCACGTTCCTCGCGGCGGCGCTCATCAACAAGGGCACGAACTTCGTTTTCGGCACGATCTCGTTCGTGTCCAACGCCGTGGCCATCCTGCTGCAGCTGGCCATGTCGGTGGACTACGCCATCATTTTCTGCAACCGCTACAAGCAGGCGCATGAGACGCTGCCGGTGCGCGAGGCAGCCATCGAGTCGCTGGAAAAATCCATTACCGTCATCAGCTCCTCGAGCCTGACGACCATTGCGGGCCTCGTCGCCATGACGTTCATGAAGTTCGGCCTCGGGCGCGACCTCGGCATCGTGCTCATCAAGGCGATCTTGATCAGCATGCTGACGGTGTTCCTGCTCATGCCGGGGCTGCTGCTCAAGCTCGGCCCGGCCATGGATAAGACGAAGCACCGCAACTTCGTGCCGAAGATCTCGGGCGTCGGCCGTCTCGCGTGGCGGACGCGCCGCGTGGTGCCGCTGGTGTTCGCGGCCGTGCTCGTCGTGGCGTGCATCGGCGCCAACCGCGTCAGCTACGTCTACAGTGAAGCGCCGCTCAAAACGCACAACGCGGACGTCAACCGCACCGCGTCGCAGGCGATCACGGATGATTTCGGCGACGAGACGGTGCTGGCCGTCGTCGTCCCGTCCGGGGATTATACCCAGGAGGCCGCGCTGCTCGATGCCCTCTCGGCCGTGCCGGAGGTCAAGAGCGCCGTCGGCATTGCGGGCTTGGAGGCGGCCGGCGGCTACCGGCTGGCGGACGCGGTCGATTACCGGACGTTCGCGCAGCTCAGCGACGTGGACAGCACGAGCGCGCAGGCGCTCTTCGCGCTCTACGCGGCCGAAAACGGCGCCGCGCAGACGGCCGCGCAGGATCTGAGCGGCTATCAGGTGCCGCTGCTGAAGCTGTTCAAATTCCTGAATGACAAGATCGCCGACGGCACCGTCACGCTCAGCGCCGCGCAGGCGGCGCAGGTTACGGCGCTCAGCAGCCAGCTCGAGCGCGCCAGCGCGCAGCTCGAGGGCACGTCGTACCATCGTCTCGTGCTCACGCTTGCCGCGGCCTCGGACGGGGACGAGACGTTTGCTCTGCTCGACCGCATCCACGCCGTCGTGCACCAGTACTACCCCACCGACAGCTATCTCGTCGGCGACGCCATGTCCGCCTACGGGTCCGAGCAGACGTTCACGCAGGACAACGTCATGGTCAGCGCTATGTCCATCCTCATGGTCATGCTCGTGCTGCTGTTCACGTTCCGCTCGCTCGGTATGCCCATTTTGCTCACGCTCGTCATTCAGGGCAGCATCTGGATCAACTTCGGCATCACGGTGCTCACGGGCGAGTATGTGCTCTTCATGGTCTATCTCGTGGCCAGCGCCATTCAGATGGGCTGCAACGTGGACTATGCGATCGTCGTCGCCTCGCACTATACCGAGGCGCGCGCCGATCAGGGCCCGCGCGAGGCCATGATCACGGCGCTGAACCTCGCCTTCCCGACCATCATCACATCCGGCACGATGCTCATCTCCGCCGGCCTGCTCATCGGCGCGCGCGTCTCGTCCGGCGCAGTGGCCGGCATGGGCCGGTTCGTGGGCGTCGGGTCGCTCATCACGGTGTTTCTCGTGCTGTTCGTGCTGCCGCAGCTTCTGCTGCTGGGCGATACCTTCGTGCGCCGGACGGCACTGCCCGCGCAGCGCCGCCTGCCGCTGACCGCGGCGAGCCGCGCGGCCCGCTGGGTGCTGCTCGCGGCGGCGGTGTTCGTCATGGCCGTGTCGCCGTGGAGCGTCGTGCGCACGCAGCAGAAGCGGGCCGACCGTGTGGATGCCGATACGCAGCTATGCGACAACGCCCACTCGCTCGGCGAGCTGGCGGCGTCGCTCGGCGCGCAGCAGGAGACGTATGACGCGCTCAAGCTCTCGTTTGCCACGGGCGTCGTGACGGATAGCGTCGGCCAGAGCCAGCTTCAGAGCGGGCAGGCGGAGTATGACGCCGGCAGCGAAAAGCTCGCCGCGGCCCGGGCGCAGTATGCCGCCGGGCAGGCGCAGCTCGAGCAGGGCAAGGCGGACTATGCCGCCGGGCAGGCGCAGCTTGCTGCGGCGAAGGAGGAATACGCCGCCGGGCAGGAGAAGCTCGCCAGGATCCAGCCGGTGTACGACGCGGTGCACCCGGCCTACCAGCGCTATCTCGACCGGCAGGCGGAGTATGACGCGGCGGTCGCAAGCGGCGACCTGGCCAAGGCCGCGCTGCTCTGGCCGGGCGTGACGGCGCAAAAGCAGCTTTATGAGACGCAGCTGATCGGCACCGGCTACTCCATCGAGTCGCTCGTGCAGGCGTATGAGGCCGGGCAGGCAAAGCTCTCTGCCGGCGCGGCGCAGATCGCCGCGGCGGAGCAGCAGCTTGCCGACGCACAGGCGAAGCTCGCCGCCGGGCAGCAGGCGCTCGCCCCGTATGAGGACGACACCGAGCGGCTGGAGCAGGGCATCGCCGTGCTCATGCAGGACGAGGCGCTGCGCGCACGCGCAGGTTCCGCCGCGAGCTATGGCGACATCTGCGCGCTCGCGCAGGATCTCTACACGGCGGATATGGACACCGCGCGCACGGAGGCGGCGGTCTGGACGGGCATCTGCATCACACTGTTCGCGGCCGGTGCGCTCGCGTTCGCGGGCGTGTGCCTCGGCCACAGGAGAGGAGAGGCCGTGGCGTGGTGCACGGCGCTGGCGGCGATCCTGTCCGTCGGCTGCCTGATCGCCATGCTGGCCGCCGGTCACGGTGCGCTGCGCACGCTGTGCCTGTGCGCGGCGCTGGCGCTGCTCGTGCTGGCGTTCGTGGCCGCCGGGGTCACGCTCCGGCAGCGCGCGCAGCGGGCGCAGTAAGGCGCAGGGAAAGAAAAAACCGGGGCGCAGGCAGCTGCCTGCACCCCGGTTTTGCTTTTGCGCCGCGCTGTGTTATAATGGGCCATCACGGTCGAAAGGAATTGCGATCCCAATGGTCAAAGTGCTCTTTATCTGCCACGGCAACATCTGCCGCAGCCCCATGGCGGAGTATCTGCTCCGAGACATGGTGCGGCGGCAGGGGCTCGCGGCGCAGTTTCAGATCGCCTCGGCGGCGACGAGCCGCGAGGAGATCGGCAACGACGTCTACCCGCCCGCGCGCGCCGAGCTGCGCGCCCATGGCATCCCGGTCGGCCACCGCGCCGCCGTGCAGGTCACGCCGCGCGACTACGACGCCTATGACTGGCTGCTGACGATGGACGAGAACAACGCGCGCAACCTCCGCCGCATCCTCCCGCACGACCCGGACGGGAAGATCCGAGCGCTGCTGTCGTTTGCGGGCCTGCAGCGCGGCATCGCCGACCCGTGGTATACGGACGACTTTGGCACAACGTATGACGATCTCGTGCTCGGCTGCACGGCGTTTCTGGACGCGCTGCGCCGCCGCGGCGATATTTAAAAAGAATGACCGCCCCGGCCGGGGCGGTCATTCTTTCTTTGGATACTTTCACACCGACCAGCGCCGGCGGTCAAACAGCACGATCGTCACGGCGACGGCGGCGGCGAAAAACATCAGCGCTGGCCACGGCAGCCCCAGCACCCGCGGCAGCGGGGCGAGACACGTGATGGCCGCGCAGAACAGCAGCGAGCAGTCCAGCAACGCAAAGATGAGCCGGTTCAGCAGCTTCGACTGCGCGGCGCGCGCCGCGTCCGACCACGATTTTTTCACGTTGACGGTCAGCTGCCCGGCATTGGCCTTGCTCAGAAAAGCCGACAGCTGCGTCGGCAGCACCGTGAGCTTTTCGCCCGAGCGGGCGAGCTGCTGCGCGATCGTTTTGACCTTCTTTTCAATGTGTTCGCGGCTCAGGGCGGTGTTCTTGACGTACTCCGCCACGATCTCGATGACGTTCGCGTCCGGCGACACGCTCGTGAGCATGCCCTGAATGACGAGCAGGCTGCGCCCGAGCATCGTCAGCGAGGCGGGCACGGACACGCCGTATTCGTTCAGGATCTGCACGAATTCGTCCACGAGCACGCCCATGTCCATATCGGCCATCGGCATGGACTCATACTTGTGCAGGAAGATGCCGATGCGCTCCGTGAGCGCCTGCTGGTCGGGCGCGCGGTCGTACTGGCCGAGCGCGAGCAGCGTCTGCGTCAGGGCGGGCACGTCCTGGTCATAGATCGTGCGGATGATGCCCATGTACAGCTTCGCCTCGCGCGGGCTGATGCGGCCCATCATGCCGAGGTCGAGCCAGATGATCTTCCCGCCCTGCACGCGGATGTTGCCGGGATGGGGGTCGGCGTGGAAAAAGCGGTAGACCGTGATCTGGCGGATATAGTTGTGCACGAGCTTGACGGCGATCTCGTTGAGATCATACCCGTCGGCGCGCAGGCCGTCGGCATCGTCGATCTGGTGGCCGGCGATGTACTCCATGACGAGCACGTTTTTCGTGCACCACTTCGGGAACGTGGCCGGGCAGTCGGCGTAGGCCACGCCGTCGTTGAGACGCTTGAACTCGGCGATGTTGTTCGCCTCGATCGTGAAGTCGAGCTCCTCCTGTACGGTGTGCCACATCTCGTCGAGCACGGCGTGAAAATCCAGTGCGCTCGCAAGCGGTGTGTACTTGAGCAGCGCGGCGGCGCGCTTGAGCAGGCGCACGTCGCGGCTCATGATGTCGTACAGGTCCGGGCGCTGTACCTTCACGACCACGCGCTGGCCGTCCGTGAGCGTCGCGGCGTGCACCTGCGCGATGGAGGCCGAGCCGAGCGGCCGGATGCCGATGTCCGAAAAGACCTCCTGCCACGGGCGGGCGTAGGCCTGCGTGAGGATGTCCTCCACCTCGGTCAGCGGCATGGGCGTCACGTCCGTGCGCAGCGTCTCGAGCGCGGCACAGTATTCTTTGGGCAGAATGTCCGAACGCATGGACAGAATTTGTCCGAATTTGACAAACGTCGGCCCGAGGTCCACGAAAATATCGCGGACCTTCTCCGGCGTCAGCCCCTGAACGAGGTGGTGCTTTTGCAGTATGGCGACGATCTCGGCGAAGCGCTTGGCCTCGTCGAGCTGCGCGGCGGGGCCGGCCATCAGTCTGCTTCCTTCTTGGCCAACAGCTTTTGCAGCAGCGCCTCGCGCTCGTCGGCGCTCATGGCGTCCACGTCCACGGCGGGCTTTTCGGCCTCGTCTTTCGTCACGGCCTGCTTGCAGGTGCGCTTGAGCTCTTCGTTGAGCACGCGGCCCTTCTCCACGGTCACTTCGCCGCGCGCGACGCACTCGTCGAGCAGCTTGCCGAGCTTTTCGCAGCCGAGGTCGGCCGCGCCCACGGAGGCGACGATCAGCTTGCGCAGATAGCTTTCAATAGAATCCATAATCCATACACTCCTTATCTTAATCTTATCTTGTGCACTTTGCGGTATCGTATGCCCGGTCTCGGGCGGGGATCACGAGTTGGCGTCGGCCGCGGCGGCCGCATCGAGCAGCGCCATGACCCGGCGGTAGAACAGGCGCGTGCGCACGACACCGTTGTTCATCACGCCGCCGATCGCGGCCAGATGGTCGAGATGCTCAACCGGCAGCACCTGCCACACGCCGCGCACCGGCGTCTGGCCGGGCGCAAAGTCCGCGTGCGGCGCGCCGCCGGGATAGCGGGCAGAGATCGTGTTGACCAGCCCATCGTTCGGTAGCCAGTCGCGCGGCATGCCCGCGCCGTCGCGCCCCATCGCGGTCGAAAACGGCCAGAGCAGCGGCGTCATGGCCGTGTCGGGCTTCTGGTCGTGCGTGAGCAGGCGCGGCAGCGTCCGGCAGCAGGGGATGGAGAAATACCACGTGTCCGGCAGCGTTTCGACGCGCGCATTGAGCGCCCGCGCGCCCGCGGGGCGCAGGTCGTCAAAGGCGTTGTCGCCCGCCGGCAGCGGGTTTTGCGCCAGCATGCGCAGCGCCGCCGTCGTGAGCGGCTCGTCCGGGTCGCGCCGGATGCCGAACTGGTCGAGCCGGAAGTCGTACACGCCCTTGAATGCCGAGATGCCGAGCGCGCGCGCCGCGCCCAGAAACAGCGTCGAGAGCGCGTTCGCCGCGTCCGGCTGCACGTTGAGAAATGTGGACCCGTCGTGCGGTGCGGCGATGGCGATCAGCGCGTGCACCAAGTCTGCCTTGCCGCCGGTGAACAGCGGTGAGGGCGCCTCGCCCGCGGCCTCGGCCGCCTGCACTTCCTCCGGGCAGCCGTCTGCGAGTAGCTGCATGAGCAGCCGCGCCGTCGCGCCGCCGAAGCTGTGGCCCACGAGGTCGACGGGCCTGTCCGCGCCCCAATCGGGCACGAGCGGGGCCGGATACGCCGTGCCGAAGCGCGCGTGGCCGAAGCGCTGCGCGTGCGCAATGCCGTAGTCGGCAGTACCGCCGGTGAGCTCGGCATAGAGCTCGCACGCGCGATCCCACGCACTCGAGATGATGCCCACCGAGGCGGCGCGGCAGTCATACCCGCAGGCGTTGAGATAACCCAGCACATCGCCCGCCGCGAGCCCCCAGTAGGGCACGGCGCGGTAGAGCGCGTCGCGCGCGCCCCAGCCCAGCAGACCGTGCACGAACACGGTCGGGTACGGCGTGCGGCCGCCGGGCGATGCGTCCGGCAGCAGGCATTCGCCCACTTCCAGCGTCTGCTGCAGCAGCTGCTGCGGTGTTTTCATGGCGCGCCTCCTCCCAAAGCAAATGCATTTACATTTTTATCAATCATAGCACACCCGGGCGGGAGCGTCAATGCTGCGGCGCGGCGGCGTAAAATGACGGAAATACACAGAGGCGCGCCGCAAGAATTGTGCACAAATGCCAAAAGTAAATAAATTCTGAAAAACGGGGTTGACTTTATCGGCTAAAAGCGCTAAAGTAGGCACATCTTCAGTACAGGAGGCCGCAAACATGCGTCTGGAGCGATTTGCAAGCGCATATTCCTACTATTACTTTAGCGAAAGTAATAGTCGTTTGTGCTGCAAAAATACCAGAACCATCTGAGACTTCCCGATCCGGTTTTGACAAGGCTGCACAGACGACTGTGTGGCTTTTTTCTTTGCCGGGACTACATTTAGGAGGAGAAAACGCATGAACATCAAAAAAATCACTGCCCTGCTCTGCGCCGTGGTCATGGTCCTGTCCCTGGCCGCCTGCGGCAGCAACGGCGACAAGGCCGAGAATAAGCACTACACCGTCGGCATCTGCCAGCTTGTGCAGCACGACGCGCTCGACGCGGCCACCAAGGGCTTCCGCGACGCCATCACCGACGCGCTCGGCGCCGACAACGTCACCTTCGACGAGCAGAACGCCGCCGGTGACAGCGCCACCTGCGCCACCATCTGCAACGGCTTCGTGTCCAGCGGCGTGGATCTGATCCTCGCCAACGCGACCGGCGCCCTGCAGGCTGCGGCCGCCGCTACGAAGGACATTCCGATCCTCGGCACGGCTGTCACGGAGTACGGCGTTGCGCTCGGCATCGATAACTTCAGCGGCACCGTCGGCGGCAACATCTCCGGCACGTCCGACCTGGCCCCGCTCGACCAGCAGGCGGCCATGATCCAGGAACTGTTCCCGGATGCCAAGAACGTCGGCATCATCTACTGCTCCGGCGAGCCGAACTCCGTCTACCAGGTCGAGGTCGTCAAGGCCGCGCTTGAGAAGGCCGGCTGCACCGTGAATACATACACCTTCTCCGACACGAACGATGTTGTCTCCGTCACCGGCACGGCGAGCGACGCAAACGACGTGCTCTATATCCCGACCGACAACACCGCCGCCTCCTGCGCCGAGGCCATCAAGAGCGCCGCCAAGAAGCCCATCATCGCCGGCGAGGAGGGCATCTGCAAGGCCTGCGGCGTTGCAACGCTGTCCATCGACTACTACGAGCTCGGCCGCACCACCGGTGAGATGGCCGTGAAGATCCTCAAGGGCGAGGCCGACATCTCCACCATGGCCATCGAGTACTACCCGAACCCGGTCAAGAAGTACAACCCCGACATGGCCAGCCTCTACAACGTCACCATCCCGAGCGACTACGAGGCCATCGGCTGATTTTCAACACGATTCCCGGCTCCCTGCCGCAGTTTCTGCGGCAGGGATACTCCACACTATGAGGTAATGATATGAATTCACTGGTTCTTGCGTCCCTGAGCCTGCCGAATCTGGTTTCGCGTCTGCCCGGCGGCGTTGCCCAGGGCATCATCTGGGGCATCATGGCCCTGGGCGTGTACATCACGTTCCGCCTGCTCGACGTCGCCGATCTGACGGTCGACGGGTCGTTCACCACCGGCGGCGCCGTGACGGTCATGCTCATCATCGCCGGCTGGCCGGCATGGGCGGCGCTGCTCGCGGCCGTGGTCGCGGGTCTGCTCGCGGGTCTCGTGACCGGCCTGCTGCACACGAAGCTCGGCATTCCGGCCATCCTCGCCGGCATCCTGACGCAGTTCGCGCTCTACTCGATCAACCTGCGCATCATGAGCATGAAGGCCAACACCCCGGTCAACCCGGATAAGTACAGCCTGTTTCTGACGCTGCGCAGCGTGCCCGGCGCGATCTGGAAGGGTCTGCTGCTCGCGGCCGTGCTCATCGCGCTCCTCTACTGGTACTTCGGCACCGAGCAGGGCAGCGCCATCCGCGCCACGGGCGCCAACCCGTCGATGAGCCGCGCGCAGGGCATCAACATCAATGCCATGAAGGTGCTTGGCCTGTCGCTCTCCAACGGCATGGTCGCGCTCTCCGGCGGCCTGATGGCGCAGTATCAGGGCTTTGCCGACATCAACATGGGCCGCGGCGCGATCGTCATCGGCCTCGCCGCCGTCATCATCGGCGAGGTGCTGTGCGACGCCTTCTTCCGCAAGGG
>ENA-ORIC01002875-ORIC01002875.1-human-gut-metagenome-genome-assembly--contig:-NODE-2875-length-12852-cov-8.096751_pt1 | contig 12852 bp, 19 predicted proteins | sample MGYA00243023_ERZ508732 | MGnify/ENA primary metagenome ERZ508732 (study PRJEB26277, sample SAMN04329767) | human gut metagenome | biome: human-associated habitat | host: Homo sapiens | place: USA...
TACATTTTATGAAAAAAAATAAACGGGGTTAATATAAACCCCGTTTAAAAATTAAAGTTCTAATACGTTATCGCTAATGCCTAAATTTGGAGGCAATGGTTGTATACCGCCCTCATTTATGAGTGATTGATCTAAATTCATCACGTATCCGTCCAATACAGCAGCACTATAAATAGAAGTCATATATCTTAATCCGTTGAAAAATTGTAATACTTTTTTTGTGGTTTCACTCGAATTATTTTGCATATACCCATTGCATGGAATATATACATCGTCAAAACCGTTTTCGTGTAGATAAGTAGATAAATCGCCTGATATAATAAAATTGGACGAACGACCGCAAACAAAATTGAGCGTTATTTTGTAAACAGTACTGCTAGTAGTTCCATAAATTCTCATTCGATGCAAATACTTCTTCGCCCCACCGCCAAGATTGACAGTCATAGTTACTTGGAACCTTGAAGTATCTCCAGAAACTTCTATACATTTCCCCGTCCACGCAACTTTCGAACTGTTTGGTTGAGTAGTTACGAAATAGCATTTTTCGTTCACGTGCGGTACTCTATTGAACACACTGTTAACGAATAATGTAGTACCACCCACAACAGCATTTGTGTTTGTTCCAACGGTTAAAAATATCAAAGGAGTTTCATCAACACTATGAAATTCCCCGCTTTCCATCGCACCGTTACTTTCGAACTCGGCCACACCTGTTATGGTTCTTTCGTTGCCGCTTTCGTTTATAGAAATAGACGTCGGTTTTTCCAAACTCATATAGTTCGGCAGACTTGTAGGCACATCGAAAGTACCCGCTGTCCAATCGGTACCATCGGTGTATTTCCCCTTTAATTCAAATTTTGCCATGATTACACCTCAACTACTTGTACTGACGCGATGCCTTTTCCCGTAGCACCTGGCGAACCCGCTGCACCTGTCGCACCTTTAATTGATGTTCTATATCCTGTCGATACGGTATTTCCTTGTATAGAAGTAACTTGACATACTTTTCCGTTTGCGTTCACGAGAAAATCATCTACCTTTATCCCCGAAGGCATTATATTTGATAGAAGAGTTGAAATAGGTGTAGTTCCCGTCGTAGTATCCGTGGTGTAATAGAACCCTACACCGTCCTTACCGTTTGTACCATTGGTTCCATCTGCTCCTTTCTGACCTGTAGCACCCGTTGTAATAATAAATGAAATAAGAACACAAGTCACGTTACTTTCTACAACGGATTGAACAGCCCATATTCCTATATAAGATTTATCCGTATCGTATTTGCATACCGAAAAAAATGTATCGTTAAATTCTAATTCTTGCGATGAAAAATTTTCTAAAAGCAACGTTTTGTTTGCACCTTGGACGGGTTGTTCTGTTTCAATAGTTAATAAATATGTTATCGCACTTTTCCCGTTCGTACCGTTGGTTCCGTTTGTACCGTCTGAAACTGTAAACGTACCCGCGGTATAATCTGTGCCGTCCGTGTATTTACCTTTTATTTCATAAGTTCTTGTAGCCATTTATTATACCTCAACAATTTGTACTGATTGAACGCCGCGTCCGTCTTTCCCAGGAACACCAGGCACGCCGCTTACATAGATTTCCCATACGCTTGTATCTGTAGGAGGAACGCCTGTAGTATCGGTTTCCCCTACATGTACATAGCCTTGCCCGTCTTCTGCATATACAACAGCGTCGTTTTTGCTGTATACTGTTGCGCTATCGTATATCCCTTTATAGTTTAACCCTCCGAGCAATAACGCCTGTTTCAGCATCAATTCCATGCGGTACAGCAGTTCCGCGACGGTTTTAGGCTCATGTTCCGATGCTGAATAGGTCTTGTCATTTATTGTAGCCATCGAGATATCTCCTATAGAAATTTTGTATCGTAACGGTATTTATGAATATGGGATTGAAACTATCCACGAATTTATAAATAATGTTACGGTTCTGTCCTGAGTACGCGAGCCATTTTTCGAACGGATTCCCCGTTTTGGTCGAGTTAAACGTACGTTCCCCTGAACCTGAACTTGTTCCTGTGCCCTCGGAAGTATTCATATTCCTCGAGGTAAGTCCTGCGTCCGTTTCCTTATTATATTGGTTCGGTACGTTCGTAAACTTACTGTCCCCGCTCGCGTTCGTAGTCGAGGTAGACTTCGCACTCGTGTTCTCGGTATAATCTTCGGATTGGTCTTGGAACGTCATTTTCTGCGCGTTCTCTACGTTTTGTTTCATGATATAGAACCCACGATTCCATATGTTCGTAAAATACTGCTGAAACTCTTCAATGGTTTCGAACGCCATTTCGCGGAACGCATACTCGTTCATGATGAGCGTTTCGATATCTGAAGTACCCCAGTTTTCCCCGAGGTACTCCACGTTGATATCGCCCGAGCACATGTCGAATACACCCTGATGCGGTTCACGCGGAGAAGTGATTCCGCCGATAATCAAATCAATCTCTTTCAGCGTCAGCGTCAAATTCGCCATCTTTCTTCTCCTCCTTTTCATTGAACCCGTTCAGGTTTACTTTTATGTTCACGCCGCCCCAATCCTCAGGCCAAAGCCTTTTTGCCTGTTCCAACGCATCGGTACGGTTTTTCAGGCGTTTGGTTATATTCATGTTGTATTGGTCTGCCGTGACTTCGATTTCGGAAGTTATCTGCCGTTCTTTCTTTTCGTTTTGGTTATGCGCTATGCCGAGGAACTCGAACATTTCGTTTTTGTAGTTCTTGATTTCCTCGGATAACTCCTTCCCGAAATACTGTGCATTGGTGCTCAGCGTTTTGAGATACGGAACTACTCTGGATACGAAAGCGTCCTCGTTATCCTCGGTCGCAAGCAGTAACTGTTTGATTTCCAAAGACAATGCGTTGGCGGTCTTAATAGTATCCTCATCGCTTGTATCGATACCGAACAGCATTGGAAGTTTTATCCAGTTTCGGTTGACCTTTTTCGCTACTTCGCAATCGGCTACCATCGCGGCGTACAGTTCTATCGCCTGAAATACCGTGAACGATGTGTTACCCGCCGTAAGCGTAGGAAAGAAGAAGTCGGAAACGATAACGCAGTCCTTATTGACTATCATGTCTTTGAAATACTGCGACCCGCCGAACGCCGCGTAAGGACGCACCACGCCGAACTCACCGTAACAGTCCAGACCGTATGAGCCCGTAAACGGTAACGCGAGGTATGTCTTTTTCCGTACCATATGCCCGTCAAGATTTGGGAACGAGTAATAATACGGGAATATCGCCACGCGTCCGCACCGTGCAATCATGCTTTCGATACGTTTACTGTCAAACCTTGTACCGCCTACGATTTCCTTTGGCTCAGGTAAGTTTTGCCAATCGAAAATGGATATAGCCGTTTCCTGGAACGAGTTCATGTATAGCCGTTTCACATGATTGCGGAGTTTCGCCCTATCGCTTTTCTCGACCTTTGCGCGCGCCGCCTGTGCGGTCAGTTTAAATATTTGCTCGCGCAGGATCTGGTTATCCTTAGATTGTTTTTGGTTGGCGGCTTCGAGTTGTACGAGCCTGTCGTTTAATTTTCCCATTTTACACCGCCTTTTCTGGATTTTCTATAGTAAAGTTTTTCATGTTGTTATAATCGTACCACACGCGCACGCCTTTCGAGAACGTATCTTCTACCTGACTGCGTTCCATCTCATCGAGGAAAACCTCATCGGTATTTAATACGGTATCGTCCGCGCGGTAGTAATCGAACAGCGTATGCTGTTGGAAACTGTCGGAAATATCAATCATGCTTTCGAAACCGTAAGCCTTGTGGTATGCTTTTATTTGGTCTAAAAACACGTTTTCATATCTCATCAATCTTACGTATTGTTTCGTTCTGATATACACTCCCAACGAAGAATTAAACGATACGTTATCAGGCGTATTCCGTATATCTTGTATTTGGAGTTCCTGTAGTTTCCTTTCTTTCGCTTGGTTGTTATTCAGCGTCATATAATTTCCCATGGTATCGAGCGCAAAATTTCCCGCTTGTTTTATCGCGTTTAATCCCGCAAGTTGCGGTGCCGCCATGTTTTTATTTATACTTGCTGAAATATTTCCGCCTACTAATGTAGTCCCTATTCCTAATATAGTAGATGCTAAGCCTGTTGCCGTACGTATTCCAAGATTTCCCTGTTCCGTCTGTTGTTTTACTTTTAGCCCTGTTATCTGCGCATTATAGTTAGAGCGGTACCATTCTGCGTACTGTTCTTTATAATCCATAAACGCGGTATCTGTTTGACCTTGATTAAAGTTATTCGCCGTATATTGGTTCGCTTCGTCTACCCACGATACCGTGTATACGTATGGCGGGAGTAAAGACTGTTCAAAGTAAATCGGTGTCGCTTGGTTTATACGCCTTAAATCGAGTTCGATGGTTGAACTTCCCGCAAGAATATTCGCTTTTTTATAGGCGGGCACACTGTATTCGTCTATCGAAAGAGAGTTCAGCAAAACTTGCGTGGTATTCCCTTTTTTTACAGTGAGTGCTTTCACGCTTGTCGGCTGTGGGTTATCACCGCCCGTTGTCAACGGTTGTAGTTTAAATTCGTATCCATCGTTTACTTGATTTATAACAATTTTTGTCGGGTCTGAAGTACTGTTTATTGAAAATCCCGCAAGACCTTTTGTACTTGTAGTAATCATCGACGAAATTATCTTGAACCCTGCTAAAAGGTTTGATGCGAACTCTTGAAAATGCGAGATATTAAAAATTTCAGTTTCAGTTCCGTTTGAATTTTGAAAATAAAATTGCGGCTGTTCTCTTCCCTGTATGATACTTTCGGTCTGTGTATCATAGATAAACGGTAGTATCACATTATAAAACGGGTACATCAATCCATTTTCTGTATAAGTATCAAATTCAGGGTTCCAATATGTTTGAAATTTATCTACTAAACATGAGAATATCACAAATCCCAAAGCATATTTAGAATTTTTCAATAAAAGGTTGTTTTCCGATACAGTATTAAATAATTCTGTTGTTTCGATTTCTTTATACGTTCTCTTTTTCGCCGTCAGTTTATTGCTGTTATACGTACATATAGACGGATAGAACCTTGCGAATTTCAACTGCCAGAATATATTGGACACTAAATCCTCGTCGCAGACCATGCGGCATACCATATCGTTTACATACTCGAAATCCCGTATGAAATAATACCGCGTCACGCTCGGCTCGGTATCGTCGTTGTTCACGTAATACTTAAACCGCGCATAATTATATTTACGTTGATACTCGAGATAGTTCCCCTCCAACCTAAACGGGTCTGTAGGATTGAACGGTGCTTTTATGATTTCCGTTTGAACTCTTAAACTGTTGAGGGAGAGTTCACGGTTTTCTTGTGAACTCCCCACAAACAGATTTTCTTCGTCAATCGTAGTCATATAAAGTTTGATGTCTACAAACATATTTGACTACTCCTTTTTAATTTATTACGCGCCTGCGGCTACGTTGGAAACGCTGATGATACGGTCGGACTTGAAGTCATCTGTAATGACCAACGGAACATTTACATACGCGGGGCACATATCGAAACAGTAATCCTGGATTTCGTTGTAGTACGTGGTACGCGCGTTCAGAGGTTTTGAGATAGCGGATTTGAACCCGAGGCCGAACTTCACGGCGTTGAAGTCAACGATACGCCCGATGAGTTTACCGCCCGTAATAGTCGCTTTCGTCATGTTCATAGGGTCGAGGTTGGTATTCGCGGCAAGCGTCGTAGGATTGAGCGCGTCTACCTCGATGATACGGGAACGCTCTTCCTGCATACCGTAGTTATCGCTGTCCTCGGAACGGAACAGGAACGGTTTCAGATACTGCTTGTAGGTGAACTTCTGCGCGAAGTCGAACGCGAACTGCGTATCGATGATAAGCACGAAATCGCCCGTACCTCTCGTGGTGTTGAACTTAACTTTCTTGTACTGCATGTTCGATTCGGGGTATCTCTGCATTGCAAACACTTTATGCATGAACGCATTGAGGGACGCCGCATCGCTGAATTTCTGTACGTTGGCGTAGGTATCGTATTGATACTCTTCGCAGTTCAGAACGTTGTTTTCCATGACATACTCAGCCGCGTTATTCTCGGACTGGAGCACCGCAAGTTTGCCCATGATAAAATCATCGAGCGAATTGTTTTTGAGCGCCATCAACATATCAGCCGCATCGTAGTCAATCATACGCTCCATTTTCGCGTTGATTTTATAGATAAACGAAAGCGGGTCTTTGCCGTAATCGAACGTTACGTAAGGGTTCGTAATAGTCTTAGGCGCATACTTCTTCCCGCCGTACAGATTATCCGCACCTTTATCCCGCGCCTGTACAAGGACTTCCTGGAACATACCGTTCAGGCTCCCGCCGTTCATTGCGGCGTAGCCTTTTTCAAGCCCGCGCAAAGGGTTATCAAGTCTTGCAACTTCCACGCGCTGGGTCTGTACGTACGACATCAGTTTGTTGAAGATAGGCTCCAACGTGTTTACGATTACGTTCGCGTCTGCGGTATTGATGGCGGTGATTTCCTCATCGGTCACTCCCGCGGCTTTCAATACCTTTTCATTACTCATCAAATGCGACATTGTTTATACTCTCCTGTTTTTAAAATATTCGGCAACTTGTTTTGCCTCTTCCTCGTCTTTCTTTTTCTGCTCGTCCTCGGGCGTTACTTTCGCCTGTGCGCCGAGCAGTGCGTTCTGCTGTCTGAGCAGTAGTATTTCATCTTCCAACGCTTTTATTTTCGCGTCTTTCTCATCATCTGTTGCGGGGGGCTCAGGCTCTGAAGTGGCGGCAGGCTTGAACCCCTTATCCGCAAGCCGTGTAAGCAGTTCGTTAAATTCTTCGTCCGTCATTATTCATGCTCCACTTGGTCTTTACGCTGTTTCAGTTCCGCGAGCACACGTTCATACTCCGCAATCTGCGCGTCCAACTGTTTAAGTTCAACGTCTTTGCGGTTGAGTTTATCATAGCACGCCGCGCAGACGTCGAAATTCTCGTACTGTTTCGCTTCGGACACTTTTACCTGTGCACCGCACTTATCGCATAGAAATACTGCCATAGGTTCCAACTCCTTTTCTTTTTCTTTCTGTCTTTCTTTATTTATATTCATCACCTTTTCGGTGTTTTTGCTACGCGCCTCCTTAAACGCTTTCCGCAATTGCGCTATCAATAGCAATATCCACGTGGCAAGGCATGCGGCGTAGGTCGCTATCCTGAACCCGAAATCTAACCATTCACTCATTTCTTACTCCTTTTTGTCGGCAATATATTTACAAAGGTATCGAACACCTTCGCATTCTCGAACTCGATAAGCCCGCTTTCGAATATCTCCGCGATAGCCGTTTCAAGACTTTTCAGTATCAACCTGTTATCGGGACGGCATAACTTGATATCGAATACGTAAGTCGTGTAATTATTCCGCGTCGGTTCCGTGATATAATACTTATTACGCTCCAAAGACTTCCAGAACGTGACGCGCCGTTCTCCGTCCGATAGATTATACATCGCCTTGCGCTTGTCGGGTTTACCCGTAATATATCTTACGTCGGTATTCACGTACGCGTTACCCGTAGAGAACATATCCTCTTCTTTTCCCCGTGTAATCATACCGACGATGCTCTCCTCTCGTGCGGCGAGCCATTTCGGGTTCGGCTTGATATGGCACCATACCGCAAGCGGCTTTATCGGATAATTAGGCTTATAAATCGTATAAGATTTTTTGAGCCCGTAGGAAATATCGAGCGGCTGTTTGAAATTGAAATTTTCAAGAAATATATCGTACGGCTTTGTAATGTTGCCGCATAGTATAACCATACAATTGCGACGAAATCTGAAAACTGTTTCCAAAAAGTGTAGGAATCCATGGTATCTTTTCTCGTCCGACATCTTCGGGGTAAGCGGGATAAACTCGTCGAAGAACGCGGTGGTAGTCTTCTCTATGTTGTTCTTGACGAACTCTTCCATTTCCTCGATTTGCTCCTCGAGTTCCTGTTCGCGCCTTGACTTTACGGCACGCTGTCCTACGGGCGATACCGCTCCTCGGAACTTCCCGTACGTGGAAAGAGCGACCGCATATCCTACAATGATACCGTCGATTATCACTTTATTGCCCATGGTCGTGTACTGGTGCCCCTTGTACTTTTTATCATCCAACAGGTAACTGTCCCAGAACGCGCCCGCGAGCATATTATCCACTTCTTCCTGCGTTTCGCGCACGAGTACGAAGTACTCGCCTTTTTTAAAATATTTATTCAGAAGATGCTCATGCACGGGGTAGGTTTTACCCGCTCCGCGCACGCCCGTCAATATTTTTATTCTGAATTGGTTATAGTCAAACACTTTCCGTGCCTGGCTCTCGTAAATGCTGTTTCCCATGGATAGATAGGGGGGCGGGTAGCCTGGTCTTTCGGACACTATGGGACGGCTCGCGCCGATTAAAATTGCGATAAAACCCAAACAGTACTACTTTGTCGCCCCCTCTCCCTGGTTATATTATACTACATTTATATGAATTTGTCAATAGTAAAAACTAATCTTTATTTGTCATACTTTAATTTCCCTTCCTCCGACAACTCTTTTTCGGCTTGCTCGATCGCGTCATCGTAGGTATATTCACTATTATCATAAACCAAAAAATGAACGGCTCTCTCCGCAACTTCCGCGCGGTGTTTCATTTCTTTATATTTTCGAATGGCTTTGTCAGTGACAGTTTTTGCAGCAAATTCAGCGGCTCTCGCGCGGTTTTCATTCTCTTTCACATCGCCTATCCCCGCCGCGATAAGGGCGCTTGCTTTCAACATAGCCTTGCAATAGGTATCAGCATCTGAATGCTTTAAGTAATCACATTCGCAACACGCGCCTGTGCAACCTGTATGATAAATGATGTCAGCAATCTTCTTTTTCAGTTCGTCGTTGTTCATCTATTTCTTCCTCCCAAATAATCCTCCGAACATACCGCCGCCGTCCTCATAATTCATGCCGTGTGCCGTGCGATAGTCGTCGCGGAAATCGTTCAATGCTTTTACAAGTTCTTTCAACGTGCCTTGAAACTCAAAAATCATTTTGTCTTTATCTATCGGGCCGTTTTCTTTTTCGGGAATGTCTGGACATTTATCAAAAATATCTATGACTTCTTTCGCATAAAACTCGCCTTGTGCTTTTGTAAGTTCAAAATTATCTTCTAAATATCTTTTAAGCGTTTCATATAATATATCTCTATTTTTCATTTTCTGTCCCTCTCCTCTACTAACTGATAATATTTCAAACTCTGTTCCACGAACACTACTGGCTTTATAAAACCGTAATCCGATTGTTGCAGTAATAACGTTTCGAACCCGCCGTCGATGAATTGTTGGTGGGTAGGCGGCTCCATGATGCGTCTGCCTGACAATCTTATGTCTTGCATGATTTCGCCGTCCTCGTTGGCAAATATCGCGCTGTAATTGGATATTTCCTTTACCGCAAACTCAAGATAGTATTGACGTAGTTCCACTTTCCCGACCAAATCGGAGTACCTGGAATTAAACCTTAAATCCATTTCGATGGGGGCATCTGATACGAAACCGTCCGTGTTGGCGTATATGATATGCTCCCAGTTCGATTGCAATAACCTGCAAATCTTGACTTTGGCCGAGCCGTTCACGTACAGATACAACGGATAAAACGCTTTCTTGTCTTTCGTTTCATATGTTATCGTCGCGTTTACTCTGTTTTTCTTGTCCCCGCCTATCATGTACTCGTACACGGGATATTGGTCGTTCGCTCCGAATGAGCCTATCAACGTATTGTTTTTCGCCTTGTTATACTTACGTATAGGCTTATCAGGCGTGTAGATATTGTCCTCGATAAACTTATCGAATATGCTTTTCTGCATCTTGTATGAGTATTTGAACTGTATCGCGTATTCCACGTCGTAGAACTCTTCCAAACATTCCAACATATCCTTTGTAAGGTACGTATTAAACGGCTGTCTTTGGTTCTCGATGAATTTATCGAACAATCCGAAAAAGTCGTATACGATGGGAATACAGCGGTATACTCGTATCTTGGCAATGTACCAATGCTTTACGGGTACCTCTATCAATCCTCTTGTGCCTTTCCCCTGTGGAAATAACGAGTTATATAATTCAGACGGGAACGACGCGCGGATATCGTAACTGTATACGTCCTTATAATTTCCCGCCTTTTTCAGATACATGAACGCTTTCACGCTTTCTTTCGTTTTCTTCCACGTAATGAACTCTTCCTCCTCAGGTTGCGGAAATATCTTGTCGAATTTGTATCGGTTGATGAATTCGTTCTTGCAACCAGTTACGCACTCCATGAACTCCGCTTTTGCCGTCTGCGTGCACGTGGGCTTGAAATATGTATCCGTAAGCATCAGACGCTTTGCCGTTTCCGCATCCGTATAGTCCTGCAAGAACTTCTTTTCGTAGGAGCATATCGTTATCTTTTCCTTTTTCGTGCGGTATATTTCCATATAATCGCCGTATACGTTCCACGACGTAGTTTTGTCCGACGGGTCGCGTTGCTGATGGAATTCGGGATTATTCAGCAAACACCATATCAGCGACGGCTTACAGATGGAAAACGATACCAGGATAATAAAGGAATTTTCAGGGTCGTATCCGTTAAAACCGAGCAAGTCCTCTATATTTACAGTTACTGCACGTTCCCCGTCTGTTTGTGTTGTGAATACGTGCGTTTCCAATCCTCTTTCTGTAGTTTCTACGTCCGGATAAAATAATTTCATGCCAACTCCCTCGCCTGAATATATGTCTGCGCGATTTTTTTCAATTCCTCAAGGTCGTTTATTCTTCTGATTTGGCTTTCGTCAAGTTCTGTGTTCTTGATTATCCAATCCTGTAGAGGTACAGGGTCGGACGGTTTATGCGAGTAATCGTGAGGAACGTACATAAACGTACCTTTTTTCAGTAATATTTCGGTCTGTTTTACATCGAAATTTGTGCCGTAGTATTTGTTTACCTCGTTATAAAATTCTCGCTTAAAACTCTCCTCGTCGGTCGCAATGCCTTTCAGGTATTTCAACGCTTCCAATATCTGTTGCGGCTCGTAGTGCCCTTTCTTTTCTATGACATCGCTCAATTTATACGGGATTTCCCGAAGTATCTTCGTATATTCTTTGTCCATGCCGAGAAAATCGGGAAACTTCGCGTTTTTGCTGTATTCCATCGATAATTTTATCGATTGCTGTTGTACCTTTGAAACATTTGCCACTATATCTTTTATTTCAAATACGCTCTTTGCCTGACCTTTTATTCCGACCGTGATGTTGGATTTGTTTCTATGGATATAGTTATATCTTGAAATTGCCATTTCATACGCTCCTTATATGCTTTCGATACTGCTGAAAAATGTGCTCCGTCTATATATCCCGCAAGGATAATCAAAGTATTGCGCAACTCTTTCAAATTCGTTGACGAAAGGGCTTTGTGTCGCCCCTCCGCCATCGTTTCATAATCTACTACGACGTTCATATCCGTCAAAAAGGAAGATTGCCTTTATCCTTTTTCGGCTCGACAAGTTCTAAATCCCTTACGAGCACGTTCACCGACCTGCCCTTGCTACCGTCCTCTCGCTCGAAATCACGTATGCGTAGTTCTCCGTTCACAGCCACTTTATCGCCCTTATCGACGTACAGTTTAAATATTTCCGCGGTCTTATCAAACAGCGTGATATCTATAAACGTCGTCTGTTTATTTCCCTCTGCATCTTTTCCTTGATCGATTGCCAAACAGTTATTCACCATTTTTTTCTCGGTCTTCGTCTGGACGTATTCTACGTCGCGTACCACTCTTCCGATTAAATAAACTTTGTTCATTGCTACAAAACTCCTTTAAAAATTATTTATTATACAACACGTCAAACTCCGCGTTATATTCCTCGATTTTAGATTTAAACGGTTCTTCATCACCGTCCTTGCCTGCCAGTCCGCTCAAAATAAGCCCGTAGAAATATATCATTTTATATTTTCTATGCTCTTTCGTCGTATTTTTATTTAATATCACGTTCCATAAGTCTACTTCTTTTGAATAAAACGTAAAATCTTCCATTTTATCGAAAAGAACCACTTCTACGTTCGGATAATCGTTAAAAATCCTAAAAATTTCATCGTATGATAACGTCTTAAAATATAAAACGTCTGCTTTTATGCTGTCATTCATTCCGCTACCTCCCTGCAACCGCTTACGCTTAACAGGCTTGCGACGTAACCGATTATATCTTTCGCTTCCTTGTCTTTCGCTTTAGCGCAAGCCGTGCCTAATAATTTGATAACCTCTATTTCTTTTATATTCGCTATCCTTACGCGGTATCCTCTTATCCGAGTATACCTATATACCATATTTTTAGCCGCCGCCTCGTTCTCTGAATATACGTTAAATACGTGCTTTACCGCGCATTCCAATCCTGGTCTAAACGCCTCTACTTTGTAAAATTTCTTCATTTTTGCACCTTCTATAAATTTTATTTGCGCGGTATTTACCGACCGCGCGCGGTTTCGTTCGTTATAATTTGCTTATCAAAAGTATGATTTGTTGCAATACATTGTACCAAAATCTTTCCAGAGTATCTACCTCTTCATCACCTTCACCTACTGAACGTTCGAACCAATATTCCCAACGCTTTCGTATCGTCAGATACTCTTCTTTCAATAAGTTCTTTGCCCTGTTCATATTTACCACCTCTCTTGTTTTTGTACCCATATTATATCATATATCATTTGATTTGTCAATATCATTTGAAATATTTTTTGTGAAATATTGCGAAATTATTTTTCGCCAAATTTTCACATAACTATCACATTAGAAAAGGGGAGTT
>ENA-ORIC01002878-ORIC01002878.1-human-gut-metagenome-genome-assembly--contig:-NODE-2878-length-12847-cov-3.124041_pt1 | contig 12847 bp, 10 predicted proteins | sample MGYA00243023_ERZ508732 | MGnify/ENA primary metagenome ERZ508732 (study PRJEB26277, sample SAMN04329767) | human gut metagenome | biome: human-associated habitat | host: Homo sapiens | place: USA...
ACAAACATGAAGAAGATCATTGCAACTGTGCTGGCCATGGTCATGGCTCTGGCACTGTGCACCACCGCGTTCGCGGCACCTGTTGCTGGTTATACCGGCTATACCAGAGGCGGCGAAAAGCTGATGGCGAACGCCACGGATGCTGAAAGCTTTTCTGTGGAAGCTCACGAGGCTACGTTCAACAAAGCCACCGGCGCTGGTAATGTTGCTTACTACACTGTAAGTGATGCCACGGCTGCAAACACTGCCTACAACGGTGATTACACCAAGGCAGACAAGACTGATTTCGATCTGCAGCTCACCAAGGCCGGTGCTTCCACACTGTACCTGAAGCACGTTAATGATGGTGCTGGCTATGTTGCCAAGGTTGAGGCTTTCACCAAGATTGGCGATAAGTGCGGCCAGCTTGATGTTGATGCCGATGGCACTTACTATGTGAACACCAGCAAATATACCGATGCTAATAGTGTCACCAAGGACGCTGGTGAGGTGTACTTTATGGCCAGCGATGCGAACGGGGCTGTGTATGTCCTGCTGAACGGCAAGCTGGTTTCCGTGACGCTGGCTGATGAGCAGACTCTGGTTGGCCACACTTGGGTTGCTGTCGAGAAGGATGGCAAGGTCGTTTCTTACAAGTGCTCTGACTGCGGCACTGTTGCTTCCATCTACAAGACCTATGCTGCCGCTAAGGCTTCCGGTCTGAAGAATGTTGAGGCGTTTGTGAACGATGATGGCGAGACCATCTACCTGGCCTACACCGATGGCAAGACCGACAACACCAACAAGTCCCCCAAGACCTTTGACGCTGGTATCGCTATGTACGTCGGTATGGCTCTGACCTCCGTCGCCGGCTCCGCCGTCGTCATCGGCAAGAAAAAGGAGTTCTAATTAAACTCAAAAAAGAGAAAGGCCCGCTGGGCCTTTCTTTTTTTGCGCTTAATTATACCTCCCGCTGCCGCGGGAGGTATACGAGGGATTATATTAAAAAGAACCGCCGCTCGGCAGAATAAAACGATCCCCGGCCATAGGCCGGGAATCGTCTGCTTTACTCTGTCAGGGTTTTGACCCAGGCGGAATACTTCTCGATATTGGCGTCGCGTTCAGCGGCGTCGACGCCTTTGGTGAGGATATACACCTTGATCTTCGGCTCGGTACCGGAGGGCCTCACCAGGATGGTGGTGCCGTCGGCCAGCTCGAAGCGCAGGACGTTGCTGCCGGACAGCTCCATTTTACCGACATTCCCGGTGGCGCAGTCCACGGCGCTGCCGTCCTGATAATCCTTGCGGACCACCACATCCACACCGGCGATGTTGGCCGGGGGCGCGGTACGCAGGCGCTTCATCAGCGCCGCCATCTTTTCCAGACCATCCAGACCGGGCATGACCAGATTGTGGGTCTTTTCGCCGTACCAGCCGTACTTCTTGTACAGTGCCTGCAGGGCGTCATACAGCGTCATGCCCTTGGCGGCATACCATGCAGCCATCTCTGTGATCAGCAGGGACGCGGTGACGGCGTCCTTATCACGCACATAGTCGCCCAGCATATAGCCGTAACTCTCCTCGTAGGACATGATGACGTGACCCTCGCCGGCGGCCTCCAGCGCGTTCTTCTTCTCGGCCATGAACTTGAAACCGGTAAATGTGTCGCAGCAGGTGACATCGTTGCTCTCGGCCACCTTGCGGGCCATCTCGGTGGTGACGATGGTCTTGAGGAAATAGGGATGCTCCGGCATCTTGCCCGCCCGGCGCATGGCGCCGATCAGATAATCCAGCAGCAGCACACCGGTCTGGTTGCCGGTGACGGCGATGAACTTGCCGTCCGCGCCGCGGACCATAATGCCCACACGATCGCTGTCCGGGTCGGTGCCCAGAATGAAGTCCGCGCCTACCTTGTCGGCCAGCTCGATGGCCAGATAGAAGCCCTCCGGGTTCTCCGGATTGGGGGAGGCCACCGTGGGGAACGTGCCGTCCAGCACCATCTGCTGCTCTACGCAGTACAGGTTCTTCACACCCAGGCCGCGCAGGGCCTCCGGCACCAGCTTCCAGCCGCAGCCGTGGAAGGGGGTGTATACCACCTTGAAGCTGTCGGCTACCTGGGCGACGGAGGCACGGTCATTGATCATAGCCATGACGTTGGACATGAACATCTTGTCCGTCTCCTCACCCAAAAGGGTGATAAGACCGGCCTTCACCGCGTTGTCAAAGGCCATGCGCTTCACGCCGGTGAAGATGTCGATCTGCTCCAGACGGGCGGCGATGGCGGCGGCGTGCTGGGGCGGCAGCTGCGCACCGTCGGCCCAGTAGACCTTGTAGCCGTTGTACTCCTTGGGGTTGTGGCTGGCGGTCACGTTGATACCCGCCTGGCAGCCGTAGTACCGCACGGCGAAGCTCAGCTCCGGCGTGGGGCGCAGGGACTCGAAAATACGCACGCGGATGCCATTGGCGGCGCAGACCTCCGCCGCGGCACGGGCGAAGGCCATGCTGTTCACGCGGCAGTCCATGCAGATGGCCACACCCTTTTGTTTGGCCTCATCGCCCTCGGCGGCGATAACGTCGGCAAAGCCCTGTGTGGCCCAGCGGATGACGTGTACGTTCATCTGGTGCAGACCCACCTTCATGGTGCCCCGCAATCCGGCGGTACCGAATTCCAGCGGGCCGTAGAACCGGCTCTCGATCTCCTTCTCGTCCCCGGCGATGGCCTGCAGTTCGGCCTTTTCGTCGGCGTTCAGCGCGTCGCTGGCCAGCCAACGCTCGTATTCCCTCTTATAGTCCAGCATATTCAAAAACTCCTTTCAGGCGTGTTCTTCCGTTTCCTCGTCCTCCACCGGCCGGGAGGCCAGCAGGTCCTTTGCCTCCTCCAGCTGCGCTTCGGGCACATACAGGCTGGCGCCGTAGCCGGAAAAGCCGTTGATGACCTTCCCCGCGCCGCCGTCCAGATCGTAATACTTGAAGCAGGGGATGCCGTAGGCCGCCAGCAGGGAGATGATCATGTCCGTGTCGGCGGGAGAATCGAAGGTCTGCGTCAGCAGCACGGCCTTCTCGTCCTGCCCCTGCGGGTCCTTGGGCCACACGGGTACATCCGGCTTCCCGGTGAAATTCCAGTTGTCCATAGTCTGCCTCCTATTTGTGGTATTTTGTCCCGGCGGCGATCTGGTATGCCCGGTAGAGCTGCTCCAGCAGCATAATGCGGGCCATGTGGTGCGGGAAGGTCATGGGGGACATGGACAGCCGCCAGTCGGCCAGCTTTTTCACGTCCTCGCTGAGTCCCACGCTGCCGCCGATGAGAAAGGTGATCTGCGTCTTTCCCTGCACGCCGAAGTCCGCCATCCGGCGGCTCAGCTCCTCGCTGGAGCAGGGCTTGCCCTCAATGCACAGGGCCACCACCGCGCCGCCCTTGGGCAGACACTCCCGGATGGCCGCGCCCTCGGCCTGCAGGGCCTTCTGTATCTCCGCCGGGGAGGGCTCCTCCGGCAGACGGTATTCCGGCAGCTCGACGACGTCCAGCTTGCAGTATCTTTGCAGGCGCTTGACGTACTCCGCCGCCGCGTCCGTGTAGAATTTTTCCTTCAGCTTGCCTACGCACAATACAGTCACTCGCTGCATACGTATACCTCCGCCGTGTACGGCCCGCTGAGCTCCGACCGCGGCGCCACGGTCACGGCGGCGTCCAGTCCCGCCAACGCCCGTTCCAGTGTCTGCCGTGCCCGTTCCGGGGTATTGTTTTCCCGGCTCAGATGGGCCAGCACGAACTGCCGCGTCCCACCTTCTGCCAGCCGCCGGGCAAACGCGCCGGCTGCGGCGTTGGACAGGTGGCCCCGCGCACCCAGAATACGCTGCTTCAGGTAGTAAGGATACGGCCCGGAGAGCAGCCATTCCTCGTCGTGGTTGCTCTCCAGCACCATGAGGTCAACGCCTGCCAGCGTCTGCTCAGCCTCCGGTGTGACAAAGCCCGTATCCGTGAGTATCCCGATGCTCGCCCCGTCGTGGTCCACGCGAAAATCGATGCTCTCCGTGGCGTCATGGCTGGTGGGGAATACGGTGATCCGGGCGTTTCCGATGTTGAAAACACCCCTCCGTGGGATAACGCGCAGCACATCTGCCGCGCAGGAACTCTTGCGGCACAGGGCTTCCGCCGTTCCACGGCTGGCGTACAGCGGCAGGCGGTGCTGCTTTGTCAGCGTCGCCACGCCGCAAATGTGGTCCGTGTGCTCATGGGTCAGCAATACGCCGGAGATATCCGCCGGTGACAGGGCAAGCGCCTGCAGGGCGCCGCATATTCGCCGCGCGGAGATACCGGCGTCCACCAGAAGGTGGGTCCCGCCGGCGCTGACCAGCAGGCAGTTTCCCTCCGACCCACTGGCTAAGATATGTACGGTCAACAACGGTCTATGTCCTCTCTGAACGAAAACGCCCGCCGCGGCAAGCCGCAGTTGGCTGCGGCCTCTCGCAGCGGGCGCTGGATGGCTTCGTGTTATCCTGCGTGGGTCTCGGTGTCAGCCTCATCGGGCACGTCCACCAGGGAGATATCCGCGCCCACCGCGCGGAGCTTGCCCACCAGATCCTCGTAGCCGCGCTCGATATAGTTGATGTGGCTCAGCTCGGTGGTGCCCTGCGCCGCAAGACCGGCAATGACCAGTGCTGCGCCGGCGCGAAGATCGCAGGCCTGAATGGGGGCACCCACCAGCTGCTTCACGCCCTCTACAACCGCCACCTTGCCGTCCACCTGAATGTGTGCGCCCAGGCGCTTCAGCTCATCCACATACTTGAAGCGGTTGGCGCCGTACACGCCCTCGGTCACCAGGCTTGTCCCCTCCGCCAGTGCCAGCACCGCGGTGATCTGGGGCTGCATATCCGTGGGGAAGCCGGGATAGGGCAGCGTTTTGACGTTGGTCTTTGTCAGCGGACCGCTGCGCCGCACCAGCAGGGAGTCGTCATCTTCTGTGACGGATACGCCCATCTCCATCAGCTTGGCGCTGATGCACTCCATGTGCTTGGGGATGACGTTCTTCAGCAGCAGCTGGCCGCCGGTGGCCGCCACGGCGGCCATATAGGTGCCGGCCTCGATCTGGTCGGGAATAATGCCGTAAGAGCCGCCGGTCAGGCGCTTCACGCCGCGGATCTTGATGGAATCCGTGCCCGCGCCTTTGATGTCGGCGCCCATGGAGTTGAGGAAGTTGGCCAGGTCCACGATGTGCGGCTCCTTGGCGGCGTTTTCGATCGTGGTGGTACCCTCGGCCAGTGCCGCGGCCATCATAATATTCATGGTGGCCCCCACGCTCACCACGTCCAGATATACCGGCGCACCCACCAGACGGCCGTTTTTGGCGGCGGTGTGGATGAAGCCGCCCTCCACGGACACCTCAGCGCCCATGGTGGTGAAGCCCTTGATATGCTGGTCGATGGGGCGGACGCCGAAGTTGCAGCCGCCGGGCATGGCCACGGTGGCCTGGCCGAAGCGGCCCAGCAGCGCACCCAGCAGGTAGTAACTGGCGCGGATACGGCGGGCAAGATCGTAGGACGGGCGGGTGGAGTGGATGGCGTTGCAGTCGATCTCAATGGCGTGCTGGTTCAGCACGCGCACCTTTGCGCCCAGCTCCTCCAGAATAGAGAAGAACAGGGTCACATCGCTGATCTGGGGGATGTTCTCGATACGGCATACGCCATCCACCAGCAGGGCGGCAGGGATGATAGCTACAGCGGCATTTTTCGCACCGCTGACGGTCACTTCACCAAAAAGCTCTCGTCCGCCGCGGATCATGTATTTATTCAAGGCAGTTTCCCTCTTTTCAAGTCATCGGTGCTTGTATGCGGCGGCGCTGTGCCGGCGTCAAAAGCGCCAAACATAGTGTGTCCAGACAGCGCTCGGTCCATACGGCGCAATACAAGTGCTATCAGTATACCATATTTTTCGATAAAAGCAAGAAAACCGCAGGAAATTTTTAAGAGAACCGAAAAGCTGCACAGAAAAAAGCTCCCGGGGGACGGATATCCGTCTCCCGGGAGCCTTTGCCCCCTGCGAAGCGCGCTCGTGCACTGTACATTCTCCCGCGCAGTGAGCCCCCCTCGGCTTCGTGTCCCCTTGTTGATCCCCCCTGCCGTGCGGCGTACCTCTATGCCGCAGCCCCCTGCAAGGCCAAATAGTACGATACCACTTCACAAACTGTTTTTCAAGGATAATTCGCGTTTTTAGCCAATTTTTCGCGCTTTTCAACGTCTCTACGCCGGTGTGTTCAGAAAAGTGCAGGCAATAGGCGCGGTTTGATAATCGCCCGCCCGGGAGAAGAAAACGTCCCTACCGTGGCTGGGGCAAGTGGCCGCGTAAGCCTCCACGCCAGCCTCCGCGCCGCCGGGACGGCGAAACCTCCTTTTACGCACAAAATGTAGAAAGCACTTTATTTGAGTAAATTGTAACCGAATTATGAACGACTTTTGGCCGCTATCGGCATCAAAGCAGTTTACATAATGACTTTTCGATTTTGACTGGAAAATTTTTCCAGCTAAGTTGTTGCATTTTTTGAAAATCTCCGTTTGAATTGCATAAATGCTGCGTTACACAAGAATTACACTTTACAGGTGCTCAAATAAATTGCGTAAATTACTGGTAAATTATGGAAGAAATGGAAATTACTTCCAATTTCGGGCGATTTTTGACGGCGCGGCGGCGCTGTCTCAAAGATGGAAATAACTGGCAATAAAATCCGTAAAAATTTTTACAACATAATGATGTTTACGTTGTAAACGCTGGCGAGAGTGGCGAGGTCAAGTCCGACACAAACAAATTTTTATGGAGGAAACAAACATGAAGAAGATCATTGCAACTGTGCTGGCCATGGTCATGGCTCTGGCACTGTGCACCACCGCGTTCGCGGCGGAGAAAACCTATGAGGTCTATAATGCTGAGACCGGTGCAGAAGTAAGTACGCAGGCCGATGCTACTCTGACCTATGTGCCCGCGAACAAGACCAACAAGACTATCGCGTATTACACCCTGAACAATGCTGTTCCGGCTGTTGGTACAGAGGGCGAAGATGGCTATGTAGCTGCTTTGCCGAACCAGTTTGCTGACAAAAAGTATGTTAGCACTACTGCCGCTGACGCCGAGCTGGTTCTGAAGTATTCCGGCAAGACCTCTGTTGTTATGTATCTGGAAGAGGTCACTGAAGTTAACTATGCGGATGGCGAGGCTACCGCCTACACCGACATCGGCACCAAGTGCGGTCAGTACAAGCTGGACGCTGCTGCTGGCGAGACCAAGGACACCAAGTTCTACACTGTTACTAATCCTACGACTGGCAAGGTCGAGCTGTTCAAGAAGGCAGAGGGCGGTCACTACAAGTTCCTTGTGGGTAGCAAGGTTGTCACCTGCGGTTTCGTTGGCGTTCTGGAAGATGTCGTGCTGTCTCACAACTGGATGATCGATACCGACAAGATGGTTGCTAAGTGTGTTGATTGCGGTACTACCGGTAAGGTTTACAAGACCTTCGTGGAAGTTCCCAATGGTGTGACTCCCGATCAGGTGCAGGGTATGTTCGTTGTCGCTGACAAGACCACCACCAAGCCCGCTGATGGTACTTCCAGCCCCAAGACCTTTGACGCTGGTATCGCTATGTACGTCGGTATGGCTCTGACCTCCGTCGCCGGCTCCGCCGTCGTCATCGGCAAGAAAAAGGAGTTCTAATTAAACGCTAAAAAGAGAAAGGCCCATTGGGCCTTTCTTTTTTTGTGCTTAATTATACCTCCCGCTGCCGCGGGAGGTATAGTAAATGCTGCTTTCCTACGGGGCCTTTCTTTTTTTGCGCTTAATTATCTCTGGCCTGTCGGCGCGGACGAAATAAATATCCCCCGCTGCCGCGGGGGATAAATATATATACCTCCCGCTAACGCGGGAGGTATAGTAAAGATTGTTTTTCTGCGGGGTGTATCTTTTTTGTATTTAATTATTCCTGGCCTAACGGCCAGAGATAATTTAGCCCCTTCCGAGCTTGAATAACAAAAAGGCACCCCTACGGGGTGCCTTTTTTGGGGCCGTCGGAGACGCCGGCCCCCTCCTTTTGAAACCACCCCCAGCGTGAAGACAACCGCAAAAAAGAACCGCCGATCGGCGGTTCTTTTGCGGTTCTCTTCACGCAGAAAGCTGTTTGTTCAGTCTCCGAAAGACTCCTTGCCGGTGATGATCTCGGTGAACAACTTAACAATAAAAAAAAACATCAAAGAGTGTACAGCCCAGAGGACGGCCCGGGACAAGGCAACCGGGTCCAGCGCCTGCACCAGCAGCTTCAGGGCGTACAGCTTCTCCTCCGGGTCCTGCACCGGCACGGCCCGGCCCTGCACGAGGGCGGACTTGTAGGCAGTGGTCAGCTCGCCGGGGATCAGCTCTGCCTTGGACACGGCGGACAGGCACACGGGCGGCTCCTTCGTCAGGATGTCCCACTTGCGGCCGGCGCCGGCGCAATGAAAATACACCGCATTGCCCTGCTCGTCCGCCACATGGTTCACGGGCACGCAATAGGGGGCGCCGTCACTGTCGGTCATGGCCAGGGTGGCATAGGTGGCGTCACGCAGCACCTGCCAGGCAAAGGCGGCGTCACGTTCCTTGTCTTTTCTGCGCATAGGATGCATGGTCTGTCCTCCTTATCTCTGTTTCGCCCCGCGGGGCGCAGCATACGGTTTCATCACATAATGGGGCGGCCCAGCAGCTTCTCGAACCGGGGCAGCATACCCTCGTCCACATGGCCGGCGTTCTGGCACATATCGTAACCGGGCAGGTTGTTGCCCTCCACCAGCACGGGGCCGTCCGGCGTGATGGCCACGTCCCAGCCGATATATTTCAGGTGCGCCTCCACCCGCCTGGACGCGGTGCGGCACAGCTCCAGCGCCTGGTCGAACAGGGGGATCTGAAAGCCCGTGATCTCCGTACCGGTGACGGGGTGGCGCTCGTAATATTTGCCGGTCTTGTCGCAGAAGGCGGGGCGGTACAGCTGGCCATGCTCGTTCACCGGGGCGTACATACCGCCGGAGGAGACGTTGTCCACGCACACGCCGCCCATGCCCATGCGGACCAGGGCATAGACCATCTGCGCGCCCTGCGCCGTTACCAGCGTGACGATACGGACGGTGTTCACCGAGTCGGGGCACAGCTTATTCATGTCCGGGTGCTGGCGGATGGGCTCCTCAATCAGCAGCTGGCCGCCCTTGACCAGCCGGTCATACAGAGCGTCGTAATCGTCGATGTCCGCTGTGATAAGACGCTGGATGCCCTCGCCGCCGCACAGCCCTGCGGGCTTGCAGAAGATGGCCTCCGTACCGGCGCAGAAGTCCCGCAGGCCCGCGGCGTCCGTCTTACGCAGGTCCAGGAAGCGGCGCTTCAGCAGGTCGGAGAAGATGGTGTCGAACTCGATCTTATCATTGAGCTGATAGAAGTACGCCGGATCGTTCATCTGCCGGGTCAGGGCCTGGTTCTGCACGGCGGTCATATAGGTCTTCCGCACCGCGCCGCGGCGGTTCGCAAAGCCGAACACATGGTAGTCCAGATAGCCGATGCCGTAGCGCACCTCGCACCATACCATGTCGCAGAAAATGGCCAGGCGGTTTTTGCCTGTCTCCTCATGGACGGCGTTGATGTGCAGCTTCATCCGCGCGAAGCTGAGATGCTTCAGCTGGCGAAAAAAGGTCGCAAGTTTTCTTCCCATAACAGAGTACCTCCCTTTTTTCTTCCCGCCGCGCAGGGGCGGAAAGACAGATCATTGCCGATGCAGTATCCGCCGCAGCGGTCCGGTCACCAGACCGCGCTCATAGCGGTTCATGCCGAACAGCCACATACTGGCGGCGTACACCGCCACGAACAGCAGTCCCGGTGGGATCAGCTGCCAGTAGGTGGCGGGATGGACGAACACCGCCAGCAGCACCGCCACGGTGGTGGGCAGCACCATGGCCGGCAGCAGATGGCTGATGTGCCGCCAGAAGCCGGGGATGTTCAGGCCGATGTGCTTGTAGTAGTAGCGGTTCATCAGGAACACGTTGCCCACCAGCGTGGCGACCGCCGTGCCGATGGCCGCGCCCAGCCCCTGCCACTTCATGCAAAGAGGGATGGAGATCACGATGTTGCCGACCAGTACGCCCAGATAGACCAGCGAACGGTATTTGTGCATATTCTTGGCACGCTGTATCTCGATGCCCACGGTCTGTATGTTGGTCCACAGGCAGGCAAAGAACAGCAGCAGCGCGGTCCAATAGTCGATGCGGAACTGCTCGCCGCCGCCCCACAGCACCACGAAGGACTGGCCGATGGCCACGAAGCCCAGGAATATGCCGCCCAGCAGGATAAACTGCAGCCGCCCTACCTTGGTAAACAGGGCGTCCAGCGTCCGCATGGGGGCGTTCTCCGCCACCAGACGGTGGACGCGGGGCGTCATCACGTTGGAGATGGCGTTGCCGAACAGCAGGAAATAGTTGTTCAGCTGCGAGGCGATGACGTAGACCGTCACCGCGGCGGAGCCGTGGAACCACGTCAGCAGCTGCCGGTCGATGGACCAGTTGATGTTGTCCACCACAATGCCGATGAACACATACAGCGTAAAGCCGAACATCTCACGCAGCAGCGCGAAGTCGTAGTGCCGGAAGGCAAAGGGCATTTTCAGCCGTGTCAGGCAGTAGGTGATGTTGATCACGCCGCTGAGCACCGTGAAGATCAGCGAGACGATGGTCAGCGTCACGGACCGGTAGCCTATCAGCAGCAGGGGGATCATAATGAGGGGGTTCAGCACCTGCTTGCCCATGGCCACGATCTTCTGGAACAGATACCTCTCGTTGATGGTCACATGGCTCTCGAACACGCTGATGGGGAACGTCAGCGCAGCATTGACCGACATGATACGCAGCAGCCGCTGGGCAAGGTCAATCTCCTCCGCTGTCAGCTTCTTGCCGAACACCACATCGCAGTAGGACAGCCCGAAGCCGATGGCCAGCACCAGCGCACCCAGGATGAGGTACGTTATCAGGAACATACCGTTCAGCTTGGCGCAGCCCTTCTTGTCGCCGGCGGCACGGAAGCGGGAGTAATACCGCACATAGGCGCTGCCCAGGCCGAAGCTCAGTAAATTCAGATAGGAGATGATCGGCAGCACCGCCTGGTACACGCCGAACTCGCTGTCGCCCAGCTGTCGGAGCATGATGGGCGTGTAGACCAGCGAGATAACGGTGCTCAGCGCCATGGACACATAGCTCAGCGCGGCGCCTGCCCGTATTTGGTTCACTTGCAACGCCGCACTTCCTTTCGTCGATAGCATAGCACTTTATTATAGCCTAAAAGTACGTGTATGTAAAGTCGAACGCCGGTAAAAAGTGGTTTTCTTTCCTGCCCGTATCTGGTACAATGGGACAAACGAAGGGAGGGTGCGCCATGGCCAATAAAAAGCTGAAGCTGCTGTATCTGGCGCGGTATCTGCGGGAGGAAACAGACGAGCGCCACCCCAGGACCGTTCAGGATATGATCGCTTATTTGGAACGCCAGGGTATTTCCGCCGAGCGCAAAAGCATCTATGACGACCTGGAGCTGCTGGAGCTGTACGGCATGGATGTGCAGGCTGTCCGGGGCAAGACCTACGGCTATTTTCTTGGCGAACGGGAGTTCCAGCTGCCGGAGCTGAAGCTGCTCATTGATGTGGTACAGGCGTCGCCCTTTCTCACACAGAGCAAGAGCATGGAGCTTATCGCCAAGCTGGAGCAGCTCACCAGCCGCCCCAATGCCCGCCAGCTGCGCCGTCAGGTCTATGTCATGGACCGGGTCCGTACCCACAATGAGAAGCTCTATTACGCCATCGACGGTCTGAATACCGCCATCAACGATGACCGCAAGGTCACGTTTCGTTACTTCGACTGGACACCTGATGGCGGCAAGGCCTACCGCCGCGGCGGCACGCCCTATGAGACGAACCCGGTGGCCCTCTGCGTGGATAAGCATTACTATCTGGTGGCTTACGACCCGGCCATTCAGGACTATCGCCACTACCGTGTGGACCGTATGGAGTCCCTGACCGTTACCGACACACCCCGCGATCCGCTGCCGGAGCAGTTCGACCTGGGCAAATACGTCAAAACGATTTTCGATATGTACAATGGCCGCACCGAAACGGTGCAGCTGCGCTTTGACCGGGCCCTCATCAATGTAGTCATGGACCGCTTCGGTGCTGATGCGCATATCCGCCCAGATGGAGACCGTATCGCAGTTACCGCCCCGGTGGAGGTAGGTCCTACATTTTACGGCTGGCTGTTCCAGTTCGGCGGTCAGGCCGAGCTTCTTGCGCCCGCCCATGTGCGCCGTGATTTCACCGAACACTGCCGGCAGGCACTGGATAGGTATCGCGGCGATGATGCACCGAACAGTTGACCATAATTTTTGTTATCGTAAACCAAAGCCGCCCATCAGGGCGGCTTTAACTATATAATGAAAAAGCTCCCGGGACGCGGAGATATCCGCCTCTCGGGAGCCCTCCCTGTCGTGCAAAGCGCACCCCACGCTTCGCATCCCCCTCAGTAAATGGCTTTACCACAAATAAAAATAGCACAACACGCTCGTTTTTTCAAGAGGAAATTCTTCTTTTTTTAAATAATTTTTCCGGCGCAGGAATTGTTTTCCATCTATTTCCAAACATTTTTCCAAAAATTACCACGAAACTCCATGGATAAAAGCTTTCTCCGGCGGCGAAGCCGCCACCACCCAAAGCCGCCCTCCGGGCGGCTTTGGCGCGATTTGATAATCGCCCGCCCGGGAGAAGAAAACGTCCCTACCGTGGCTGGGGCAAGCGGCCGCGCCAGCCTCCGCGCCGCCGGGACGGCGAAGCTCCTTTTAC
>ENA-ORIC01002884-ORIC01002884.1-human-gut-metagenome-genome-assembly--contig:-NODE-2884-length-12816-cov-3.075673_pt1 | contig 12816 bp, 8 predicted proteins | sample MGYA00243023_ERZ508732 | MGnify/ENA primary metagenome ERZ508732 (study PRJEB26277, sample SAMN04329767) | human gut metagenome | biome: human-associated habitat | host: Homo sapiens | place: USA...
AATCCTCGGCATCGAACAGGCCGCCCACGACCAGTATGGCCGGCCGGAGGTCGTGCATGGCGCGCACCGAGCAGCGTTCGCGCCACCAGTCGTCGTAATCGGGATGACGCATCATCTCGTTCCAGAAGCGGACGGTATCGCCCAAAAGCTGCGTCAAGCTGTCGACGGTGGCCTTGCGCAGAAAGAAATCGTATTCGTCGGAACGGACGTAACGGGGTGCTGCGGCGGCCTCGGTCGTGGGATTGTCCATCGGCCTGCCGAAACTGCCGCCGATGAAGGAGAAGGCGTCGCGCAGGAACAACACGCCGTTGTGGTGCGTGTCGTCGCCCATGAACCAGTCGGTGACGGGCGCCTGCGGCGAGGCGGCTTTCAAGGCGGGATGTCCGCTCGCGGCGGCCATAAGGGCGTAGAAACCCGGATAGGAGTTGCCGTAGACGCCGACACGCCCGTTGTTGCCCGCGACCTCGCGCACCAGAAAGTCGATCGTATCGTAGGCGTCGCTCGCCTCGTCGATCTGTTCGGGCGAATGCTTATCGGCGATGAACGGACGGAGATCGACGTATTCCCCCTCGCTCATGTAGCGTCCCCGCACATCCTGGAAAACGAGGATATAGCCCTCCTCCAAATAGAGTTTCAGAAATGATTTCCAGAGCGACGCGGAGAATTCCGCGCCGTAGGGGCGGCACGAATAGGGAGTGCGCGTCAGCAGAATAGGGTGCCGGCCCGCCGTGTCGCACGGAGCGTAGACGGTCGTATGGAGCCGTACGCCGTCGCGCATGGGGATGCGGTACTCGGTTTTACGGTAATTTCGCTCGACCCACGCACGGTCGATCGCCCCTTCGGCCGCAGCGGCGAAGCAGAACGGCAGAAGCAGCAGGAGGAGAAGCGTCTTTTTCATGGAAGGGTAGCGGTTACCCTGCAAAGATAGCGTTTCTCGCGCGATTTGTCAATTGCTGCTCTTTTTTCCCGTATAGTATTGTGAAATGTAGACCGTGAAGATCGGGAAGAAGATCATGCCGACGATGGGCAGCAGCACGCAGACGACCTTCCCCACGGCCGTGACGGGGAAGATCGCGGCCCCGACGGTCGTGACGTTCATCCAGGCCCACCACAGAGCATCGCCGTAGTCGGTCAGGCGGGGATTGACCAGAATCTCGTAGTCGTAGAAGACCAGCGACGCCAGATAGGTGAAGACCAGCACCGAAAAAAGATAGGCCGCCAGCAGTTGATTGAAGCGGTTCCTGGCGAGCCATGCGACGATGATGTAGAGCGCCAGAAAACCCCGAAGCAGCGGCGTCAGTCCGATGAGCATGGCCCAGCCGCGCGCGAGCTCCAGCGAAAACCAGTCGACCAGATTGAGGTAGGGGATCGACAGGAGCAGGAAGAACAGGTTGCGGAGGAAAAAACGCGTACGGCGCTCGCTGCGCGCCAGCCGGATGAAAAAGTCGGCGAGAAAGACGATGCAGACGGCGAACTGTATCCACAGATAGGCTTGGGAAAAGTGGCGGTGGTCTCCGGTGAGAATTTCCACGGACATGGCCAACAGCAGCAGGGCACCGGCCGCCAGCGTGACGATATTCAACGAAAGATTCCGAACGAACGGGGTTTGCAGTTGATTCATAATCGGTTGAAGTTTACGGCCGGATGGACAAAATCGATGCCACAGCCGTTACTTCGCTTTTTTTGCGTAAAAAAGCGTTGAAAACTTTTGCGCGAATAAAAATTTCTATTACCTTTGCACTCGCTTTCAAAGCAATGGCGAGATAGCTCAGCTGGTTAGAGCGCATGATTCATAATCATGAGGTCGAGAGTTCAAGTCTCTCTCTCGCTACGAACAAATCGACAACTTCTTATCCGGCCTGCATTGAAATGCAGGCCGGATTGTTTCGATGCAGACTCTGTCCTCTTCGGCCGCGAGAACCGATCCGGCTGTGCAGGCGTTACGCGGATTCGAGCGGATTTCGGCTGCCGGAACCGGCCGAAAGGTCAGGTGAGGTAACGCGATCCTTCGTCGATGCTGGCCTGCAACGGATAGACCAACACGAAGTTATTGCCTTTGAAATACTGATCCAGATAGCGGGAAACGCGCGCCATCGATGATTCGTAGGAGACTCCGTTGCGGCGGCTCATCCAGATCCACAGCGTATCGTCGGTACGCACGTCGCGCGAAACGATCAGGAAATCCTCCCAGTTCACGAACGGGACGTAGCCGATTTCGTTCGACGACCGCGCGAAGCGTTCCCGAATCAGATCGAGCGTGGCGGGTGCGGCGTAGAACACCGCCTTGGCCCCAGTGTTCCCGACCACGTTGGCCAGACGTTCCAGCGCACTGAGGAACCCCGCCTCCTTTTCGGCCTGCGGCGGCAGGACTACCAGATGACGCTTGACGGTCGACAACGGCTGCGCCGGCTTGTAGATGAATACGTTGGTCGTGTTGTCGGCAATGGTTCCCTCCGCCACGCGCCCCAGGAATCCCGACGAAATATCCTTGCGTTCGTGCAGTCCCAGGATGACGTCGGTAATGCCGCATTCGCGGATAACCCCCGAAATGGCATTGGCCGGACTCAGGTCGTAGCGCAGCAGTTCCTGCAAACGGGTATCCGTCGCCGCCGCCGTCTCGACGGCCAGTTGCAGCAACCGTTTCGAGCGCTTCGCCGATGTGCCGTCGGAACCCTTGTCATCGACGACGGTGAGCGCATGCAATCCGTTCTTGGCGCGCTTCGGCTTGAGCGACAGCCCCAGGTTGACCAGCTCCTCGACGTTGGCCTGGTTGCTGACCGGAATGAGTATCTCCACCTCGTTCCGGTCGGGTTCCTCGACGTCCGTCGACTCCTCCATGGCGATATTGTGCGCCCCCTTCTGCGCTGAAAACGACGCCATCGTACAGGTGACCAGAATCATCAGAATCGTACCGTTGAGCACGCTCTCGTTCAGCAGCCGGATCGGCTCGCCGTCGGGCGTCGTTCCCAGAAAGACGTTGTAGCCCACCAGCACGGCCGCCAGCGTCGCTGCGGCCTGCGCATTGCTCAGCCCGAAGATCACGCGCCGCTGATCGACTGACATACGGAAAGTCTTCTGCGTGAGCCATGCGGCGATGAACTTGGCCGCCGTGGCCACGACGATCATCACGGCGCCGACCTTGATCGTCTCGAAACTGGTAAAGAAAGCACGGTAGTCGATCAGCATCCCGACGCTGAGCAGGAAGAACGGGATGAAGATCGCATTGCCGACGAACTCCACGCGGTTCATCAGCGGCGAAGTGGCGGGAATCAGCCTGTTGAGCGCCAGCCCCGCGAGGAATGATCCGATGATCGCTTCCAGTCCGGCCAGCTGGGCGAGAAAAGCACCCAGAAAGACCATCGCCAGCACGAAGATATATTGCGAGATGTTGTCGTGCACCCTTTTGAAGAACCAGCGCCCGATCAGGGGGAATCCCAACAGAACGAAGAGCGTGAAGGCCGTGATCGACAGCCCCAACCGCACCCAGAACATGTCGTCGGCGTTACCCGTCGAGAGCGCGACGACGATCGTCAGCACCAACAGCGCGAGCGTATCGGTAATCATCGTTCCGCCCACGGTGATGCAGACCGCATTGTTCTTGCTGATTCCCAGCTTGCTGATAATGGGGTAGGCGATCAGCGTGTGCGAAGCGAACATGCTGGCCAGCAGTACCGAAGTGAGCCACGAAAAGCCGAGCAGGTAGTATCCCGCGACGATACCGAGCGCCATCGGCACGCAGAAGGTATAGAGACCGAAAGTCAGGCTGCGCAGGCTGTTGCGTTTGAAATCGCCCATATCGATTTCCAATCCCGCCAGGAACATGATGTAGAGCAGCCCCGCCGAGCCCGAAAGGATGATGCTGCTGTCGCGCAGGACGAGGTTGAAGCCGTGGGGGCCGATCACGGCTCCGGCGATGATGAGCCCCAACAGCGGCGGGATGCGGATCTTGTTCAGCAACAACGGTGCTCCGAGAATGATGAGCAGGATGATGAGAAACTTCAGCACGGGATCGGCCAGCGGAAGCGTGAAATCCATTGCGGTGAGGAATATCATAGACGATTTCGATTTATTCAATCGTAAAATTACGAAATTTTCCCCGTTTTTCCTAACTCGCGGAACGATTTTCCGCGGTGTCCGTGCAGAACGGATCGTCTTTTTGTATGCAATTTGCACGGGGAAGGGAAACCGTATCACATCAAACGAATAAAAATTATGAAAGACGAACAGACGACCTGCACGCCCTGCGAGCAGAATTTCGAGGACAACATCAACGAACTGGTCGATCAGGTGGAGGATTACACCCGCAAGGACCGTATGAGGAAGGAACGCGAGGTCGAAGAGGCCTTCGCCGCGGACAAGGAGCCGAAGCGCTGACCCGCTCCGCCGCAGGGCGGCCGACAGCGGAATTTACCCTGTGTAATCGGGTAAATTCCGCTTTTTCTTCGTCTCTGCGGGAATGGGTATTTATACTTAGTGCTGCTTTACGATATTAATGTATATTTGCACGTTAATTCTTTGAACAACGAATGATTGATTTCAAACGGGTTCCCTCGCCCTGTTTTCTGTTGGACGAACGTCTGCTGGCGCGGAATCTTTCGGTCGTCGACCGCGTGCGCCGCGAGTCGGGCGCCGAGGTGATCGTCGCGCTCAAAGCGTGCGCCATGTGGAGTATCTTCCCCCTGTTGGCGCGTCACAGCGACGGCGCGACGGCCAGTTCGGCCGCCGAGGCCCGGCTGGTACGCGAAGAGTTCGGGCAGCCGGCGCACACGTATGCTCCGGTCTACACCGACCGCAATATCGGCGAGATACTCGATTGCAGCAGCCATATCACCTTCAATTCGCTCGGACAATTCCGCCGTTTCGGTGCAATGGCGCTGCTGCGCGGCATCTCGTGCGGTCTGCGCGTCAACCCGCGCTATTCGCCCGTGGAGACCGATCTTTACAACCCCTGCGTGGCGGGTTCGCGGCTGGGAGTGACCGCCGAGGAGCTGGAAGCGCAGGGCGGTCTGCCCGACGGGATCGAGGGGCTGCATTTCCATGTGCTGTGCGAATCGCGGTCGGAGCATCTCCGCAAGGCGCTCGAAGCCGTAGAGCGGCATTTCGGCCGTTATCTCGACCGCATCCAGTGGCTCAACATGGGCGGCGGCCACCTGATGACCCACGCCGACTACGATTGCGACGACCTGATCGCGCTGCTGCGCGATTTTCGGGCGCGCCATCCCCGCCTGCGGCTGATTCTCGAACCGGGCAGCGCCTTTACGTGGCGCACGGGCTATCTGGTCTCGACGGTCGAGGACATCGTCGAAAACGGCGGCGTGCGCACGGCCATGCTCGACGTGTCGTTCGCCTGCCACATGCCCGACTGCCTCGAAATGCCCTACAAGCCGGCGATCGTCGGGGCCCGCGAACCGCAGGAAGGCGACCGGCGCTGGCGCATGGGCGGCAACAGCTGTCTGGCGGGGGATTACTGCGGCGACTGGGCGTTCGACCACGAATTGCAGGTCGGCGAGCGGATCGTATTCGAGGATATGATCCACTACACGATGGTCAAGACCACGATGTTCAACGGCGTGGCGCACCCCGCGATCGCCGTCGCCGACGCCGACGGAGCCGTCCGCATCGTCCGGGAATTCGGTTACGCCGATTTCAAAGGGCGCATGTCCTGAAAACCAAAGATACCCAAAGATACTACATGGAGAATTTTACACCCACTCATTACACGCTCGAATGCGTCGCTACGGGGCGGCAGTTCGAAGACGAAGGCTGGATGCTCGACGATCCCTGCTGCAAAATCCCTTCGATGATCCGCACTCGTTACGCCGTCCGGCAGATCGACGTGCGCCCCGACAGCTACGGCTTCTACAAATTCTGCGACTGGCTGCCGGTCCGCCGCATGTTGCAGGGTTCGAGCGCACCCGTAACCTACAAAAGCAAAGGTCTGGCCGACTACCTCGGCCTGAAAAACCTCTATATCACCTTCAACGGCTATTATCCCGAGATCGGCGCGAAGATGACGACCTGCTCTTTCAAGGAGACCGAAGCATACAGCGTCTGCGCCCGCATCCGCGAGGGCGACAACCGGATTCTGGTGGTCGCCTCGGCCGGCAATACGGCGCGCGCCTTCGCCAAAGTCTGCTCGGACAACAACATTCCGCTGCTGTTGTCGGTGCCCGAAGAGAACATCTCGGCGCTCTGGTTCGACCGGCCGCTCAACCCCTGCGTCAAACTGATCTGTCCCGAACGGGGCGGCGACTATTTCGACGCGATTTTCCTGAGCAACCTGGCCCTCAAATCGCGGAAGTTCTACGCCGAAGGCGGCGCGAAGAATGTCGCCCGCCGCGACGGCATGGGCACTACGGTGCTGTCGGCCGCCACGACCATCGGCGAGATTCCGGACTACTATTTCCAGGCTGTCGGCAGCGGCACGGGCGCCATCGCAGCATGGGAGGCCAACATGCGCCTGAACGAGGACGGCCGCTTCGGCAACAAGACGATGAAACTCGTCGTCTCGCAGAACGCCCCCTTCGTCCCGATGTTCGACGCATGGCGGGTCGATTCGCGCGAGATGTTGCCCTACGAAGCCGCCAAGGCCCGTCGGGACGCCGAAATCATCGACGCCAAAGTACTCTCGAACCGCAAACCTCCCTATTCGCTGGCAGGCGGTTTGTACGACGCGCTCAAAGCCACCGGCGGCGACATCATGGTAGCGACGAACGCACAGGCGCGCAAGGCCCGCGCCCTGTTCGAGGAGACCGAGGGAATCGATATCTACTCTGCGGCGGGAATCGCCACGGCGTCGCTCGTCAAGTCCGTGGCCGACGGGCGGATCGACCCCGAGAAGATCGTCATGCTCAACATTACGGGCGGCGGCGAACACCGCTGCCAGCAGGATAAGGAACTCTGGTATCTCGAACCGAGCCTTGTCTTCCCGCTCACGCCCGATCCGGAAGAGGTCGTAGCGAAGACCGAAGCCCTGTTCGACTAAAACTCAATTAGACTATGGCGGAACAATCGAACCCGACAACATCCCGTCGCCGTCACCACCGGCGGCACCGCAGGAACAGCCGCAAACGGAAGCTCCGCAACGGCGTCCTGATCGCCACGATCGCCGTGGGTATGCTGACCGTCCTGGGGCTGAAACTCATCGGACGGGGAAAAGTACATCAGGCGGAGATCGTCCAGCGCAGCTATCCCGTGCGGGTAATCAGCGTGGTGGACGGCGATACGTTCCTCGGTCTGGACGACGGAGGCGATACGCTGACCTACAACGTGTACAGCATCGAGGCTCCCGAAATCGAACAGCCGCAGGGGTACGAGGCGCGCAAATACCTCTACAACATGATCCTGCAACGCCGCGTCGAGGTGACGCCCAAGGGCGGACGCACCCCGCAGGGCGTGCGGGTGATCGCCACCACGCGCGACAACGACGACGTGGCCGATCTGATGCTGCGTTCGGGATTTGCGTGGTATCGCAACGATACGGTCAATGAACTGCGCTACATCCGCTCCGAGCGATTCGCACAGGAGGAGGGCGTCGGCATCTGGGCTTCGCCCGACCACGTCGCGCCGTGGGAGTGGCGCAAACGACACGTCGAAAAGTAATCGACAAAACATAGGCTCCTCCTTTGGGCAGGGCCTATGTTTGTTTTTATTCATTAACCATCTAAAAAACTTCATCAAGATGAAGAAACATTCAACCGCGAAGCCGATCCCGTGCTTCAAGCGTTGGAGCCGTACGAACTATGCCGTGTTCGCCAGCCTCCACCGCCAAGTGACGATCGGGGTGCTTGCGGTCGGGATGTCCATTCTCTTGCTGACGACTGAAACGGCTGCGGCTCAACAGGCCGACACCTCGGGCGTATCCCGCGTGATGCGAATCGAGCCGGTCGGCGTGACGGGGACACGACTGAGTCCCTCCCGTAGCATTCAGTCGCAAACGCCCGTTTTCGATCGGGGTACAGAGGCTGCCGCGCCGTTCCAGACGCTGGAAGACGCCCTTCGCCTCAGCCCTTCGATCGACATTCGCGAGCGTAGCGGCAAGGGCGTGCAGGCAGACATCTCGATCCGCGGAGGATCGCCCGACCAAACCATGATGCTGCTCAACGGCATCAATTTCACCGATGCCCGCACCGGACACCAGACCCATTCGCTGCCGATCGACATGGATTGCGTGTCGGGTATCGAACTCATCGAGGGAATTCCGGGAGTGGGTGCCTATGCCGGCGCAGTCAACGTCCGGACCGTTCCTTTGTATCGCAACTATCTTCGGCTCAAAGCCGAAGGCGGGCAACACGGGTATGGCTATACCAATCTGTCCGGAGCTCTTACACGCGACCGTCTCGTGCTCTTCGCCGCCGGATCGCTGCGTCGCAGCGACGGATATATCCACAATACCGACTTCCGCAACGTGAACGGGTACCTCCGTATGACATACGATTCGCCGAAAGCCGGATTCTTCGACTTTCAGACTGGCGGACAGGGCCGGCGCTTCGGGTCCAACGGATTCTATGCCGCCTACAATCCGGATCAGTTCGAACAGACCGCCACGGCGCTCGGTTCGTTGCGATGGATCAAGGAGTGGGGGCTTTTCCGAATCTGCGCCGATGCAAGTTACCGCAAGAATTACGACCGTTATGAATGGACACGCGGTACACCGACCAATTACCACAACACCGACAACGTCGGAGCGGAGCTTTGGGGCGACTTGCAGTGGCGGGGAGGCTCCACTTCGCTGGGTGGCGACTACATCTATCATCACATTTTCAGCTCCAATCTGGGCGAACCGATGGCCGCTCCGCGCGGCCGCTACAAGTGCGAAGCCGAACGCCACGTGAGCAATCTGTGGCTGCGCCATTCCATGAGATGGCGTCGTTTCGCTATCGCCGCTTCGGCCGGTGCGAGCTTTACGCCCTACGGAACGTCGGTCTCTTGGGCCGTATCGGGACGCTACGGCAACGGCGGCTGGCAAGCGGAAGCCGGAGCCGCACAGTCGATGCGGTTACCGACGTTCACCGACCTCTACTATACGTCGGAAGCGCAGGTCAACAATCCGAATCTCAAACCCGAACGAGCTGTCACCTACCATATCGGAGGAGGTTACGCCATCGAAAAATGGCATGCCTCCGTACAGTTCTTCTACCGCGACGGTCGCAATGTAATCGACTGGGTGTGGCGCGACGAACTGACGATCGGCGACCGGACCCTATATGACAAATGGCACTCGGAGCAAGAGTCGCATCTGGGTACATTCGGCATCGAGGCATCGGGCGGATATCGTTCCGACGGAGGAGTAGTGCGTAGCGCGACAGTCTCTTACGGGTATCTGACCACATCGCGTCTGAGCGACGTGAGGACGTCGAGCATTCTCGACTACATGCGCCACAAATTGTCGTTCGCCGCGGAGATTCGTTTCCTGCGCCGCTTCTCTCTGGCCGTGACCGGAACCCTCTTCGATCGTTACGGCTTTTACAACCGTTACCTGCGCGACGCCGACGGGAAATTGCTGACCGACGACAAAGGGCGAATGCAGACCGAAGAGGTCGATTTCAGTCCTTATTTTCTGCTCGACGGACACCTGCGATGGGAGAAAGGGATCGTCGCTCTACACGTCGATCTGGCCAACATCACCGACACCGATTACTGCGATTTCGGCGGGCTTCGTCGTCCGAATTTCTGGATAACGGGCGGCATTACCCTTACAATTCGCTGACCGGCGACTGAAACAAGACAGGAGGCTGCCTCGAAAGGCAGCCTCCGTTTTCTTGCACGACTGTCAGATACCGGCGATCTTCTTGATCTCGTTCAGCTTGTTGAGCGCTTCGAGCGGCGTAAGGGAATCGATGTCCAGTCCCTTGATCTGATCGCGGATCTGCACCAGCACCGGATCGTCGAGCTGGAACATCGACAACTGCATCGACGCCCCCTTGTCGGACTCTTCGACCGCATCCTTGACCGACGCCTGCTTGCGCCCTCGGAGTTTGGGGCTTTTGCTCGGCACGATCTCGTCGGTGCCGTAGACCTTCACCAGGTTTTTGAGAATCTCGTCGGCGCGCGACACGACCGACGCCGGCATGCCGGCCATTTTGGCGACATGAAAACCGAACGAATGTTCCGTGCCGCCGCGTTCGAGCAAGCGCAGGAAGACGATCGTGTTGTTCATCTCCTTGACCGTGACGTGGTAGTTCTTCACGCGCGGGTACATCTTTTCCATCTCGTTCAGCTCGTGATAGTGGGTCGCGAAGAGCGTCCGCGCATGGGCCGTGGGGTGGTTGTGCAGGTATTCGACCATCGCCCAGGCGATCGAAATGCCGTCGTAGGTACTCGTGCCGCGGCCGATCTCGTCCAGCAGCACGATGCTGCGGTCGGAGATGTTGTTCAGGATGCTGGCCGATTCGAGCATCTCGACCATGAAGGTCGACTCGCCCTGCGAAATATTGTCCGACGCGCCGACACGGGTGAAAATCTTGTCCACCACGCCGATGTGCGCCCGGCGTGCCGGAACGAACGAGCCCATTTGCGCCATAAGGATGATGAGCGCCGTCTGCCGCAGCAGAGCCGACTTACCCGACATGTTGGGGCCGGTAATCATCACGATCTGCTGCTCCTCGTCGTCGAGCCGGATGTCGTTGGGGATATATTTCTCGCCCACGGGCATCAGCGTCTCGATGACCGGATGACGCCCCTGTTCGATGTCGATGCGCGCCCCGTCGTCCAGTTCGGGGCGCACGTAGTTGCGCTCGCGCGCGATGCGGGCGAACGACAGGAAACAGTCGACGCGCGCCACGGCGTGTGCATCGCGCAACAGTTGGGACAGCGACTGCGAAACGAAGGCGATCAGCGCATTGTAAATCTCCTGTTCGAGCATCAGGATGCGGTCTTCGGCACCGAGAATCTTCTCTTCGTACTCCTTCAATTCCTCGGTGATGTAACGCTCGGCGTTGGAAAGCGTCTGCTTGCGGATCCACGTATCGGGTACCTTCTCCTTGTGGGCGTTGCGCACCTCGATGAAGTATCCGAAGATATTGTTGTAGCCGATTTTGAGCGACGGGATACCCGTCAGTTCGCTCTCGCGCTGCTGGATCTGCTGCAATACGTCCTTGCCGTGCAGAGCGATGCGGCGCAGGTCGTCGAGCTCGGGATTGACCCCGTCGGCGATTACGCCGCCCTTCTGAATCTGGTTGTTCGCCGGATCGGGATAGATCTCCCGTTCGAGTTTCAGGCGCATCTGCGCCAGCACGTCGATCTCGGCGGCGAGCCGGTGGAGATTCCCGTCGTCCGTCGATTCGAGGATCGCTTTGAGCAGTTCGATCGCAGCGAGCGAATTTTTCAGTTGCACCAGTTCGCGCGGCGTCACGCGCGCGGCGGCGATACGCGAAGCGATGCGTTCCAGGTCGCCGATCAGCGAGACCTGCTCGCCGACGGCTTCCGCCAGATCGCTGTCCTCCACGAAGCGCTGTACCACGTCCAGCCGCCGGTTGATGCGCCCGATGTCGCGGATCGGCATGGCTATCCAGCGTTTGAGCAGACGGCCGCCCATCGGCGTGAGCGTACGATCCATCACGTTTGCGAAGCTGCTCCTGTCGCGCGAACTGTTGGTGGTGAAGAGTTCCAGGTTGCGGATGGTGAACTTGTCGATCCACACGTAGTCGTCCTGGTCGATCCGCGAGATCGATGCAATGTGGCCGATCTCCTTGTGTTCGGTGAATTCCAGATAGTAGAGGATGGCGCCGGCAGCCGAAATGCCTGCCGAGATGTGGTCGATGCCGAACCCTTTGAGCGACTGCGTGCCGAACTGCTTGCAGAGCTTTTCGCGGTTCAGTTCCTCCGAAAAGACCCAATCGTCGAGCTTGTAGGTGTAGTAGTTCGTGCCGAAAGCCTGCCGGAACCGCTCGTCGAATCCCCGCTGGTAGATAATCTCTTTGGGCGAGAGATTCGACAGGAGTTTGTCGATGTAGTTGTCCGGCCCCTCGGCCACGTAGAATTCGCCGGTCGAAATGTCGAGAAAGGCCACGCCCGTGGTCTGCCGGCCGAAGTAAACCGAAGCCAGGTAGACGTTTTCCTTGTTGGCCAGAAGGTTGTCGCCCAGAACGACGCCCGGCGTAACCAGCTCGATGACGCCCCGCTTGACGAGTCCTTTCACCAGCTTGGGGTCTTCCAGCTGTTCGCAGATCGCCACGCGCTCCCCGGCCCGCACCAGCTTGGGCAGGTAGGTGTCGATGGCGTGGTAGGGGAATCCCGCCAGCTCGACGAAGGTCGCCGACCCGTTGGCGCGGCGGGTGAGCGTGATGCCCAGAATCCCGCTGGCCTTGATCGCATCGTCGCCGAACGTCTCGTAGAAATCGCCCACGCGGAAGAGCAGGATCGCATCGGGGTGAACCGACTTGATCTGGTAGTACTGCTTCATCAGCGGAGTCTCTACATATTTCTTATCCGTACCTGCCATAATCATGCAATAAAATATACAATGTGTAGTGCGAAATAAGTCTTATTCAGACCAATTTCGGGATAGCAAAGATACGAATAAACGAGGGCAATGTCAAATTTATTTGAACATTGCCGAGCGGGAGTATCTTCGACGAAGTCAAAGATACGAAAAGTCGGGCGCAGAAGCAAATTATTTCCAATTTTGCTTGACCCGGACAGAGCATCCGAGGCGAAATCGAAGGCAAAAAGTCAGATCATACCGACCGCAGCGAACATCTTCCGGTAGAACTCCGCCTTCCATTCCACGGACCGGGGATAAGCGCGCGACGACGACGGCATACGGAAGAGCTGCATCCGGCGGCCGGCGTATTCGAACGGTGCGGAACCGCCGAC
>ENA-ORIC01002887-ORIC01002887.1-human-gut-metagenome-genome-assembly--contig:-NODE-2887-length-12808-cov-4.694996_pt1 | contig 12808 bp, 10 predicted proteins | sample MGYA00243023_ERZ508732 | MGnify/ENA primary metagenome ERZ508732 (study PRJEB26277, sample SAMN04329767) | human gut metagenome | biome: human-associated habitat | host: Homo sapiens | place: USA...
AAAGCACCAAGGAGGGAAACCAGAATGAGCCTTGTACCTTATGTTGTCGAACAGACTGCGCGCGGTGAGCGCAGCTATGACATCTTCTCCCGCCTGCTCAATGACCGCATCATTGTGCTGAGCGAGGACGTCAACTCCGCCTCTGCCAGCGTCATCGTGGCACAGCTGCTGTACCTCGAGGGCCAGGACCCGGAGAAGGACATCTACTTCTATATCAACAGCCCCGGCGGCTCGATCTCTGACGGTATGGCCATCCACGACACGATGAACTACATCAAGTGCGATGTCTCCACCATCTGCGTCGGCATGGCGGCCTCGATGGGCTCTTTCCTGCTGGCCAGCGGCACCAAGGGCAAGCGCTTTGCCCTGCCGAACTCCGAGATCCTGATCCACCAGCCGCTTATCGGCGGGCAGGGTATCTCCGGCCAGGCTACCGACATCAAGATCCACGCCGACCACATCGTGCGCATCCGCGAGAAGATGAACACGCTGCTCAGCCAGTACACCGGCCAGCCGCTGGACGTCATCACCCGCGACACCGAGCGCGACAACTATATGACCGCGCAGCAGGCGAAGGAGTACGGCCTGATCGACGACATCCTCTATAAACACTGATTCGGGGGAACAACATGGCAAATCAAACGTCCGGCAAGGACGGAAAAGGACGCGAGCTCGTCTGCAGCTTCTGCGGGCGGACGCAAAATGAGGTAGAGCAGCTGATCATTGGCCCCAGTGCTAACATCTGCAAGGACTGCCTGGATATGTGCAACGAGGCCCTGTACAAGGACGGCGAGCGCCCGGCCCCGCCGCGCGCCGGTATGCCGCGGAACCGCCGCCGCACAGCCGCGCAGCCCGGTGCGGACTATGACTATGACCCGCTCGAGAGCATCAATATCCTGACCCCCGCCGAGATCAAGGCGGGGCTGGATCAGTATGTTATCGGGCAGGATGCCGCCAAAAAGGTGTTGGCTGTCTCTGTCTACAACCACTACAAGCGCATTCTCTCCCGCGAGAGCAGCGATGTGGAGCTGCAGAAGTCCAACGTGCTGATGCTCGGCCCGTCCGGCACCGGCAAGACGCTGCTGGCCCAGACGCTGGCCAGGATGCTCAATGTGCCGTTCGCCATCGCGGACGCCACGACGATCACCGAGGCAGGCTACGTCGGCGAGGATGTCGAGAACATCCTGCTCAAGCTCATTCAGGCGGCGGATTTTGACGTCGCCCGCGCCGAGATCGGCATTATCTACGTCGATGAGATCGACAAGATCACCCGCAAGAGCGAGAACCCCTCCATCACCCGTGACGTCGGCGGTGAGGGTGTACAGCAGGCGCTGCTGAAGATCGTGGAGGGCACGGTCAGCAACGTGCCGCCCAACGGCGGACGCAAGCACCCGCAGCAGGAGTTCATCCAGATCAACACGAAGAATATCCTGTTCATCTGCGGCGGCGCGTTCGATGGGCTGGAAAAGCTCATTCAGAGGCGCACCGACAACGCCTCCCTCGGCTTTGGCAGCCAGCTGCGCACAACGCTGGACAAGGATGAGACGCGCCAGAAGCTGCTGAAGAAGGTCGAGCCTGACGACCTCGTCAAGTTCGGTCTCATCCCCGAACTGATCGGCCGTCTGCCCGTTGTGACGGTGCTTGACCCGCTGGACGAGGAAGCTCTTGTCCGAGTTCTGACCGAGCCGAAGAACAGCATTGTGCGCCAGTACAAGGAGCTGTTCCACCTCGACAATGCCGAGCTCGTCTTTACCGAGGACGCGCTGCACGCCATCGCCAAGAAAACGGTGGAGCGCAAGAGCGGTGCCCGCGGTCTGCGCAGCGTCGTCGAAGAACTGCTGATTCCGATCATGTACGACATCCCGTCGGACGCCACCATCACAAAGGTGACCATCGATGCGGATACGGTGGCAGGGGGCGAGCCACGCATCGAGCACGGCATGATGCGCCCGCGCTACAAAAATATGGCGTCCCAGCAATAATTTGCAAACACACCGGTGCAGGAATGCGCCGGTGTGTTTTTGTTCACAAAAATTTTATATAGAAAACACTTGATTTTTTGCAGTAAAGTGAGTATTATATATTTAGCACTCAGAGAGATTGAGTGCTAAACTAAAAATCAAAAGAGAAATCTTTTATAGGGAGGAACTTCCACTATGAAAATCAAACCTCTTGCAGACCGTGTTGTCATTAAGCTGGTCGAAGAAGAAGAAACCACCAAGGGCGGCCTGATCCTGTCCGGCTCCGCCAAGGAGAAGCCCCAGGTTGCCGAGGTCATCGCAGTCGGCCCCGGCGGCAATGTGGATGGCAAGGACGTTGAGATGATCGTCAAGGTCGGCGACAAGGTCCTGACCAGCAAGTACTCCGGCACCGAGGTCAAGGTCGACGGCGAGGAATGCACCATCGTCCGCCAGAGCGACATCCTCGCAATCGTCGAGTAAATTTGATTTCATCGATTTCTTTCAGATAAAAGGAGAGATTCATTATGGCTAAACAGATCAAGCAGGGCGAGGACGCCCGCAAGGCGCTTTGCGCAGGTATCGACCAGCTGGCCAACACCGTTAAGGTCACCCTGGGCCCCAAGGGCCGCAATGTTGTGCTGAGCAAGAAGTTCGGCAGCCCGCTCATCACCAATGACGGTGTCACCATCGCCAAGGAGATCGAGCTGAAGGACGAGTTCGAGAACATGGGCGCACAGCTCGTTCGCGAGGTCGCCACCAAGACGAACGACGCCGCCGGTGACGGTACGACCACCGCTACCGTTCTGGCACAGGCCTTCGTCAATGAGGGCATGAAGAACGTCACCGCCGGTGCAAACCCGATGGACATCAAGCGCGGCATGCAGAAGGCCGTCGCCGCTGCTGTCGACGCTGTCAAGCAGCACAGCCAGAAGGTCAACGGCAGCAAGGACATTGCCCGTGTCGGCACTGTCTCTGCAGGCGATGCCGAGATCGGTCAGCTGATCGCTGACGCAATGGAGAAGGTCACCGCTGACGGTGTTATCACCATCGAGGAGAACAAGACCACTGCCGAGACCTACACCGAGGTCGTCGAGGGCATGCAGTTTGACCGCGGCTATGTGACCCCCTACATGGTCACCGATACTGAGAAGATGGAGACCGTCTATGACGACTGCTCTGTCCTGATCACCGACAAGAAGATCAGCGTATTCCAGGATGTGGTTCCTCTGCTCGAGCAGGTCATCCAGTCCGGCCGCAAGCTGCTGATCATTGCAGAGGATGTCGAGGGCGACGCTCTGTCCAACCTCATCATCAACCGTCTGCGCGGCGGCCTGAACGTTGTCGCCGTCAAGGCACCCGGCTTTGGTGATCGCCGCAAGGAGATGCTGCAGGATATCGCCACCCTGACCGGCGGCACGGTTATCAGCAGCGACCTGGGCTATGAGCTGAAGGACGCCACCATGCAGCTGCTCGGCAAGGCCCGCCAGGTCAAGGTCACCAAGGAGAACACCACCATCGTCGGCGGTGCCGGTGACAAGCAGGCTATCGCAGACCGTGTTGCCCAGATCCGCAGCCAGATCGCCGTTGCGACCTCTGACTTTGACCGCGAGAAGCTGCAGGAGCGCCTGGCCAAGATGGCCGGCGGCGTTGCCGTCATCAAGGTCGGTGCCGCTACCGAGGTCGAGATGAAGGACAAGAAGCTGCGCATCGAGGATGCCCTGAACGCGACCAAGGCCGCTGTTGAGGAAGGCATCGTCGCTGGCGGCGGCACGGCTACCATCAACGCCATCCCCGCTGTCGACAAGCTGGTCGGCGAGCTGGAGGGCGACGAGCGCACCGGTGCGAAGATCGTCCGCAAAGCGCTGGAGGCTCCTCTGCGCCAGATCGCTGCCAACGCTGGCCTCGAGGGCAGCGTCGTTATCGACAACATCCTGAAGGCCAACAAGCCCAACTACGGCTTTGATGCCCAGAAGGAGGAGTACGTCGAGGATATGATCGAGGCCGGTATCGTCGACCCGACCAAGGTCACCCGTTCCGCTCTGGAGAACGCTGCCAGCGTCGCCGCGATGGTCCTGACCACCGAGAGCCTTGTCGCTGACCTGCCGGAACCCCCGGCTCCGGCTGCTCCGGCCCCTGACATGGGCGGCATGTACTAATTGGGTACACCCCACAAGCAACCATAAGGTCGAAGTCTCCGCAAAAAGAGGCTTCGGCCTTTTTGTATAAACCGGCAAAGTGTGCTATAATAGACAGAAATAACGCAGCGGGGGAGCCGCCATGAAAAAATACGCAAAATATCCGGCACTGGCCGTTACGCTGGCGATTATGGCAGTGATCTTTGTCTTGTCCTCGCAGCCGGCGGAGCTGTCCACCAAGGTCAGCCGCGCCGTTACCGAGACCGTGCAGGCCGGCAGGATAAAAGCCATCACGCCGCTGTGGTTCAGCACCACAAACCTGAACGCCAACGTCCGCAAGTGGGCGCACATCTATATCTACTGTGCCCTCGGCGTCAGCATGGCCGTGACAGTGCAGCTGTGGCTGCACCGCGTTACGCTGCGGCAAAAGGCACTGCTGGCATCGGCGCTGTGTATGCTGTACGCGGCCGGTGATGAGTTCCACCAGTATTTTGTGCCGGGCCGTGCCGCGCAGTTGAGCGACGTTGTGATTGACGCCATGGGCTTTCTGCCCTGCGTGGCGGCGGTGTATCTGGTGCTTTGGGCTGTCAGGAGGCTGCGCAATTAACAGGACTCAACCCAAAATTATATGGGTAATAGAGGTATTTTAGGTTGACCTGCCGCCCATACTTCCACCGGGGGGATGTGCCTTGTCTCTGCGTCGGTTGTATGGGCTTTGCGCTGTGCTGGTGCTGCTGGCGGGCGTCGTGCTCTGCCGCACCTACTGGGTGGGGCAGCAGACGGCCTATGCCGCCAGTGCGGGCGGGCAGAGCGTTCAGACGCTGACCCTGCCGCGCGCCCGGGGCGATTTCTATGACCGCACGGGCCGCAGGCTGACCGGCCTTTCCCCGCAGTATTACGCACTCTGCCTGCCCGGAGACGCCGGGTACACGGCGCTGTTTCCGTATGTCCCGTATGCGGAGCAGAGCCTTTTGTATGAGCGCCGCAACCTTGCAAGCCCCTTTTTGATACAGGTGGACCGCGACCTGACCGCGCAGGGCATCACGACCTGCACCGTGCCGCAGCATTTCGGCGGCAGCACCGCCGCGCACCTGCTGGGCTATCTGGACAGCGAGGGCCGCGGCGTGTCCGGCCTGGAAAAAGCCTACGACGACCTGTTGACCGCCTCCGGAGACGCGCGCATTGTGACCTGCTTTATGACCGCGCAGGGACGCCTGCTGACGGACACAAGCCCGCTTGTGGCGGTGGAAACACCCGGTACGGGGCAGGGCGTGCGGCTGACGCTGGACGCCGACCTGCAGCGCGCCTGTGAGGGGCTGGCCACGCTGTATCTGCCGCGCGGCTGCATCGTCGTGATGGACACGGCCACCGGCGAGGTGCTTGCCTCGGTCAGTATGCCGTCGTTTGACCCGCAGAATGTCGCCGCCAGCATTGCCGCCAACGATACCTCGCTGCTCAACCGGCCTCTCCGCGCATTCAGTGCCGGGTCGGTGTTCAAGGTCGTGCTGGCTGCAGCCGCCTACGAGAGCGGCCTTGACTGGTACACCCACGACTGCACGGGTGAGGTCGAGGTTGCCGGGCAGACCTACCGCTGTGCACTGGGTCGCGCCCACGGCGTGGTCAACCTGCGCGGCGCGCTGGAACAAAGCTGCAACACCTATTTCATCGAGCTGGGCCGCCTGCTGGGGGCACAGCGCATCCGCAAAATGGCAGAGACACTCGGCTTCGGCACGGCCACACAGCTTGCGCCCGGCCTGCAAGGCGCATCGGGCACACTGCCCGATGCCGCCGCGCTTGAAAACCCGGGCGAGCTGGCGACGTTCAGCTTTGGTCAGGGGGCGCTGACCGTGACGCCGCTGCAAATTACAGCCATGATGAACACCGTCGCAAACGGCGGCGTGTACAGGACACCGGCCTTTGTACAGGGAATTGTTGACGCCGACGGCACGCTGACCGGGCAGACCCGGGCGGCTGACACCCGCACGGTCTTTGATGCGGCCACGGCACGGGTGCTGCGCAGCATGCTGGCCTCCGTCGTGTCGGAGGGTATCGGCAGCGAGGCACAGCCCAAAACCGGCACGGCAGGCGGCAAGACCGGCACAGCGCAGACCGGCCAGTACGACGAGAACGGCGAGGAGCTGCTCAACTACTGGTTCAGCGGCTTTTACCCGGCGGACGACCCGCGGTATACCATTACCGTTTTGCAGGACGGCATTTTAAAGCCCGAAACCTCCAGTGCCGCGATATTTGCAAAGGTTACCGAAATTCTGGCTGTGTGGGAGAACTCCTAAGCCTTCCCCCTCGGGGGAAGGTGGCCCCGCAGGGCCGGATGAGGGCAGACCTTGCCGCCGCAGCACTTTACCGGGCAGCAACGGCATATCCGCCCCTCATCAGTCAGTGGTCGGGGCCACTGACAGCTTCCCCCGAGGGGGAAGCCAATCTCTCCGTCAACCAATTTCCTCCAAGGTATTGCACTTTTGCGGCAAAAAAGCTACAATAAATAGTATCTGTAGACCGCAAGCAACCGATGCTGAAAGGGACAAACCGATGCAGCATATTTTTATCATAAACCCAACGGCGGGCAAGGTGGACGCCAGCGTGGCGCTCATCCCGCAGATCCACGCCGCTGCCAGCCGCGCAGGGCTTCATCCTACCATTGAGGTGACCCGCCGCGCCGGGCAGGCCCGCGACCTAGCCGCCCAATACGCCGCCGGCGGGGAAGAAGTATACCTCTACGCCTGCGGCGGCGACGGCACGCTGAACGAAATATTGCAGGGTGCCATCGACCGCCCGAACGCCGCCATCGGCTGCGTGCCCTGCGGCAGCGGCAATGACTATGTGCGCAACTTCGGCACGCAGGCGCAGTTCCTGGACCTTGACGCACAGCTGGCCGCACAGCCGTTCGCAGCGGACGTCATCCGCACGCCCCAGGGCTGCGGCATCGACATCTATGCCGCGGGCATCGACGCCCAGGTCGCCAACGGCATCCCCAAATGGCGGCGCGTGCCCTTCTGCGGCGGCACAACGGCCTACACGCTGTCGATTCTCGAGGCCGTGTGCAGCACCTTCAGGCACCGTCTGCGCATCACCGCTGATGACCGCCAATTGGAGGACACCTTCATGATGCTGGCGGTCTGCAACGGCCAGCAGTACGGCGGCGGCTACTGCGCCGCGCCCCATGCCAGCATGACCGACGGTCTGCTGGATGTGGTGCTGCTGCGGCCCGTGCCGCGTTTAAAGCTGCCGGGGCTGCTGGGCAGCTACAAAAAAGGGGAGCACCTTTCGGAGGGTGACACCGTCACCGAAAAATTCGCCCCGTACATGACGTTTTTCCGTACAGGCAGCATTGACATAGAGGTGCTGGACGGCAACCCGCTCATCACAACGCTGGACGGTGAGTGCTCGCCCCAGCTGCGGATGCACGCGGAGATCGCGCACAGTGCGGCGCGCATCCTGCTGCCGCCGGAGCTTGCCGCAAACGCAAACAAGACGCCTGTTCTGCAGGCTATGGGAGAGTAAGAATGTCTGAAAAAGTAAAGATCAAGATCGCCCGCAATGTGGTGCATCTGCCGGCCATCGCCCTGCGCGGGCTGGTGGTTTTCCCCAACAATGTGGTCCATTTTGAGGTGGGCCGCACCAAGTCCATTGCCGCCATCGAGGCCGCCATGCACGCCAACAGCAGCGTCTTTCTCGTCGCCCAGCGCGAGATGGACGAGGAAGAACCGGCCCTTCGCGACCTGTATGCCTACGGTGTCATTGCCGAAATCAAGCAGGTGCTGCGCGTCTCCGACGACCTCGTGAAGGTCCTCGTCGAGGGCAAGACCCGTGCCCGTCTGCTGGAACTGGACGTCGGCGAAAAGTATCTGCAGGCCACGGTGCGCCCCGTGGCGGTGCGCGGCATCCCTGCCGACAAGCGCAACCAGGTCGAAGCTCTCGTCCGCAGCCTGAAGGACTGCTTTGAGGAGTACCTGTCCTACAGCCCGCAAATTTCCAAGGATGTCGTCTATAACATCGTTTCCTCCGATTCGCCGCTGTATTTGAGCGAGTATATGCCCGCCAACCTCTTGTTCAAGTATGAGGATAAGCAGGTTATCCTGAACGAATCGACCCTGCTGGGCCGCCTCGAAAAGCTGCTGACCCTGCTGCGGCAGGAATGCCAGATCATGGACATCGAGCGCGACCTGGACGACAAGGTCAACGCCCGCATGGACAAGGGCCAGCGCGAATACTACCTGCGTGAGCAGATGAATGTCATCAGCGAGGAGCTCGGCGATGCCGAGGACACCCGCGCCGAGGCCGATACATACCGCGGGAAAGTCAAGGCACTGAACCTTGATGCAGAATCCACCGAAAAGCTGCTGAAAGAGTGTGACCGTCTGGCCCGTATGCAGGGCAGCAGCGCCGAGAGCGGCGTTATCCGCAGCTATCTGGATGCCTGCCTGGCCCTGCCGTGGCACACCGCCACCGAGGACGACCTTGACCAGGCCCACGCCCGCAAGGTGCTGGACCGTGAGCACTACGGTCTGCAGAAGGTCAAGGAACGCATTCTCGAGCTGCTGGCTGTGCGCAAGCTGAACCAGGACGTCAAGGGGCAGATCATCTGCCTTGTCGGCCCTCCGGGCGTCGGCAAAACGAGCATTGCGCACTCCATTGCCGAGTGCATGGACCGCAAATTTGCCCGCATGAGTCTGGGCGGCGTCCACGATGAAGCCGAGATCCGCGGCCACCGCCGCACCTACATCGGCGCGATGCCGGGCCGCATCATCAGCGCCATCACGACGGCCAAGTCCACGAACCCGGTCATCCTGCTCGACGAGATCGACAAGCTGGCGGGCGACTACAAGGGAGACCCGTCCAGCGCACTGCTCGAGGTGCTGGACCCCGAGCAGAACCGCACCTTTAAGGATAACTACCTCGATATTCCGTTTGATTTGAGCGAGGTGCTCTTTATCACGACGGCGAACGATGCCTCCACGATCCCTGGCCCGCTCTATGACCGCATGGATGTCATCGAGCTGCCCAGCTACACCCGCACCGAAAAATTCAACATCGCCAAGCGCCATCTGCTGCCCAAGCAGCTGAAAAACAACGGCCTGGAGGGGCGCGTGACCCTGACGGGCAGCGCACTGTATGCCATCATCGACGGCTACACCCGCGAGGCCGGCGTGCGCAATCTGGAACGCACCATCACGTCGGTGCTGCGCAAATGTGCGCAGAAGATCGCGGCAGGGGAGGCCGAGAAGATCAGCGTTTCCGCAGCGATGGTCAAGGAGCTGCTCGGCCCCGAGAAGGTCAAGCCGACGTTTATCTCCCGCAAGGACGCCGTGGGCATTGCCAACGGTCTGGCGTGGACGAGTGTCGGCGGCGAGATGCTGCCTGTTGAGGTCGCCGTCATCCCGAACGGCACCGGCAAAATCGAGATCACCGGCAGTCTCGGTGATGTCATGAAGGAGAGTGCCCAGCTCGCCGTGACCTACGCCAAGGTCCACGCCGAGGAATACGGCATCACGCCCGACAAGTTCAAAAACATCGACCTGCACATCCATGCCCCCGAGGGCGCTGTGCCGAAGGACGGCCCCTCCGCGGGTGTCACACTGACGACGGCGCTGATTTCGGCGCTGTCCGGTATCCCGGTCAACCACGACCTGGCCATGACCGGAGAGATCACGCTGCACGGCAACGTGCTGCCCATCGGCGGTCTGAAGGAAAAGAGTATGGCGGCCTTCCGCGAGGGCATCTCGACGGTGCTCATCCCCAGGGACAACGCCAGCGACCTGTATGAGGTGGACGCCGAGGTCAAGGAGAAGGTGCGCTTCATCCCCGTGGGCACGCTGTCCGAGGTGCTGAAGCACGCCCTTGTGCGCCCGGGCCGCACCCCCGCCCGCGCTGTCCGCGGTGTGCCGCAGGCAACCTCTCTCATCGCCAACGACAAGCCCGCCGAGGGACATAAGGAGCCCGCCGCGGTGATGTAATTCGCCTTGAACGCCGCTCTGTAGGGACGGAGGCCCGCACCCGCCCGCGGCTCGATGACGAGCATCGCCCCCTACAGCTACACCCGTGGGGGCGGATTCCATATCCGCCACGGAGCAGAACGGCAGCCGCCAAGTCCGCGGGTCGATGACAAGCATCGCCCCCCTACAGCAACCCCCGTAGGGGCGGATTCCATATCCGCCCGCACTACGCCGTGCCGCGCATACAGGGGGCAGCGTCCTCGACGTCCCGCAATACACAGCACACCTAAAACACATAAAGGAACACCCATGAACTACAACAACAGCGAATTCCTCGCGTCCTACGGTCTGTCCCGCCAGCTGCCGGACAGTGACCGCCCTGAAATCGTATTTTCGGGCCGCTCCAACGTCGGCAAGTCGAGCCTCATCAATAAGCTCTGCAACCGCAAGAAGCTGGCCCGCGTCAGCGCCACGCCGGGCAAAACGGCAACCATCAACTTCTACCGCGTTGATACGGCCTACTTTGTTGACCTGCCCGGCTACGGCTATGCCAAGGTCTCCAACGCCGAGCGCGAGCGGTGGGACGATTTGATCAACAGCTATTTTGAGGCGGATCGTGCCGTCTGCCTGCTTGTCCAGCTGCTGGACAGCCGCCACGCGCCCAGCGCTGACGATGTGCAGATGCTTGAGTACCTGCACTACCACCGCATTCCGTTTGTGGCCGCGCTGACCAAGGGCGACAAGCTGAAAAAGAGCGAGATGGCCGCCCGCAAAGAAGAATTTGAAAAGATCTGCGCTCCCTACGGCTGCCAGGGCGTTGTGCTGACCAGCGCCGAGAACGGGCTGGGCATGGACGAGCTGCGCGCGCTGCTTGAGGCCAGCATGACCCCCGAGACAGAGGACTGACCGATGGCCTACAACGAGTTTGCCTATTTCTACGACGAGTTCAACGGCGAGGCTGACTATGACGCGCTTTACAGCTATATTACCGACGAACTGAAGGCCCACGGCATCACAGACGGCATCCTGGCCGACCTGGGCTGCGGCACCGGCGATCTGACCCTGATGCTGACCCAGGCAGGGTATGATGTCATCGGCATTGACCGCTCCGAGGAGATGCTCAGTGTCCTGCGCGAAAAGGCCGACGAGCTGGGCCTGACGGGCCGCTTGCTGCTGCTGAAGCAGGACCTGCTGGACCTGGACCTGTACGGCACGATCCGCGCCGCGGTGTCCACGTTTGACACCTACAGCCACATTGGCCCGCAGGAAAATTTTGAGAAGGCTATCCGCAAGGCTGCCTACTTTATGGAGCAGGGCGGCGTGTTCATTTTTGACTTGAACACGCCCTATAAGCACCGGCACATTCTGGCAGGCCAGACCTTTGACATCGAGGCCGAGGACGCCGACTGCCACTGGTCGAACCGCTATGACGAGACGGCGCAGCGGGTGGATATTACCATCAACATTGACTACCACGAGACGGGGGAGCACTTCCACGAGGCGTTCAGCGAGTACAGCTACGCGCTGGACACCGTGTGCGCCCTGTTGGAAAAGTACGGCTTCGCCGTGGCCAAAGTCGCCGACGGCGAGAGCTTTGGCCCGGTGCGCGGCGACAGCCCGCGCTGGATCATCACGGCTGTCAAGCAATACACACAAGAGGAAAAAGCGAATGGAACAGAATCATAACATGCTGCGCGGTATCTCCGAAAACGGCGGTATCGTGTTTTACGGTGTTGACTCTACGGAAATCGTCCGCGAGATGGAACGCCTGCACAAGACCAGTGCCGTCACCACCGCTGCCCTGGGCCGCCTGCTGACGGCAGCCTCGATGATGGGCATTATGCTCAAAAGCACCCAGGACTCGGTGACGCTGCAGATCAAGGGCGGCGGCCCCGCAGGCCGCCTGCTGGCCGTTTCCGACGGCACCGGCAACGTCAAGGGCTACGTCGAGCACCCCGTTGTGGAACTTCCCCCGCGGGCTGATGGGCATCTGAACGTCGGCGCAGCCGTCGGCAAGGACGGCACGCTGGACGTCATCCGTGACTTGGGTATGCGCGAGCCGTACATCGGCCAGGTGCCGCTGACCTCCGGTGAGATCGCCGAGGACATCACGACCTATTTTGCTATCAGTGAGCAGGTGCCCACTGTCTGCGCGCTGGGCGTGCTCGTCGATAAGGACCTGAGCGTCCGCTGCGCGGGCGGCTTTGTCGTGCAGCTGCTGCCCGGCGCAACCGAGGAGGAGATCGAGCACCTCGAGAAGAACATCAAGGCCATGCCCAGCGTGACGACAATGCTCGAGGAGGGCAAGAGCGTCCGCGATATGCTGGAGCTGGCTCTGGCCGGCTTTGCACCCGATATTCTCGACAGCTACCATGTGACCTACAAGTGCGACTGCGGCCTTGGGCGCGTTGAAAAGATGATCCGCTCCCTTGGCAAAAAGGAGGTCGAGCGTATGCGCGACGAGGACCCCATTGCCGAGGTGAACTGCCAGTTCTGCAACAAGAATTATAAGGTGGATCTGAATGAACTGCTCAAAAACTGGCCTTCCACCGCCGAAAATGAGTCGGGCGAAAACGCATAAAAATTTATGCAAAAAAATGTAAAAAACGCTTGACTTTTCCGCTCATATAGTTTATAATAACAAACGTCGCCCGGAGAGAGCGATTGAGCAAAAACTCTCCAACATGCGGCCGTAGCTCATCTGGTAGAGCGCCACCTTGCCAAGGTGGAGGTAGCGAGTTCGAGCCTCGTCGGCCGCTCC
>ENA-ORIC01002888-ORIC01002888.1-human-gut-metagenome-genome-assembly--contig:-NODE-2888-length-12804-cov-2.718630_pt1 | contig 12804 bp, 10 predicted proteins | sample MGYA00243023_ERZ508732 | MGnify/ENA primary metagenome ERZ508732 (study PRJEB26277, sample SAMN04329767) | human gut metagenome | biome: human-associated habitat | host: Homo sapiens | place: USA...
TGCCTCCCGTAGGAGTTTGGGCCGTGTCTCAGTCCCAATGTGGCCGTTCACTCTCTCAAGCCGGCTACTGATCGTCGTCTTGGTGGTCCGTTACACCGCCAACTAACTAATCAGACGCGGGTCCATCCTATACCACCGGAGTTTTTCGCTCTGTACCATGCGGTACTGTGCGCTTATGCGGTATTAGCAGTCGTTTCCAACTGTTGTCCCCCTGTATAGGGCAGGTTACCCACGCGTTACTCACCCGTCCGCCACTCAGTCACATACATCTTCCCTCCGAAGAGTTCCGTCGTATGTGCTTCGTTCGACTTGCATGTGTTAGGCACGCCGCCAGCGTTCATCCTGAGCCAGGATCAAACTCTCATGTTTAAGTGTTTGATTTACTCAAGCTTTTGCTTGGCTAATCCTCGATTTACCTTGTTAGGTATTCGCTTTTGATCAAAGCATGTTTTGATCTTGAAAATCTTTTTTAAGATGTGATTCACATCTTTTATTAGAATTTTCAGGGTTGTTTTACTGTTCAATTATCAAGCTTCTCTCAAGCGTTCCCGCTTGTTTCTGACTGACTCTTTTCTGCGTCAGCGAGATATATATTATCACGCTTACCATAACTTGTCAACACTTTTTTGAAAGTTTTTTCGTTTTTTTTCTTGTTTTTACCGAAACCCGCATAAACACTGGCTTTACGGCACATAAAAATTTGCGGTTTCCTTGATGAATCGACACGATTTTCTATTTTATTTCCTGAATTGTAGAAAAATAATTCTGATTTTTTTTTGATTCCACAATCAAATGGGGAAAATCTCCCGGCAGATAATTCGTAAACTTTCTGTTAATTTTTGCAAATGCAGCGAATTTTCCTCCCGAGCAATTAGGGATGGATGATACGTTATCGCCCCCAGCTCTATTATCACTACCTCCGCCTTCACCGGACATCACACAAAGAAATATTCGCTTCATCAGTAAAATCGCTTTATTCAGTAACTAAGACTTCCCATACATCAATTTGAGGTATGGGAAGTCTTAGTCAGTAATCCGACAGCATTAAGAGGGATCCGGTACAGTTTACAGAACAGAAAAAGAGGACACCCGACGGGCATCCCCTTTCCTTTTGAAAGCTCTTTTATTTGTAATAGAAGTGAACTATTATTTTACAGTAGCTTTAACTTTAACCTTCTTGCTACCAACCTTAATAGTAACGGCTTTCTTCTTAGCCTTCTTAGCACCCTTCAGAGTAAGAGTTGCTTTACCCTTAGCATACTTAACGTTTGTCAGCTTAAGAACTTTGCCCTTAACGGTGATTGTATCAACGAAAGCTTTCTTCTTATTCTGAACCTTAGATGCCTTGATAACTAACTTAGCTGTCTTACCCTTCTTAACGGTGATAGCCTTCTTAGCTGCTTTAACCTTCTTGGCTGAGTTGCGGACATAAACCTTGATCTTAGCAGAGATAGCCTTACCATTTGCCTTTGTAGACTTCAGAGTAACTGTTGTAGAAGCACCCTTTACAGCCTTCTTAGGAACCTTAATTGTTACCTTCTTACCCTTAACCTTTACAGTTGCAACCTTCTTAGAAGCTGTTGTAGCCTTAACGATTGCTGCACCGGATGTATTCTTAGCTGCTGTAGCCTTGAATGCAACCTTTACAGACTTGCCAGGAGCTACTACTACCATCTTCTTAGCAGTTGTAAGCTTGCTTGTACCAAGTACAGACTTTGTAGAAACTGCTGCAGGAGTAGCTGTCTTAACGCCTGCAGGTGTTGCTGTCTTAGCAACAGGAGCTGTAGCTGTAGCCTTAGGAGCCGGAGTGATCTTAGCTGCCTCAGCTGCTCTAACGCCTACTGCAGATACTACAGATACTTCATTGCCCTATGCATCTGTTGTCAAAAATGCCTTCTCAGGTGTCTTACCTTCCTGGATACCAGTTACAGTAAATGTTACAGAAAGAGACTCCTCGAAGCCGAACTCGCTGTTAGGATCGAACTCATCCTTTGTAGCAACGTCGCCATTGCCCCATCCCCACTCATTGCGGATCTCGAGACGATAGTTTCCTTTATCCTTCTCAATAAGACCTTCGTACATCTTAGACTCGTCAGCCTTGAACTCCTTACCATCACACTTGATGATTACGTTGGAGATAGCAGCCTTAGATGCATCCATCTTATCAGATGTGCAAAGTCCAAGAATATCTACGCAGAATACCTTAGCACCCTTAGCAGCGTTTGCTACATCGGTAGACTTGAAATCAGACTTATTGATAGATACTGTGTATGTACCGTTTCCGGTTACAACGGCATCTTCACCCTTGTTCTCATTCCAGCAACCCCAACCATAGTTATCATCTGTGAACATCAGGTATGCCTGATGACCCTTGTCAAGATCAGCCGGTGCAGGCTTTGCAGGAGGATCTGTAGGTGCTTCTGTCGGCTCTACAGTTGGCTCTGCTGTTACAGCCGGTGTTGTTGTAACCTTAGCAGGTTCTGTTACAGCCGGTGTCTCTGTAGCCGGATTCTTAGATGGCTCTGTAGACTCTACAGGTGTGTAACCAGTGTTAGTTACATCAAATACATATGAAAGAGTCTCAATCTTCTTAGCCTCTCCGTTCTCACGGTAAGAAATCTCATCTGCGCTGCAATAGAGATCCTTGTCACCATTTGTATACAGAACATTTTTTGGAGACTTACCATCCCAGATGTTAGCCATACCATTCTTGGTATCAGATGTAATTTCAATGACTTTGTTTGTCTCGAACTCAGTACCATTAACGATTACAGATTTAACAGTAATCTTAAGTGTAGAATCAGCATTTGTCTCTACATATCCCAGATTTCTAAGACCTGTAGCACCCTTAGCTGTCTTAAACTCTGCTGTGTACTCACCATCACCATTTACCAATTTAACATCAACTGATTCATTGTCCCAGCTATTTGTGTTGGTATTTGTCCATGTGAATGATGGAGCTGCATCTTCAGCACTTGCTGCGTTTGTAGTTACGTTTACTCCTGTCACTACCATAGCAGCAGACAGAAGCAAGGAAAGAGCTTTCTTCATTCCTTTTGTTAACTTCATTTCTTTTCCTCCTTAAAATTTCCCCCAATATCGTTTTGGGTATGTTTGATTTTTAAGAAGTGAACATAACCTTCGGCATCCGCAACTGCCGACAGCTATACCACTTCCATTACGCATAATATAATATCAACTTTTCAACAAATAAGATATATACAAATTTACCAATCCGAATCGGTCATTTTTGTATTTTATGTCCAATAACGCCACATTTTTGAAATATTTTGTACTTTTTCCATAATTTTATTTCATTTCCTTTATTTTTATAGGATATTTTGCACAAGAAAAATTTACTAAAAAGCGCTGCGTCCATCCTGCAGGCGAACACAGCGCAATAAATGACTATTCTAATTGAAATATACAAGTTCTTCTTTCGGTTTCTGAGCGGCTGTAACCTCTTCGGCATAGAATACAGGTCCCTCTTCTCCGTACTCTTTGCGGAACTTAAATTCGAGTCTTGCCGTGATCGTGACATAGCTGCCATTAGCAAAACCGGACCAGTCATCTGCTTTACAAAGGAAACCAATAAACTGCACATCATCGGCACAGCAGGTCATTGCATGGCGTCCAAATATTACATAACCTGCTTCCAGTCCTTTTGCCTTCTGTATCCGTCCGGTCAGATGCAGTGTCTTGCCATCATATATGGACTGATGATCGATCATATCGACATACCAGAGACCGAAGTCATCCTCTTTGATGTCGATCACGTCCGCATTGACATCGAACGGCATCTCGTCCTTCATCTCATAGAAGGCATCGTCCTCTGACTCATACACGATCTGTGCACGCGGATTGACTGCCTTGACGCTTCCGCGGATCGCATTCTTGTTGGTATTCTCCACGGTACAGCGGTTAACGATGACCATCTCGGACACCTTATAATGCTCTACCATCATGGACGGCATATTTCGGGTATATAATAAGAATGTTTCGTCATTTACCACATCGATGGTCTGGAAATATACTTCTCTGTCAAAGCAGATTTCCTCCAGAGAATCATACATTTCCGGAATATGCACGGTCGGCCACATTCCGTTGTACTCGATAATGATGCGGTCCGGGCGGTGCTTTTTAAGGAACTTCTCGATCACTTTGCCATTGAAAGATTCTTCGTCCTCAATGTATTCACAAGCCGCATGTGTCTGATCCAACAATGCCTGCGGATATTCCTCCTCGCCTTCCTCACATACAAGGATCAGTGTTTTTGATTTGTCATCAAACAGCTCGTCCACCAGAAGGTCTCTGATCAGGCTTGTCTTTCCTGCCTCCAGAAAGCCCATGATGACATATACCATCATCTCCTGTTTCTGTTTTCCAAACATATTAATCTCCATTCCGCAGATGACCTGCCGCAATGAAATGCACTGTGTATCTTTCACGCTTCACATATCGTGCTGCTCTGCGGCATCTGCATCGTTCTATTCTTCTTAGTCAAGCAGCTTTTATACGTGGAAGAGTTCTTTAAGCTTGTCTTCGTTCAGGTTTGCACCGATCACACAGATACGTCCGGTATAATCAGCCGCGCCGCGGCGAAGCTCTGTCTCCTCCGGTACCAGGTCAAAGTGGAACCACTCGCCCTCTGCAGGAGTAACGATACCCTTGGCACGAAGCACTTCTCCGTACTCGCCGCCCTTTGCAAGCTTGTCAAGGATCTCTTTCAGCTCGTCCTCTGTAAACTTATGCGCTGTTTCTACGCCCCAGCTTGTAAACACATCGTCTGCATGATGATGTCCCTCATGGTCGTGATGATGTCCGCAGCCACACTCGCCATCGTGATGGTCATGGTGATGACCGCAGCCACATTCTCCGTCATGGTCATGGTGATGTTCATGTTCCTCGTGATCGTGATGGTGTCCACAGCCACATTCTCCGTCATGATCATGATGATGTTCGTCGTGGTCATGATGGTGTCCACAGCAGCATTCTCCGTCATGATGATGGTGCTCATGCTCCTCCATAAGCTCCTTCTCGAGAGAGTTTACCTTCTCCATTGCCTCAAGAATATTCTTGCCGTTAATATCATCCCATGGTGTTGTGATGATGGATGCCTCATCGTTCTTCTCGCGGATCATCTTGACACAGGTGTCAAGTTTGTCATCGGATACCTTCTGGGTACGACTTAAGATAACTGTGCCGGCATATTCGATCTGGTTGTTATAAAACTCCCCGTAATTCTTCATATACATTTTGCATTTCTGTGCATCAACAACGACTGCGGTGCTGTTGATCACTACACCATCACCGATATTCTGTACTGCCTTGATGACATCGGAAAGCTTACCAACACCGGACGGCTCAATGATAACACGATCCGGAGAATACTTCTCAAGCACTTCCTTTAAGGCGGCGCCGAAGTCTCCTACCAGAGAACAGCAAATACATCCAGAGTTCATCTCGGTGATCTGGATGCCGGCTTCCTTTAAGAAACCGCCGTCGATTCCGATCTCTCCAAATTCATTCTCTATGAGTACCAGCTTCTCGCCCGGAAATGCTTCCGCGATCAGCTTCTTGATCAGTGTGGTCTTTCCTGCTCCTAAAAATCCTGAAATAATGTCTATCTTTGCCATGATAATCCTCCATTTCTTTTATTGAATCGGCACTTCACTGTGCAAATGCCGGACTGCTTTTCTTCTATAATATATTATACATTTGTTGTCAACACCTACCGGCGGGCTGCACTGTGTGCCGCATACATGGCGATACTTGCAGCAATTGGCAGATTGAGACTGTCGATCCGGTCGGAATGCGGAATGATCACAGAGGTTCCGATATCGAGAAATTCTCTCGGAAGTCCTGTTGCCTCGTTGCCAAAGATCAACGAGTATGTTCCGGATGGACTAATCTCCGGCAAAGTGATCTTTGCCTGCAGCATAAACGGATATAATTCTCTCTCCCCGAACTGCTCCAGATATTCGTCGAAGCTGTCGAAATACTGAAATTGTGTGGAGAAGATCGCTCCCATGGATGCGCGGACCACCTTCGGATCAAACGCATCAACTGCCGGGCGGATGATCGCCATCTGATTAAGTTCAAAACCAAGTGCACTTCGCATGATCGTTCCCATGTTGCCCGCATTGGACGGATTGACAAGTACAATGTGGGATGCCCTGGGATCAAGCACATCCTCAAACTTGCGAAACTCTCCGATCACATAGCAGTTTTCTTTCTTGGAAAGAACATGAAAGATCTTGTCCGTCTGCTGGATCGGGATGCCTGCCTCCCCGCATATCCGGCGAAGCTTGTCGTAGGTTTCTCCCTCCTTCATTGCAGAGTGGACGTAGACCTTATTGACATATTCTGTCTTGTAACGAAGGAGTTCAAAAGTCAACGTAATCCCGAGGGAATACGAAACCGGATCGTCCTTGCGGTATCGTTTAAATCCTGCCATGTTTATCCTCTTTTCTTATCTGTTATTATCTCTTATGAAACGGAAGAAAACCGACATGCATCTGCTGCCGGCTGTATCCCTGTATCATCCTGCCGCGGCAATACTGACATGCTGTGTCAGATCTGTACGCAGACAGTTCTGTTATTCTGCTATAAAAATGTCCACCGAGATGGCTCCCGCATCCGAACGGAACGGAATGCTTAACATCTGGCACCCCTCGCCCTGATACCGGCCTCCCTCATAATAATCCGGCGGCGTGATGTCGATCAGAATGTTGTTGCTGGCAAATACGGTCGCTGCGTTGCCTGCGATCATATTACCAAGCTCGGAGATCGCGCTCTGACCGATCTCATCGATCGTGTCAACCGGCTGCATCATCATTTTGGATATGATTTCCAATGCCGTAGGATGCTCCATATTCAGGATCACCTTGCCCTGCAGTGCTCCGACCAGTCCAAGCTCAATGATAGAGGCATCCTCCGGATACTCCTCCTTCTTCACGTCCGGCTTACCGATGGTCAGATCCATCATACACACATCCTTGACCACCTTACATACGGATAAGATAAATGGATTAACATGCTCTGCTTTCACCATTTGACATTCCTCTCTTTCGTCCCTATGCTTTCTTTGTCCTAACTTTCAGTATAACAAATCTGCTCCCGGCTGTAAACAGCCTTTCCCGCAGACAATTTCTCCGCACGCTGCACCTTCAAAACGATCCGGAATGACATTCTCCTAGAGGGAAAAATCATTCCAGAAACTCTGATTGATATCAACCTTCTTGTCCTGCAGCCACTGGTTATATTTCTTAACAAACATGTCTGACTGACGCTGCTGAATGATGACCTCTTTCTGCTGACTGATCATATCCTGCGTGATCGCAGTCTCATCCTCCTCTGTGCCAATTGCCGCACCGGACGCCGTCTTTGCTTTCTCATCAAGGATTGCCTGCCGTGCCTCCTCATCGGATACGTTGGTGTCCGCATCATCGGTTGCCACATAAAACATCTTCTCGGCAAGAAAGTTCTCCTGATAGATCTCGCTGATCTTCTGTACGGAAAGGGAATATGTCTTCTTGTCGGCTGCCGTCGCATTCTGCACAAGGCTTTCCGCCTGGCGAAGCGCCTCGTCCTGCTCGTCCGCAGACAGGCTGACCTCTTGCTCCTGTGCCACGCCGGAAATGACCTTAAGCTGCGTAATCATATTGACGATCTCCTGCTTTGCCTGATCGCCGATTGTTTCATTTTCACTGAGCTTGTAGTTCCAGAGCTCCTTGCCGAAGCTGTCCTCATACTGACACTTCAGGAAGTAGCAGTATGCCATGACTTCACTGTAGCGTACCTGATAATCCCCGACCATCATGACAACGGTACCGGAAGAAATATCGCACTTCTCCAGCTTTGATGTTTTCTTTTTGCCGCAGCCGGTGAATAATACCATCACTGCCATGGCGATGCACAGGATTGACATCCATTGTTTTCTCTGTATCATATTACCCTCATTTCTTCGCATTTGATGCGTCTGCCGGCTCTGCCGCGGCAAAGCCTGTTCCTTTCGTTCCCCTTTCGCCACCGCCGACTCCGGCGATTGCTTCCACTACACTTTCTGCTGCCGCAAAGATTCTCTCTGCCTGTAAACGTTTCTCCTTCGCCGCAGTACGACCGGTCACTGCCGCCGTACTCTTTCCTGTCTCCAGTGCTTTCTGAATGTACAGGAAATGGGCGTCATTCCCGGAGATATAACGAAGCTTTCCCTCGAAGGCTTCGATCATTGCCGGTATCTTTGCCACGTCAAGCACGGCATCCGGCTGCATATAGAACCTGATCCCATCCGGTTTCTGTGCGATCTGCAAGATTCCGCTGCGATGGGCTGCCGCTTTGAGCACGGCAATCCGCAGCAGATTCTGCGCCGCATGTGGAATGTCTCCAAACCGGTCGATCAGTTCGTCTTCCATGTCGGAGCGTTCACCCTCATTCTCCAGAGCAGCGATGCGCTTATACATATCTAACTTCTGATATTCACTCTTAATATACGATGCCGGAATGAATGCGTCAACCTGCAGATCGATATTTGTGTCTAAATCTTCCTTTTCCGGCTGCTCTCCCTTCATGGTACGAACAGCTTCGCTGAGCATTTTACAATAAAGCTCATAACCGACCGCCTCCATATGACCGGACTGCGCCGCACCGAGCAGATTGCCGGCACCGCGGATCTCGAGATCGCGCATCGCTACCTTGATGCCGGAGCCAAGATCCGTGTATTCCCGGATCGCTGCCAGACGCTTCTCTGCAACCTCCCGCAGGATCTTGTCCTTCTTGTACATTAAGAAGGCATATGCGGTCCGGTTGGAACGTCCGACGCGGCCGCGAAGCTGATAAAGCTGGGAAAGTCCCATCTGATCGGCATTATCTATGATGATCGTATTTACATTGGAAATATCAAGTCCCGTCTCAATGATGGTGGTGGCGATCAGCACATCGATCTCGCCCTCGATAAAGCCCATCATGATCCGCTCCAGCTCGCGTTCGCTCATCTGACCGTGCGCAAATGCCACGTTGGCATCCGGCACAAGCCCGGAGATCTCCGATGCGACCTCGTCAATGTTGTGTACACGGTTATAAACATAATACACCTGACCGCCTCGCACAAGCTCACGGTTGATCGCCTCGCGGATGATCTCGCTGCTGTGCTCCATAACGAAGGTCTGGATCGGAAGCCGGTCTACCGGCGGTTCCTCAAGTACGCTCATATCACGGATCCCGACGAGACTCATATGAAGTGTCCGCGGGATTGGTGTTGCAGAGAGTGTGAGGACATCCACATCGCCCTTCATCTGCTTGATCTTCTCTTTGTGGGTGACGCCGAAGCGCTGTTCCTCGTCCACGATCAAAAGACCTAAATCTTTAAATGCAACATCCTTGGACAGCAGGCGGTGCGTACCGATCACAATGTCCACCTCGCCGCGTTTGAGCTTCTCGATCGTCTTTTTCTGCTGGCTCGGTGTGCGGAAACGCGACATCATTTCCACATTGATCGGATAATCACCGAGACGCTCCCTGATCGTATTGTAATGCTGCTGTGCCAGGATCGTGGTCGGCACCAGGAAGGCTACCTGCTTGTTGTCGTTGACTGCTTTGAAGGCAGCACGGATCGCAACCTCCGTCTTACCGTAACCGACATCGCCACAGATCAGGCGATCCATAACCTTGCCACTCTCCATATCGCGCTTGGTGGCAGCGATCGCATCGAGCTGATCCGCCGTCTCCTCATACGGAAACATCTCCTCGAACTCGGTCTGCCAGACAGTGTCCGGACTGAACCGGTAACCGGGCTGCTCCTGCCGCTTCGCATAAAGCTCGACGAGTTCTCTGGCGATCTCCTTTACGGCTCCGCGGACTCGCGTCTTTGTCTTTTTCCATTCGACGGTATTTAACTTGTTAAGCTTTGGCTTTCTGGCGGCATCCTGACTGGCGTATTTCTGAAGAACATCCAGTGATGAAGCCGGCACATAAAGATTGCCTCCGTCACCGTACTCGATCTTTACAAAGTCCTTTGCAACATTATCTACCTTGATCTTCTCGATGCCGCGGTAAATGCCGAGTCCGTGGTTCTCATGGATGACATAATCCCCGACATTGAGCTCGTTAAAGCTCTGAATGACCTTTCCATTGTACTGCTTTTGTCGTTTCTTTGTCGTTCTGTTTTTAGCGCCAAAGATATCGCTCTCCGTCACAACCACAAAGCGAAGCTGTGTATAGGAAAAGCCTTTCGACAGCCTGCCGTAGCTTACCATGATCTCGCCCGGCTGCAGCGGCTTGTCGAGCGTCTCCCTGTAAAACGCCGGCAGATCGTACTCCCCAAAATCACTGGCGAGACGTTTTGCTCTCGTTCTCGAACCGCAGAGCATCAGAATACGATAGCCCTGCTGCCGCCACTTCTTCATATCCTCGACCAGCAATTCAAAATGCTTATTGTAAGAAGCAATCGCCTGACACTGCAGATGATAGTTTTCCCGTACGGTAAGATCCTTCGGGAGTCCGTCCAGCATTGTCAGATACAACGTGCTTTTCCGGCTGAGCATCGTGCTGACTGCCTCGGCACTGTATAAAACCTCCATCTGTCCCGGCAGCAAAAGTCCCTTTTCCAGACGGCTTTCCATGCTTTCCCTAAACTCTGCCTCGACCGCCTCCATCGCCTCACGGCATCGCACCGGCTCATCCACAACAAATAACGTCTCCGCCGGATCAAAGAAATTAAAGAAGGAGCCTGCCTCTGAATCAAAGTATAATAAAAAACTTTCCAGACCGGTGCCGCTGCGGGTATATTCTACACGCTCCCGCCATTCCTTCATCGTGTCGGCCAGACGATTGAAGGCTTCGAAGTTCTTTGCCTTCTTAAACTTCTCCTGCAGCTTCTTCTGTTCTTTGGCAATCTTTGCAAATCCCTGCCTCATCTGTTCCTGCGTCAGAATGATCTCCATCGCCGGAAAGATCACAAGCTCTGATACGCGCTCAATGGAGCGCTGGCTTTCCACATCAAAGGAACGAATCGTGTCGATCTCGTCTCCCCAGAGTTCAATACGGTACGGACATTCCCCGGTCGGCGGATAGATATCCAGAATGCCGCCGCGAATGGAATATTCGCCGGGACCGTCAACCTGACCCTGTCTCTCATAGCCCATATCCGCCAGGCTGCGGGTGAGTTCCTCGAGATCAACCTGTCCCCCTTCTTCCAGACGCCTGCAGGACTTCTTATAGACAGATAAGGACTGCACATATTCCATCCCCGCCGACATGGTGGAGAACACTGTGCCGCCCTCTTGATCGAATAGTGATTTGATTGTCTTTAGTCGTTCGGTCTCCACTGCATTGCCGTGTACATCGGCGCTGTAGAAGATGACATCCTTTGCCGGATAAAACACGGCTTCCTTGTCGTACATCCGATAATCTGCCAGAAGTTCTCTCGCCTTTCTCTCATTGGCAGCTACGATCACCGTCCACTTTTTGGACTGTGCCAGACCGCTGATGAGATGGCTCTTCTGACCATCGATGCAGCCGGATATCTGTACCGGCATCCTGCCGCGCTCAATGCATTCTCTGGCTCCGCCGTAGGCGTTTAACTCCTCCAGAGGTTTCCATAGGGTTTCCATTGATGATTGTCCTCTCGTTCTGTTCCGTTGTTAATCTACGGATGATTACTTGTTGTTATATTTGTTCATGGCAGAAGTGACATCCTCCGTAATGATCTCACTGCATGCCTTCGCCGCTTTCTCCAGAGCCTCTCTGACAACCGGCTCTTCCTCCTTGGAGAAACGTCCCAGCACATAATCTGCCAGATCCCAGCCCTTCGGCTTCTCACCGACGCCGATGCGGATACGCGGAAATACCTGTGTTCCCAGTTGAGCAATGATGTTTTTGATTCCATTGTGACCACCTGCGCTTCCCTTTGGACGAATCCGTAGCTTGCCGGGTGCCAGATTGATGTCATCATAAATGACGATCAGCTCCTCCTCAGGATCGATCTTATAATAATCGACCAGTTCCCGAACGCTCTCTCCGCTTAAGTTCATATATGTCTGCGGCATGGCAAGGATGACCTTCTGTCCCTCGATCACGCCCTTGCCGCACACCGCACGGTGCTTTTTCATGTCCATGGAAATCCCGTAGATATCGGCAAGTGCCGTCACCGCAGAAAACCCGATGTTGTGGCGGGTTCCGTCATAGCGGCGCTCGGGATTTCCTAATCCTACTATAATATACATGTTCTTTTTCCTTTAAAAATTCTTGTGTGTCAGTTTCTCCCCCATGTGAACCGGTTTGCCGTGATAACTGATCAGCAGATCGTTGTCGATGACATAACGGTTGTCCATGGTCTTCATGATATCCCGGATCTGAATCTGCTGTGCCACATAGTGATCTGCCATATTGTACAGAACATTGTCCCGGAAGGAAAGGATCACCGGTGCAAGCACATCACTGTCATTGCCGGCAACGACAAGTCCCTTATCCCCATTGGACAGCTCCACGCAGACTCCCGGCTGCAGAATATTGATACTCTCGATCAGTGCGGCAACGACCTCCTGATCGTAGCCATTATCCGGGTTCAGCAGTGTGCGTACCGCTTCGATCTCGGATGTCGGCTCTTCCTCAAAGTTCATTGCCGTCATGGAATCGTATGCATACGCCGTCTTTAATATGTCTATATTGAGCGAATGATGTGCAGTCGCATCGTCATTGCCGGTATCATGCAGATCATTGATCACACCCCTGACACAGCGCTTGATCTCCGGATCCAAATCGTAATCGTTGTCGATCAGCTGGATCGCCGCATAGTGATAGGTGCGG
>ENA-ORIC01002895-ORIC01002895.1-human-gut-metagenome-genome-assembly--contig:-NODE-2895-length-12778-cov-4.699551_pt1 | contig 12778 bp, 20 predicted proteins | sample MGYA00243023_ERZ508732 | MGnify/ENA primary metagenome ERZ508732 (study PRJEB26277, sample SAMN04329767) | human gut metagenome | biome: human-associated habitat | host: Homo sapiens | place: USA...
GACCCGTTACCTGCACAACCTCGCCAATGTGTTTTTCACTCATTTAACGACTTCTCCTCACTTTTCTTGTTTCCACTCTTACACGCCTTCCGCACCGCCGACGCTCTCCGTGATCTCCTGCGTAATGCTTGCCTGACGGGCACGGTTGTAATACAGATTGAGCTGTTCAATCATCTCCTCTGCATTTCCCGTTGCCGCCTCCATTGCGGTTCGGCGTGCCGCAAGCTCACTTGCCACACTCTCACAGATACCGCCGTAGATCAGGCCGCCTAAGTATTCCGGCACAATCGCTTCGAATACCTCGACACCGTTTGGCTCATACAGGATCAGATTCCGGATTTTTTTCGCTTCCGGATCCTCTCCGTCCTCTTTTGCAATGTCAATCAGAGGCAGGATCGGCACGGAAACCGGCATCTGCGACAGCATCGACACGAATTTTGTGTAACAAAGCTCCACATGTCCGAAGGTCCCTTTCCGGAACTCACGGCACAGTGCGCGCGCGATCTCAAAGCTGTCTGCCACGGAAAGATTTGCGATCTCGGCAAAGCTGTCCGTCAGAATGTCCAGCTTCCGGGATTTTGCATACTCCACTGCCTTTTTACCGACCGGAACCACACAGATCTCTTTTCCTTTGGCATCTGCCTCAAAGCATCGGAACAGATTGGCGTTGTATCCGCCCGCAAGGCCGCGGTCTCCGGCAACCAGAACGTAGCAGCATTTCTCGTTTTTTGCCCCTTTTGCATAAATGGAATAAAATTCCGTGTTTCCTTTTGCAATATCCTGCAAAGTGCGGTACAGCTCCTGAAAATACGGACGGCAGGTATCAGCCCGCTCCTTCGCTTTTCGCAGCTTGGAGGACGCTACAAGTTCCATCGCCTTGGTAATCTGCATCGTGCTTTCGACGGCTTTTTTCGCTTCGGAGCGGCACAGGCCGGTCTGTTGCGAGATTTGCTCAATGAGTTGTTGCTTGGTTACTTTCATTTTTAATGAGTTTATTGTTTAACTTGTTGATTAACTGTCTTAACATGTGCGCCCGGCAAACATACCGTTGGCCGCGTTGCCGGTCGTATAGCACTGCGGCATCACCGAGATACTTGATGATGGTCCGCACATCGGTCTTGCATACATCCATATCAGCCTGAATTTAGGAAAGATGAAACCAATTCGTCGAAGTACATTTCATCTGTGGGAATGTCATCGTCGGAGTTCATTATCTCTGCGGCGATAGACTTCTTCTGATGAATAAGCGAGTATATGGTGTGGTCGATAGTGCCCCGGCCAAGCAGGTAGTAGCACGTCACGTTGTCCTTCTGCCCGATGCGGTGGGCACGGTCTTCACACTGGCAGCAGTCGGCATACGTCCAAGCGAGTTCGACGAAAGCAACATTTGAAGAAGCCGTAAGGGTAAGTCCTACGCCCGCCGCCTTGATGGAGCAAATGATGAGCATCGTATCGGGATTGTTCTGAAAGGCATCAACGGACGCTTGTTTGCTGACGGCACTGTCGCGCCCTGTAACCGTAACGGCACCGGGGAACGCCTTTACCAACGCATCGACCACTTCGTGGAGCGAGCAGAACACAATGAGCTTCTTGCCGCTGGAGAGGAACGTGCGTATGAAGTCAACCGCCTGTGCCACCTTGCCGAGCGTGGCAAGCTGACGCAGCGTCATGAAGCGGACAAGAGCCTCCATGCGCATCTTGCGGCGTATCTCCCAGTCGGTACACTCGGTGTACTGTCGGAGATATTCGGCGAGGTCGGCAGCGGCAAGGCTGTACTCCGGCGCGTTGCTGATGTCCACATACAGATCAACACGAGTTTTGTCGGGAAGCTGTGGCAGCACCTTGGCCTTTTCGCGGCGAATCATGCAGTTGGCATACAACTTATCGCTCAACACGGAAAGAGGCACGGCAGATTCGGCCTTCTTATCCTTCGGGTCTGTGCAGTAGTCGGCAACGAACGCAGAGCGTCCGCCGAACTCCTGAAGCCGGTCCATGATGGAAAGTTGTGACACCAAATCCTCCGGACGGTTGACAACAGGCGTTCCTGAAAGGAGAATCACGTATTCCTTGCCCGTGGTTATGCCTTTGGTGAAAATGGTCTGTTGTGCCGATGGGTCTTTCACACGATGACTTTCATCGATGATGACGGACTTGAATATCCTAATCTGAGGACAGAACACCACATCCTTAAGCCGGAAGGACTTTCCAGCCCGAATATCCCACACAAAATACTTGCGGAGGCTCTCGTAGTTGACAACGGCCACTTGGTGCATACCCATTGAGAGCAGGTAAGGCCACGTAGTGCGCACGGCATTGTCAAGAACAATGGCGGACTTGTCGGTGAACTTCTCGAACTCGCGCTGCCAGTTTATCTTCAAAGAAGAGGGGCAGATGACAAGGCAGGGATAAGCGTCAGCCGTATCGACGATGCCGATGCTTTGCAAGGTCTTGCCAAGCCCCGGCTCGTCGCCAATGATGAGGCGTTTCTTGTCAAGGCCGTATTCAATGCCCTCGCGCTGGTAGGGATAAGGCTCAACACGCAGGCGGTGTCTTAGTTCTTTTTGCATGGCTTGTACCTCCATCCGTTAAGTTCGTAAACACGCTTGCGGGCTTCCTCTCTGTTATAGTAAAAAGGCTCGTCGGGGAGCGGAGAAGCCGATGATGTCGTTTCTCCCACATAATCGTAGCGATAGATGCGGAAAGCACGTCCACGAGGCGCGTAATAGCATTGTCCTACTTTTGGTTTCATAATACTTCACTTAAAATGTTCAACTTCGGTCAGCAAGTCCTCGCGTTCAAGTACCCGTATGTACTTGTCAAGCACGAGATTTACGCTGCCGTTATAGAACCGCTCAAACTCTTCTTCATCCATTGCCGCAAACGATATGCTGCTGTACTCAATCTCACGCTCGCCAAGCTCGTTGACAGACGACGTGAAATAACCGAGGTCGCGCTTGAAGCGGCGCAGCATATCGTCCACGCTGCGTATGTTCCACCGCTCAACGAGCGGCAGAGGGAGGTTGTCGTAAGTCAGGCGGACGAGCGCAAAGAACTTCTTGTGAAACTCGTAGTTGCGCGGCTGGCTGACACGGCAACGGACGGTGGAGCCGATACGCAGACGCTGCTTCAAGTCGTGGTCGCTGTCGTAGAGCGGCACAAGACCGTAAGGAGTTACGCGGCAATAGATGTCCATAACAGGCTACTTTATATCGGATAATCCCAAAGCGATAGCCACTAAAGCTATTTTTAACTGCATACCGTCAGAGCCAAACTTGTCAAAATCCATATTTATGGGAGCCTCTGTTACCGTTTGCCAACGTTCATCTGTCAGTTTCTCGCCTAACAACATCATTGTTGCGGCCACTTCGTCCCGGTCGAACTCAACCACAAGACGCATTTTCTTGTTTTCGTCCATTTTTATCTGATTTATTAGTTATTACTGTTTTGCGCCGGAGTGAGCAGCCACCACTGGAATGCCAGTTCCTCGTACTTTTCCCGGCCACGGTTGTATGTCTCATCGCCACGGTTGATGAACTTCTTGAACACCTTGCAATTCTTCTTCGATATGGCATAGATGAAGTCGCGGTCGCTGTGTGCGATGTCCATGTACCATGCGCGGCTTCTGTCCCAATCGAAGAAATCCACCGCCTCGTCGAACTCCTGTTGCGAACTGGCGAAGGTGGTTTTCAGGTCGCCACCGAAGCCGAAGGCCGTCAGATACCAATCCCACTTGCAGCGAGTATCGAGGTGGAAAGGATATTCGCAGTAGGTGAACTCCTGGCCGTGGTTCACCATGTACCGTTGTGTGTCTGCCAGTTCAAGAACCTTTGCAAGGAAGGCATCCCGGCGAGCCTCCATGCGGAGAGAGCGTTGCATTTCCTGTGCGTGGTGGAACTCGTCATCGGTGTATTGCACATCATCAACGGTGAGCCGGTAGTAATCCACGCGAGCCGGCTCGGTGATAATGGCATCGACCAGCGAGCCGAAGCGGAACGCCGCCTCACGGTCGCCGAACTGCTGCCGGGGATGCAGTATGTCGCGCAGGGCTGTGAGGTCGGAGTTCGATACTTCCTTTCTGTTATAGTATTCATCGGGATTGTGATTCATTTTTCTATTCTTAAAGAACGAATTAGTTTTTCAGACATTCTTCTTAAGATTTCCGCTTTAGTCTCCTCGTCTAAAGATTCTAATACCTTGGAATGTTCGTTGAAATCTAATAGGCTACATGAGAAGAATAGTTCCAAACTCTTTTTACGTTCATCACCCAGCTTTTTATATTCCTCTAATGAAAATAGCTTGTTATAATCATTTTCTGACTTTGATTTTTCAGGATTAGAGCTTGCACTGTTAGCTGCAATTATCTCTAATGCACGTTGTGTTTCTCTCGCACATACATACAGCTTGTGGATTTCTTCTTCCAGTACCTGAATTTGCTCTTTTATTTCTTTTTCCATCATATTTTTCATTCCGTTGTTAAACATGATTTATTATTTTTAATTGTGTTACTTCGCTTTTACATCTTCCACGTATTCAACGCTTTCATCGTTGATTGTCAAGTCTTCCTTGTTGGCGAGCTTCTCGCAGAAGGTTATCTGCTTTTTGAACATCTTAGAAAGTTCATCAACAGAGAGCGTGCAGCCCTCCTTGCTCCACCACATGGAAAGTATAGGCATGATGCCTTCAGGATTGAGCAGACGTATTTTCTTTGTTACTTTGGTCTTGGTCTGATAGCTGGAGACGGCAGCCTGTCCGTCGAAAAGCGATGTCATTTCGGCGGTTTTGCGTTCCATTTCCGCCTTGCGCTTTTCCTCTGCCTCACGTGCAGCACGTTCAGCCTCAATGCGTGCCGCTTCGGCTTTCTGACGAACTTCCATTTCTGCCTTCATGCGTGCCGCTTCCTCGGCATTTGCCTGTGCTATCTTTTCGAGATTGGCTTTCTTGGAGGGCAGACGGTCGATAATATAATTAGCCGTCTGTCCCACCTCGAAAGCGTACTGCTCGGAGAATTGTTTGCTAAGCCGTTGCTTTGTTTCGTCTACAATAGCCTTTACTTCTGTAATCTCCATGCCGGCAGGTATGCGGGCACATGTTTTCAGGTTTGTCAGCCAGTCTTGCGACAACTCTGTGGGTATGTCTTTTATAGCCTTGACCGACTGGTCATAATGTTCGAGCGTAATGTTCTCGTCGATTTGTGTCAGTACGTTTATTGTTGAATTGACAGCATATTGAAACTGCTGCTTTAGGTCATCCTCAACTTCTTGCCGGAAACGGCGGCGTGCTTCTTCTGCCTGACGGCGTGCTTCGGCTTCACGGCGACGTGCTTCTTCTTCAGCACGTTTTTTTGCTGCGTACTGGTTGCGGAGTTGCTGCAACTGATAACCGACTGTGCCGGACTTGGAAGGGTCAATATCATTCTCCATCGACGTAAAGGCCGTGCGTACTTGGTCGAACAGTTTTGTTACAGGCGAGCGTCGCTCATTCATCGCCTTTACGGTGCGGCGTGCTTTCTCGATAAATACGGCAGCCTGATGGTCGAGTTCGTCGTTCATGCCTTGTTGCTGAATGTTATTCAGGATGTTCTGACCGAAATTGATGCAGTTGTCGTGCGACTTCTGATTGAGGTCGAAAGACTGTGGAGCGGCCAGCACTATTTCTTTCATGTTTTCAGGCTTCATGATAGCCATTTCGTTGTTGTTCATAATCTTTTCTTGTTGTTGCGGAGCGCATAACACGCTGTTCGCATATTGAATGTATCTACTTAATTTCTCGCAGTATAGTCCGTTGATTCCGTTATAGCTTTTGGGACATTTGTAGCATATTTCGGGAGGCATAATCAGAATACATCATCACCACCTCCGTTGTCTTCAGGATTGACCGTTACACCGGCTGACATATCGGGAGCCGGTCCAAATGGCTTTTCTTCCTCTTTCTTCTCTTGTGAGGATTGCGGCATTTCGCCCATTCCTCCGTATGGGTCGAAGTCAGGCTGCGACTGGTCTACCACATCGCTTTCGAGCTGTGTGCCTTTTCCGATAGCAATCTTAGGATAAGTCTTGAAGGCGTGTTTGATACATTTCGCCATCAGGAAGCCTGTGTCTATCTGCCCTTCATTTGCATTGTAGAGGTCATTGGCGTGTTCCACGCGCTGGCGTGTCTGTTGATCGTAGTAGGCATTGTTCTTAGCCGAGTAGCTTTCCAGACGTTTCCAGTCGCTTTCCTGCATGACGGAATAGTCTACCGTGCCATCGCAACGGGTTATTTTCAGAAAACAGGCTACAATCTTGTTGGATGTGCGAGGTATGCGGCAGCAGTAGTTCACATACTTGTGGCCGTCTTTCTCTCCGTAGCTAAACTCATCGCCCTGATAGACAATTACAGGGTTGTCTGCGTGGTGTATCTGTCCGGCTCTTGCCCGCAACACCAGCTCACCGTAGCCGGATATTGTCAGGTTGCAGCGGCTTTCCCAGCGGTCGCCCTGTGGCGTGCTGATTTTGTAGTTGCGAGGCAGCAGATAGCACATAGCCTGTGCGCCCGGCTCCAGCGAGAGGCCACGCACAGCAAGGTCGATGAAGGCAAAGAACACGGACATCCCGGTACACTTGCGCAGCTTGTCGTTGTCTCTAAGCTGGCGAATGAAGTAAACAGCCTCACGTTCATAGGCAGCTTCTCCTCCGTCTTTCCAAATTGCGTTGTAAACGCTGATGAATTGCTGTCGCACATAGTTGTTGCGAATCACGTCTTTTGCAGCCAACGACTGAATGATTTTCGCTTGGTCTAATGTTTCGTTCATAATCTTGTATTTTAAGGGTTGATTGTTCTGTTGAAAACTGCCGAACCTCACGGCGGGGCAGGTTAAAGACTTAAAGAATTGATAATTATGTGGTTACAAATCGAAATAATCTTGTTGTTGCTGCTGTAACCGTCTCAACTCACTGACAAGGTATTCAATCTTTCCCGGACGTTTGCAGGGATGCAGTTTGCCCTGCTTGCGCCAACGGTCTACGTTTCCACGTCCGAACATGGAATAAGCCTTGTTTTGGCTTACCATTTCAGGGTCATCACGTTGCTCTTTTAGCTGGCGGACAACTTCTGTTGCCACGTCACGGACAAAGGTTGCGTATGCGACTGACTTGTCAGAGAAATCGAGAGTAAGCATAGGATTATTTGTTTTTCACTTCAACGTATTCTTTCCATGACAGGCGTAATAGCTTCCACATCAATGCGAGGAAGATAAAAGCCATTAGATAACCAAAGATAGAAGTGATGTGTCCCAATACTATGTGTCCTACTACACCGACAATGACACAGAGGAACATCACGGCAGCGATAATCAGTTGCGCAATAACGAATGTTTTATCCATAATCATTTTGATTTAAGTTACTGTACTCGTGTTACTACAATCACTCTACGTTCACGGTCAGTGAATGTGGAGTAAGTCCGGTTCCATTTGAAACCCAGCGTACTTGTCATACTTCTAAGCGTAGTGCATACCTCAGCCGGGAATTCCTTTACATCACCTACTTTCATAGGCTCTAATTCGCTCGTAATTGTACGTTTTTTAGGCATTTCTTTCGTTTATTTGATTGTAAATGTTTAACTTTATGGTGCAAAGATAAGCAATTTGCGATTATATGCAAAGCATATTGCGAATATATTTATCCTCAAAATGAAATTTTAACATTTGAAATATGGAAAAATCAGAAATGCTCGAATGTATCATTAACTATTACACAGACGGTAATAAGGCTAAATTTGCTGCTATAATAGGAGTTAAGCCTCAAACTATTAATACTTGGGTAAGTCGTAATTCTTTTGATGCAGAATTGATATACTCAAAATGCGATGGTATATCTGGAGATTGGCTGTTAAGTGGAGGTTTAGGTGATATGATAAAAAACAATAGTTCTGCTACAGTCACAGGTGATGGTTCTGTTGCTGTAAATGGAAACAATAACAAAAATGTAGTTGTAGGTGGAGATAGTACAGCCTTACTTCAAGAACGCATTAAACATCTTGAAGAATTACTTGTAGAGAAAGAAAGGCTGATTAAAGTGTATGAAAGAATGATGGAGGAGAGGAAATGAAGAATGGAATTGTAGTAGCCAATATTTTGATACAAGTGTTTTGGTATGCCATCGCTGGTGTTATGACATACTTCATATTCAGAATGTGGCTTGGCGAGATAAACCAACCTTTGAGAGCTATTCTTGGAGGTTTGATATTTATCGCACTTGTTGCTTTAATCTCTATAATCACGCATATTATTAAAGCAATGAAAAAACCTGATGTCATTGCGGCTTCAAAATTACATTTGACATTGGAGCAAAAAAAACTCTATGACCTTGTATTTGATTACATTATTCATGACGAAATGATTAATGATGAGCGAATAACAGGATTTCTTTCTGAATTTGTGGTGCAAAACCCTAAATCATGGAAAAATTATTGTTTTTCACGCAAAGATGAATATGTACCATTTTACAAAATAGGGAAAGAAGTATTTGCCTACAATGAAGATGAAAAGAAACATGTTCGAGGGGTAATCACAGGTATTAGCTGGGGAATAAGTTGGTGGCAATATGAAGTTACTTTTGATGAAGATATTTCCATAGGCAACTCATGGCCATCAAAAAAACAACGTCTGTCAGCAAAACTTATTCAAAGAATTGAAACGGGAAGTGTTAATTGTGGTTCTTGCCACTATGTTACTAAGCCATAATGCCATGACCTCAAATAAGCCCGATAGACGCATTATAATCGTTCAGACGATAAAGTTATTGTTTTTCGCTTTTGCGTTGATTGTAGCGTATCTATTTGCCCTCAACGGGCGATATACAAAGATTGATGATGTTGCGTTTTTCGATAAATGGAAGAATAAAATTATTGTATTAGATGAAGAAACAGGTTACTTTGAGTAAATGAAATAATAAAGCCGTAGTTTACTTAATAAGAGTAACTGCTTGATAAAAAACTGTTTTTGGCAGCGGCGCAGGCTGCAATAGAGGAATAATCTCTTAAAAATATTATTTTTATATCAGGCTGTAATTCACCGTTTTACGGTAGTTACAGCCTGATTTGCGCTTAGACGGTTCGTACATTTGACCGCAAAAAATGAGCCAAATAAACGTATTTGTTTTACTCTATGTTTACCCCAAAAATGGCCATGTTTACCCCGTTTACCCCAAAGTTTTCCCCATTGTTTTATCATTAAAATATAGTAGGTATGACAACATTCAAAGCAACGGTAAAAAAGCCAAGATCAGATGGATTCTATACAGTTTACATTAGAGTCACACATCAGCGCAAAACAAGTTACATCAAGACTAACAAGATTATTGATCCGGCTCATATAACCAGTAGTGGTGAGTTAACAGATCCGGTAGTGAATGAATATTGTGCCATAATCATACGCCAATATACAGACAAACTGAATCGTGTTGACGCTACATTTTGGGAACTTAAGGATGTCATAGAATTCCTTCACAAAAATGATGAAGAGACATGCTTCAGTGATTATGCGAGAAAGTTTATTTCGAAGATGGAATCTGAAGGGCATGAACGTAATGCTAAAAACTATAAACTTGCAGTCAATCATTTAGAACGGTATATAGGTACTACCAAAATCATGTTTAGCATTCTTACGACTTCTGTTTTAACACAATGGATTGACACATTGTATAAGACCAGCAGAGCAAAAGAAATGTATCCCACTTGCATCAGACAGATTTTTAAGAAAGCAATCATAGAATTGAATGACGAAGAACGTGGTATTTTGCGTATAAAATACAATCCATGGCTAAAAATTATAATCCCAAAATCAGACAATACACTGAAAAGAGCAATCAGTGCAGAAGCTTGTCGTGAATTCTTTAATCGTCCTCTGCCACAAAGTAAAATGGTATCTCCCCTTCCTGAACTCGGCAGAGATATAGCCCTGCTTTCATTGTGTATGGGTGGTATTAACACGATAGACCTTTACGAACTGAAAAAGAAAGATTATAAAAATGGTATTATAGGATATAAGAGAGCGAAAACAAGACATAGTCGTAGGGATGAAGCATACATGGAGATTCGTATTGAACCGTTTATACAGGATACATTTAATAAATATCTATCTACGGACCAGACAGATGAATATCTGTTTAATTTTCATAGTCGTTATAGTAATTCCGATAGTTTCAATGCCAATATAAATATGGGAATCAGGCGAATATGCCAAGATATGGGAATGTCCAAGGAGGAATATTATTGCTTTTATACGTTTCGTCATACCTGGGCAACCATTGCTCAAAACGATTGTGGAGCAAATATGTATGAGGTAGCATTTGGTATGAACCATAGCCATGGATTTAATATAACAAGAGGCTATGTAAAAATAGACTTTACTCCAGCATGGGAACTTAATGCAAAAATCATAGACTTCATATTTTTCAGTAATAAAAACAGTAAACAGAGTTTGGTTCGTAACTTTGAATCACCTGCAGAGAAAATGTTTCGTATTACAAAAAAGATGATGATATATGGAAGAGCATATTTCAAAGGCGAAGTTATTGCCGAAGTTACAGACATAGGTTTTGATACCGTTGATGATGTCATTTCAGCACTTGCCAATCAACTTCCTAATGACATCCCCATAGGATGTAATGTACAGTTCCGATTGACAAACTGTGATTCTCAAAAAGAAGCAGTATATGTCAGAAGCAAAGGCAAGGGATTCTAAATTTGAACATATAGGGGAAATCAGCCCATTTGTTTCAGAACCGTACCATTTCTCATATTGGTGCGGTTCCTTTCTATTTGTCCGGTTGATTCCAGGGCATGACATCACAGCCTATAAGTATGGCAAAGACAAGTACGATAAGCTTCCATATAAGGATGAAAGCCTTTTTTACCAACCAGACTGCCAGACGTATGGCAATCTTCAAAAGCCAGAATACCAGCTTCAGGAGCAACATACCGATAATAAGTACCGGCAACAGATATATAATCAACAGCAATTCAAACATAATGTGTAGTATTTAATGAATATAAGAGCTTATTAATTATATAAATATACTAAAAATCAATGAGATACAGAAATTTACGCAACACTATTTTCTTGTTATTCGAGTAGATTTTCTACTGATTATCAGTGTTATATCACTATGGTGATAAGGTGTCTCCAGACTCTGAATACAGGGTTATTCCATCTGAATATTTTTGCAATATAGTTCAGATAAAATAAGGTTTCCCGATAGCCATTTCATCAGCTGAATCAGCTACAAGATTTCATTTTCCCTTTTATTGGAATTCCAGGTACTGAGACAATCAGGTTACTTTTACCATACTATCATGGTATCGGAACTACATATTATATTGGATATAGTTTTTATGAGAACAATAGCCATCTATCCCATATAACTACATCTTCAGTGTTTTTGAAACTTTGGTTTATCCAACCATAAATAACGAAGCATTGATTACTGATTACTGCGATTTGTATGGTTCTATGATTGAATAATGCTTGTAGCATCTATTTCAGAACACACTGATATTGGCTTGATAGGTTCTAGGATTCTATACAACAATATTCTGCTATGTGGATATTCCAGGACAACCTGATGCTACAGCACATGGTAAGCCGGAATATGCCTCCAAAGAATTGTGTTGCAGATTTCGGTTTGCAACGGCTTTCTCCGGTAAATTTGGGTGTAATAATCATTCCCGGAAGGCATCGTTCTGCTGTGCAGAGTTTTCCAAGCAAGTTGTACTTTTGTGGCCACAAAACTCCGTTTCGTACTCACAAAAGTAACTTGCCGAATGCTGGCGCATCGGAGCGGCTGGCCGCTGTTTTGCATGGCGAAAAATGGTCCGGGAAACCTAACCACCAATGTATCCAAGTATGAAGAATCAGAGAACCAAGTACATCAAGGTCAGAATGACACCGGAGGAAGTACAACAGTTTAAGGAGAAATCTGCCTCCTATTCATCTGTGAGCCATTATATACGCTCGGCACTGGCAGAATATTCAAATATCGGTACCAAAAGGCAGCTCGAACTGATGAATGATTTGGGTTTGTTTTACCGGAAATATCAGAATGAACTTTCCTGGGCTGGAGGTAACCTTAATCAGTCAGTTAAACGTGCCAATGAGCTTGCGGTAGCCGGATTACTTGCACCCAGCTATATTCAGGAAGTTTTGTTACCTATTATCCTCGAAACTCAGGAAACATTGAACCGAATAAAGAAAGACCTTGATTCTCTGACACAGAAAGCTGTCAGAATCTGAATGCAGATTACACGGTATTCAATCATTTCAGATATTATTAAAGTATAACCATGGATTAATGAGTTTGAAGTATTTCGGTTACTCAGTCACATAAACCATGATAATTAGGATTCGATATGATAGCAACCATATTACCGGGAAGTACTAACTTCCATGCTGTCGGTTACAATGAACATAAAGTCTCGAAAGGTGTTGCACGGCTTATCGAGATTCAGAATTTCGGTTCACTCGGAACATTTCACAAACCTACCCCGAGTGAACTGGTCGGTTATCTCCAGAAGTACAGTTCACAGAACAGCAGAATCAGAAAACCACAGTTTCATGTGGCCATATCATGTAAGGGACACGAAATGTGGGAAGATGAGTTGTTGGATTTTGCTCACCAGTATCTCAAGGAAATGGGATACGGAGAATCCGGTCAGCCGTTGCTTATTTACTCCCATTATGACACGGAGAATACCCATCTTCATATCATCACTTCGAGAGTGGCACCTGATGGAAGAAAGATT
>ENA-ORIC01002900-ORIC01002900.1-human-gut-metagenome-genome-assembly--contig:-NODE-2900-length-12767-cov-7.411111_pt1 | contig 12767 bp, 8 predicted proteins | sample MGYA00243023_ERZ508732 | MGnify/ENA primary metagenome ERZ508732 (study PRJEB26277, sample SAMN04329767) | human gut metagenome | biome: human-associated habitat | host: Homo sapiens | place: USA...
CCGTCTTCGAAGACATGTTCCACCTGCGGTCACAAGCTCAAGGAATTGAGCCTTGCAACACGCAGCTGGACGTGTCCACATTGCGGCGCTCATCATGACCGAGACATAAACGCCTCTCTGAATATCAAACAGGAAGGCATAAGAAAGTTGAAGGCGGCTGGGCTGACCGTCTTGCGCTCGTAACGTCACGAGCCGTAGCCTGTGGAGACATGTAAGACCCGAACGATCGTCCGGGCTGTGTTGAAGAAGCAGGAAGCCTCGCCCGATTTGTTTTCAAATCGGACGGGGAGCAGTCACCAAATAATCTTGTTACCGGGGACCAACGCGCCGGTCTACTCGAACGTACGCATATAGGCGCGACAGAGATACTAACCGCCGCGCAAATCGCGGAACGTTACGTAGGGTGGCATATTCACCGATCGTAGGCTCTTCCAAAAGAGTTGCTCCATTGTTGGCAAACGCATCTGTCCGACGAGGACTTTTCCGCACTTGCTCAATGCCAAGACCGACAGCATCATGCAGATCCTGTACCAGATCGCGCTCGGCCTTCGAATCATGGAAGATCTAGAGGCAATCTTAGGGGCAAGCACAATTGCCATTTTCCTTCTAGCGGCCCATAACATCGAGAGCGAAGATCCTTTATGCAAGTGCTTCAAAGACTAGCGTCGAAATCGTCATCTGCCTATTGAGGGTCTGAGGACCGAGACTTTGCCGCGAAATAACCGACAGGCAGAAGCAGATGACCGCCGCGTGCGGATGCATCGGCATTTTCGATCATCCGTACGCATATCCAAGCCTGACTTGCACCCAAGATGCACTGCAAAAGAAGGCCTTGCCAACTTCTCAGGCGGAGTGCCCGCCCTCGGCCTTTCTCACCTCATGAGACGCCGCATGTTCGGCCTGCCGCCTCGCTTCATTGAGAACGTGCGATTGATGACGCGCCTCGACAGCCTGAGCGGCTCTTGCTGCAACCGCATCGTCGAAGGCGTCCGCAACCGGCGGCAGCTTTGAGACGACCAGCTTGATGGCTCTCAAGGAGAGACGAATCTCAAGGCTCAGGAACACGGTGGACAGGACGATCAGAGCCACCGAAGCGAGCAGCAGCGCACTGTTGAGAATGTCGGCGCTGAAACCCGTCGCCTCTTCGAGGACACAGAGCGCAACGAGAAGTCCCGACACTACGGCGGAAAGAACGACGCAGAATTCACCGCGGCGCAAAAGCCCCGCCCGGTGGAAGATGAAGTCGATTTCATCGTCGATGTCCGCGCGTTCGTCGTCGGTGAGCTTCGGATCGAGCCGCTCGTTCATCAAGAGCCGAATCCTGCTCGTCGCGTGGTTGTAACGGGCGCTCATGGATAGCATCAGAAGGCCGACGCCCGAGATGAGCGTGATGGGGGCGAGCGCGGAAGCGAGAAGCTCGTTGAAGGACGTCATTTCGATGCCTCCTCGAGGCGCTTTTTGAGAGCGTCGCCTCTGGGCATGTGTTCGACGGCAAGGCCGAGCGCATGGAGCGAAAGCCTGATCTCGAAGGCGAAGGCGACGGTGGCGGCAATGATGAGCAAAAGCGCCAGCACAAGCCAGATGGCGGCAAAAGGAGCCGCGTCGAAGCCGAAGTAGGTGCCGAAGACGTTCGTCGCCACAAGCAGCCCGGAGCATCCGCTCGAGAGCGTGATGGCGAGCATTGAAAAGCGCAACCAGCGCGCCCGTCGATAGATAAGACGAATCTCGCGGTCGATGTCGGGCTCGACGCGAAGCGCCTTGAGGCCCTGCGTGCGAATCTTCACCAAGCCGCGAATGCGATCCATGCAGTGGCTGTAGCGGTTTGTCATGCAGAGAATGAGCATGCCCACGCCCGATATGAGCGTGATGGGCGTGAGTGCGCTTGAAAGCACTTCTTGAAAGGGAGCCGAGGCGATCATCGCACCTCCGTCTTGATCGGCAATTGCGGGTTTTCGACTATAGACCGCTTGAGTTCCGACGGGTGACGGCGCGAAGAAAAGCGTTGTCCAAAATCAAGCCGCAGCACGGATTTACCACAGGTCGCCAACATCACGAAAGCGGAATTTCGTCCTGCTGGCGCCTGCCGCAAAAAAAAGCCCGCAGCGTCACCGCAGCAGGCTTGTGGGAGTAGCGTGATCCGTCCGACGGCCCCGCTCGGGGGAGAGAGTTTTGAGCGAACTCGTCGGACGGAGTTTGACTGTGCGAGGGCCTTCTTTGCGAACAACTAAGAATTCCTTAGTAGTTGCCCCTCCTGAAGTTCCTCTTCTTCGAAGATCCGTTTGAAGTGCAGAATTCCGCTTCTGTACCACTACAAATTCGAGGTCATATCGACCGCCATCGCAGGCATTCATCACCCTACGAACCAAGTTTTCCTCCCAATCAACTGAACGAAAGGCAGATTTCGTCCACTCACCACGCGCGTCCGTCCGCAGCACGAGAAATAGGCCGCACGGGAGAAGAATTCCCGGGCGGCCTGCGCTTCAGAAGTCAATGAAAGGTCAGAAGGCGTGCCTCACGCCCACCGTCGCGCGCCAGTCCTCGTCCAGGACGCCGCCCGAGGTGCGCTCGACGTCGGCCCAGAAGTACGTGGCGGGCGTCAGGTTGAAGTTGACGCCGAGGCCGTATTCGACCCAGGTGTCCTTGCGTCCGTCTCAAGGATCGCACCGTTGCCGCCCGTCACCTTCAGGTCGCCCAAGAACTCATGGACGGCCGAAACGCGCGCATGGACGCTGCCCATTTCGTTCGGGCACTTCACGCCGAAGGCCATGCCTGCACGGCCGAGCAGGCTGTGCGCATCGTCAAACTCATAGTTCGAGCCGTCGCTGAGCTCAAGGCGATCGGCATTGACAAACGTGTACGTGGCCTCGACCTGAGGCTCGACGTAGAAGAGGCTCGAGACGTCGAAGCGCCAACCGACCTCGCCCGAGAGGCTCAGCGCCACGTTGTCCATCGAACCCTTCTTGGCGCCGTCAACCGTCATGTCGGTCTTGGCGGAGGCAAGACGACCCACCACGTCCACGAACTGGCCGGCCTCACCCATCCACAGGCCGTAGGCCGAAAGACCATAGAGGTCCATGTCGGCATTGCCGCGCCTGTAGTCGGCTTCGCTCCCCGTATAGCTCAGCGCTGCGCCGAAGCGGATCGAGCTGTCGTCGGGCACCGTATCGACGCCCGCCTGGATCGTGTGGAAGTCGTTTTCAAGGCCAGCGGAGCCCGAGAGGCGACCGCCGTCATAGCGTGCCCAGACGCCAGACTTACCCTGAGACGTGCGGATGTCACCGAGACGCTTTCTCACGTCGTTCATAAGGATCCTGTTGATCGCAAGCGGCGCAGCGGCGGCGAGCTCAAGCGTTGACTGCATGACCGAGTTCGGTCCCGTGCTCGTCGTGGCACCTTCCTCGTCAATCCGGAAGCCGTCGTTGTACATGCCTTCCTCGACGGTGCTCGTCACGCCGACATTCTCGGCAGCCTCAATGCCCGCATCCATGAGCGACTTCGCCTTCTCCGCCGTCAGGTCGTCAGAAGTGAGGTTCCTCTCCATCTTGGCGTCCTTGAGCTTGACGTCGATCTTCGAGTTCGCATCGGCTTCATCGATGGTGATCCTGCCGGTTTGGCTTCCTTCCTCAGCCGTCAGATCTGCTGCGAGATTGACCGTGCCGCCCGTACCTGTCATCTTCTCGACCGTCACGTCGATGGCGCTGTCCGTGATGTTGATCACGCCGTCATTGTTCTCGAGAAGGTTGAGGGCCGTGTATTTCGCGCCGACGTTGGCGGTCGTCGAATCTTTCGCTGTTTCGACGGGTGTCCACGCCGCGCCTTTGCTAAGGCCGAGCTTCATGCCCGTGACCGAGAGATACTCGTCTACCGATGTTGGCTTGCCATTCCAGGAGACGACCGTGTTGCCCGTCCAGCTTGATTCGGGGCCGACGAGATTCAGAATCACTGTGGCGTCGACTGGCGTCTTGGAGGTCGGAGCGTCGTAGCTGAAGTTGACGTTGCCGTTGATGACGGTCGAGTACTTCCCTTCCGGGTTGACCAGCACCTTCGCGTCCCCGCGCGCAACGATGGCATTGTCCGCCGCAATCGTCGCCTTGCCTTTGACTTCGACAACACCCGTGCTCATCGCTACGATTGCCCTAGCTCCTTCACCATCAGCCGTAATGCTGACGGTGTCGGCATCAATGAGGAGCGAAGACCTTTGAGAGGGTTTCAACGTGTTCGTCGCCACATGAATGGCTCGCACGTCTGTTTGTCCTTCACCCTCGGCATGAATCGTGACGCTTTTGCCCTTGACTTCCATCTGCCCGCCCAGATTCTCCTGACCGTTAACCCAGAGCCCATAGGACAGGCTGTCCTTGACGACGCCCGTATCTTTGGTTCTGATCGTCACGACGCTCTTGTCACGATCACCGATGACGATCTTGCCGCCCTTGCCTGCGTAGACACCCGTTGCCAAACCGGCCGCTTCGGAAACGTCCACTGAGATGGTTTGACCAGTGAACGTTCCCGCGTTTCCTGAACCATGTGCGTAGATGCCGAAGTTACTCGCCACTGCGCAAGTGATGTCTTCTGCAAAGGTCTTGTCACCTTCAAGAAGGTACCGAGCCGTAAGGCCGGCTGATGCCTGAGATGCACATGCGACCAGAACGGCCACTGACAAAATCGTGCGCTTCATAAGCCCTCCTCGACGCTCCCAACGGACACGTCAATCTGATGTTCATGGCTTTCCGATCCACTTCGGTGCCTCAAGTTCATCTGCCCTTTCCAGCAGACGGAGAAAGCATTTCTGCCAATCACTTTACTACAGGAAATCACCTCAATCCATTGGAATCGTGATGCGCCGAATTTCTTCCGAATTCACTGAAGCCTCGAATTCGGCCTATCACAGACCGACTCCTCAGTTACAAATCCCATACCCAAAATCCGTCATCTCCAAACTGAAGCATCCCTCTGCACCCACGGCCTCATTCCCCATGCAGTCACAGGAACAACGCCTGCCATTTGCGCATTTCAGGATGCATCTGTATCATGCAGTACGTTCGTACCATACGGTACCATTCAAGGCACTCAAACGGAGAAAAACATGGACCGACGCAGACTTCTTCAGCTCGCAGGGGCTTTTCTCGCCGCGGGATCGGCACCAGGCGCCCTCTTTGCGCAGACGACGCAGATGACGATGGTCGTCCCCTTCCCGCCAGGAGGCGGCGGGGACATCCTCGCGCGCACGGTATCCCTTCCCTTCTCGGAGGCGCTCCGTGAAAACGTGGTGATCTTCAACCGTCCCGGTGCGGGCGGCAACATCGGCACCGGCCAGGTCGTCAAGTCCCAGCCGGACGGCACGACGATCGGATACGTCACGAACGGCATCATGTGCGTCAATCCGTACCTCTACGACCGGCAGAGCTTCGATCCGCTCAAGGACCTAACACCCGTCGCCGGCCTCACCTCGATCGGGCTGGTTCTCGCCGTCAGCCCCAAGGCCCTTCCCGACGTGCACACCGCAGCCGACCTCGTGAAGCACGCCCAGGCCCGCCCCGGCGAAACCGCCTTTGCGTCCGCAGGCCCCGGCACCACGAGCCATCTCGCGGGCATTCTGCTCGAGAGCGAAGCAAAGCTCGACCTCAATCACATTCCGCACGCGGGCGGCGCTGCCGCCGTCAAGGAAGTGCTCGCAGGCCGTGTGCCCTTCCTCATCGACGTGATGCCCAACCTCCTTCCGCACCTCAAGGCCGGCACGCTTCGCGCCCTCGCCGTCACGACGCCCTCACGATCCGCACTTCTGCCCAAAGTTCCCACCATGGCCGAAGCAGGTCTTCCCGGCGTCACGCTCTACGCCTGGGACGGCATCGCCGCCCCGAAGGGGCTCTCCGACGCCGATGCCGATCGCTTCGCGAAGGCCGCCCGTGCCGCGCTCAACGACAAGGCCGTGCGCGACCGTCTTCTGCGCATGGGCGCCGAACCCCAGTTCCGCGGTCCCGCCGACTTCAGGCAATTCATAGAGGCCGAGGCCGCCAAGTGGCGCCCGCTTGCCCTCATGGCCCGCGCACAGCGCTAAAGGCCGAACCCATACAGACTGTTTGAAAAGGAATTCACGACATGCAGCCCATGCTCGACACCTCACATCTTCCTCCCGTTCCCGAATGGCACAAGGCGGGCGAATTCACCGACATCGTCTATGAGAAGTGCTCGGACGGCATCGCCAAGATCACGATCAACCGTCCCCAGGTTCACAACGCCTTCCGTCCGCAGACGGTGATGGAGATGAGCCGCGCGCTCAACGACGCCCGCAACGACGCAGACGTCGGCGTCATCATCCTGACCGGCATGGGCGAAAATGCCTTCTGCTCAGGCGGCGATCAGAAGGTCCGCGGCACGGGCGGGTACGTCGGCGACGACGGCACGGCACGCCCCGCCTCAACGTCCTCGACCTGCAGCGCGAGATCCGCACCTGCCCGAAGCCCGTCGTCGCCATGGTGGCGGGCTGGTGCGTGGGCGGCGGTCACGTCCTTCACATGATGTGCGACCTCACGATTGCCGCCGAGAACGCCATGTTCGGTCAGACGGGGCCGCGCGTCGGTTCCTTCGACGGCGGCTGGGGCGCATCCTACATGGCACGCATCGTCGGCCAGAAGAAGGCACGCGAGATCTGGTTCCTCTGCCGCTTCTACAACGCCAAGGAGGCCCTTGACATGGGTCTCGTCAACACGGTCGTTCCGCTTGAGAAGCTTGAAGCCGAAACCGTCCAGTGGTGCCGCGAGATGCTTGCCAACTCCCCGCTCGCCCTCCGCTGCCTCAAGGCCGCCCTCAACGCCGACTGCGACGGCCAGGCGGGCCTGCAGGAGCTCGCGGGCAATGCCACGCTCCTCTACTACATGACCGAAGAGGGCCGCGAAGGCAAGAACGCCTTTCTTGAAAAACGCCGTCCCGACTTCTCGAAGTTCCAGCGCCTGCCCTGAGGCTGACATGCCCTCTCCCACCACGGGCGCCGGCCCCTCCATGAGCGTCGCCGCCCTCGCACTCTCCGCGCCCGACCGCACGGCCGTTGTCGACGTCTCCCGTCGCATCACGTGGGCGGAACTCGCCCGTCTCGTCTCGGATCGTACGGCCTCGCTTTTGCAGCCCGCTTCCGGCCGTCCGGCCTTCCTCATCCCAAAGCCCGACCTGAACGGCCTCGTCGACATCCTTGCCCATTGGGAGGCGCACATGCCCGCGGTCCTCGTCTCGCCCAAACTCACTTCTGCCGAGCAAGACGCCCTCAAATCCCACGCGGACTCCATCGCAGAACCTCTTCCCGACGGCACCGCATTCGTGGTCTTTACGTCTGGAACGACGGGCCTTCCGAAGCCCGCCATCCTCACGCGCGAGTCCCTGACGGCAGGCGCCAGAGCGATGATCCTCGCCCTTCGCATGACCTCGTCCGACGTCTTGCAGCTCTCGCTCTCGCCCGCCCGCGTGGGCGGCCTCGGGATCATCATGAGAACCCTGGCCGCAGGCAGCACGATCGCGCTGTCTCCGGGCTTTTCGGGCGCCCGCTTTCCCGAGACCCTCGGCCGAGACGGCGTGACGTTCGCCTCGGTCGTCCCCGCCATGCTGGCCGACGTCCTCGAGCGCAATCCGGACTGGCGCAATCCGCCCCACTTGCGCGCCATCCTCATCGGCGGCGCCCCGTTCCCCGACCGTCTTCGCGCCGAAGCCGCCCGACGCGGCATTCCCATCATGACAACCTACGGCATGACCGAAACGGGCAGCACCTCCGCGGTCTCGGCCTACGAAACCCGCCTCTCGCCTGTCCCTGTCGGCGAAGTGCCGCTCGCGGGCACCTCGTTCAGGACCGTCGACGGCGTCCTCTGCCTCAAGGGACCGATGCTCTTTGCCGGCTACTGGGGACGCCCCGCACCCGTTCATGACGGCTGGTTCGAGACGGGCGACGCGGGACTCGTCAATCATGACGGTTCGATCCGCATCCTCGGGCGCACCTCCGACATGATCATCACGGGCGGTGAAAAGGTCGTTCCCTCCGAAGTCGAGTCGGCCCTTGAATCCCTCCCCGGGATTCGCGAGGCGCTCGTCGTCGGCATGCCCGATGAAAAGTGGGGGCAGATCGTCACGGCTCTTCTCGTCTCCGACACCGATCCCCATCCGCAGTCTGACGCCATCGTCTGCGGACTTGCCGCACGCCTCGCCCGCTGGAAGTCTCCTCGACGCATCGCATGGGTCAGCTCCGTGCCGTTCACCTCCGCGGGCAAACGAAGCCGCAACCCCGAGGTTCTTCGGGACCTAGAATTCGATGTTCTTCACTACAGACACTCAACCGAAGCCCCGTTGTAATCCGCCTCCCCGGTTTCGTCTCCTCCCCTTTTTGTCTTTTCCAAAGGGCCGCTGCGGACATCTGCACCGCCGCGGCCCGTTTTCATGACCGCCGGCCACTACGCACTCACAATTACATTCGAGCCGCCGCGCCCCTCTTTCTGAACGGGAACACGATGTCCTTCAGAGCGTTCAGGCGCAGTCGTCCTAGCGTCTCCACACTTTCCCGTTCGGGACCGATAGCGAGAATCTTTCTCAAATACTTTTATCACAAGGGTTTTTCCGGCGATACCTTGCGTGAAGTTCGTTCCCTAGCGGGACTTCAACCTTTGAAGTCTCAAACGCCTTCGTTCCTTGGCGTCAGTTGTTTCACTTGTCGAATTTTGATCATCGAAAAATGACCGTTGTAAAATAGCAACAGCTATCAAACGATCGAACAACCTCACAAAATTTTGCCTTACCCCCTTTAAATACACTGTGTTTCAGTCGATCTCATATATATCAACCCAATCCATTTGGGCGCATTAGGGTTTTTACCCCCCCCCGCCAACACCAATCCATGAAACTTCGCTATGCGCAGTTTTCGCAAGAGAACCTTCGCATTCGTTTTTTCTTCCCAAAAGGAATAATTGACATGAATTCGACATTCAAGGTTGTTTTCATCAAGGCGCGCGGCGCCTTGATGGTTGTAAATGAAGTTACGTCCTCCGTGCAGGCCAAGGGCACGAAGACGGTCGTGGCCGCTGCGGTCGCGACGATGATCGCCGGTGTTGCCGGCACCACGATGGCTGCCGAATGGGTTGAGGCTCCGAAGGATGCCGCCACAGCCGCCCCTTCCGATTGGAAGTTTGACAAGAACGCCTACCTCTTCAGCGAAACGAATGACGGAAAAGACCCTACGGCCTTCCTCGGCGCCTCTGAAAAGGGCAAAACCTTCACGTTTGACAAGAAGCTTTGGGTGAAGGCTGGCAGCGATGCAACGCGTGCCACCGGTCTCTGGGCTGCTGACGGTGCCACGATTGAAAACACCGGCACGATTTACGTGACTGGCGGCTCCTCCTGGAAGAACCACGCCATGGGCGCCGCCAATGGCGCCAAAGCCATCAACGCCGGCACCATCGTCGCCAAGAACGCCTACGGCATGTTCATCGGCACTTCCAAAAACGGCACTGAAACGCCGACCATCCAGAACGACGGCAGGATCGTCGTTGAAGGCCAGGGTGCCGGCTTCGAACTCGGCGGTGCTGGTGTCAAGGGCATCGGCATCAACAACGGCACGATCACCGTCGGCGAAGTCTTCGACAAGAATATGGGTAAGGACGAGTGGGCTCACGGCGTTCTGATCAACACCGCCACGAACACCTTTGAAAACAACGGCACTATCAACGCTACCGCCGAGGGTACGTCCGCGATTGAAGTCAAGGACGGCGCTACGACGACCACCCTCAACTTCGGTGAAAAGTCCGATGTCAACGGCTTGATTCACCTCGCCGCCGGCACCGTCAACATGACGTTCAACGGCACGCAGGACGAACTGACGATCAAGACCGAACAGCAGGCAAATTATGGCTCCAATTCTACGCCCTGCAAAACTCTTGCCGTGGACTTGACGCTTGACAAGGGCGCCAACATCACGCTTGAGGACGGTCAGGCTGCCACCTTTGAAACGGTCGAACTCGAAAATTCCCGTCTGAACGCCTCCATCTGGGGTGCCGACAACACGTTCAAGAGCGTCACGGTCAAGGAAAACGGCATCTTCAATGTCACGAAGCTCAACTCGAAGTCCGAGGGCGCGACGGAAAACGACCAGCTTCTTCTTGCCCGTGACACCACCTGGAATCTCCACGGCGGCAAGCTTTATGTCGCAGGCACCGAATATACCGGCACGCTTCGCATCGGCTCCGGTAAAGATAAGGGCTCCGGCTTACTGAATGTCTCCGAGGGTTCCGCTCTCAACCTGACTCGTCTGGAAGTCCAGAAGTCCGGCACGGTCAACGTCAATGCCGACGGCTCCATCACGACCGAAACCCTCCACCTCAGCAAGGGCAATGTCAATGTGAATGGCGGCTCCCTCACGGTGACGGGTGACAAGGGCTTTACAGTCTTTAAGGGTACTGAAAACAAGGCTCCGGCCCTCACTCTCACCAACGGCACCTTCACGGTTGACGCCGGCAGCCTCTTCAAGGAACAGGCAGCTGCCGAAACTGCTGCGGATGCCAAGAAGACCTATGTGGCCACCGATGCCGCCAAAGTCATCAAGGGCACGGGCACCGTCAACGTGACGTCCAAGGCCTTCGAGTACTCGCTCGACGAGCTCAGGGAAGGTCAGAAGCTCCTCAACACCGAAGGTAGCTCTGCCATCAAGCTCGTCCTTGCCAACGGCACGCTGAAGCTCGGTGAGAATGAAAAGCTCGACGCCGATTCCATCAACGGTCTCAACCTTGCCGGTCACACCGGTGTTGCCGGTGAGCACGCCAACAACGCCTTCAAAGTTACGCAGACGACCACCGTCGGTGCGATCGACTTCAAGGCCGTGACGGACAAGGAAGCCACTGAAATTGCTCTGGGCAATTCTGCCGCACTTACCCTCGCCGGCAACGGCGGCGACGTCTTCAAGAACCTCGGCGCCAATGTCACCAAGATCACCACGGGCGACCTCGTTCTCGGCACGGCCGGCAACTCCGGCAACGTGAACGTTGATACGCTCAAGACCGGCACTCTGACTGTCGCCGGCGACTTCTCCGCTCGCGCCCTTGAAGTCACTTCGGCCCAGATCGACGGCATGCTCACGGCTGACTCCCTCGCCGTCGCCAGCAATGGCAAGGCCGTTGTCGCCGGCACCCTTGCCCTCACCGGCAACGTCAAGGAAAACGCTTCCGAGCTCTCCGGCAATGTTGAACTTGACGAAGGCTCCGTCCTCACGACGAATGTCGCCGCCGCCAAGGCGATCGCCGGCGAGTTCGATGAAAGCACGGCCATCATCTACGTTGACCGTCAGCTCAAGCTGAACGGTGCCACGATCGGTGCCAAGACGGTTGTTCAGAATCGTGCTCTTCTCACCGCCGCAGCTCCGGCCCGCGCTGAATCCACCGTAACTGTTGCGGACGGCATGGCGCTCGTCATTGACGCCGGTGCCTTCACCCAGTCGGCCGGCCACGACTTTACGAAGGCCGACGTCTCCGCCCTCGGTAACAACACTACCGTTAACCTTACCGGTGGCGACCTCGAACTCGTCAACGTCAACAAGCTCGGCGAACTCGACATCGGCAAGGCGCTCTCCGGCGCCACCGCATCCAACGTTGACACGGACTCGATCTACGTCTTCGCCACGCCCGACAACGCCAAACCGGACATCGTGACGCTGGCCTATAACAAGGGACTCGTTGCTGATGCGACGGTTGACGCTCGCCTCGAAAACGCCTTCACGAACGGCGTCGGCGCCAAGGAACTCGGCATTCTGTCTGCTCTTGACACGCCCGCCTTCTACGACGAAGAGACCGACAAGCTCACGGCTGCCGGCAACAAGGCTCTTGAACAGGCCACGGGCGGCAACGCCACGGCCGGCGTTCTGAACGTCGCCTACGACGCCAACGCCCAGGTCACCGACGCCATCGTCCGCCACCAGCTCTCCGAGCATGCCGGCATGGGCGTCTGGGCCGACGTCTTCTACGCCAAGAACGAAGCCAAGGAAATCTACGGTGACTTCGGCTACTCCGCCGACATCTACGGTGGCGTCCTCGGCTTTGACTACACGGCTGCCTGCGGCGGCACGCTTGGCGCTGCGCTCACGGTCGGTACGGCTGACGCCGACAGCGAGGGCGGTGCTCTCTCCAACTCGCTCAGCTCCGACTTCGTCGGTCTCTCCGTCTACGCCTCGAAGGACTTCTCCGGTCTCAACGTCAAGGCTGACCTCGGCTACATCGACTTCAGCAATGACTTCACGGGTCTCGGCGACGCCTCCGACGCCACGACGATCACGTTCGGTGTTCGCGGCGACTTCACGGCCTACCAGAACGGCGCCTTCTCCGTCGTTCCGCACATGGGTCTTCGCTACACGCGTATCGACACCGATGCCGTGGCCTTCAACGACGAGCAGAACATGAACGTCCTTGAAGCCCCGATCGGCGTCAAGTTCGCGGGCACGTTCGAAGCCACCGGCTGGAAGCTCGTCCCGTCCTATGACTTCACGATCGTTCCGCAGCTCGGCGACAAGGAAGTTGAAGCCTTCGGCACGGCCGGCGACATCACGATCCTCTCCGGCGGCCTCTTCAACAACGTCCTCGGCGTTGAAGCGGTCAAGGACAACATGTCCTTCGGTCTGAACGCCTCCTACGGCTTCGGCCCGGACGATCGCGCCAACACGCAGATCAACGCGAACTTCCGCTACCACTTCTAAGAGGTGTGTAGCACTTTAGTGCCACCCCCCTGCGCATGAAAGCGGGGAATTAAATTAGGGCGTA
>ENA-ORIC01002906-ORIC01002906.1-human-gut-metagenome-genome-assembly--contig:-NODE-2906-length-12753-cov-2.329441_pt1 | contig 12753 bp, 8 predicted proteins | sample MGYA00243023_ERZ508732 | MGnify/ENA primary metagenome ERZ508732 (study PRJEB26277, sample SAMN04329767) | human gut metagenome | biome: human-associated habitat | host: Homo sapiens | place: USA...
CAGGAATGTATCGGGAGAGGTATTCCAGAAGAATTCGTACGTATTGGGAATACAGAGCGTCAGGATCGTCTGTGGCGTAAGGCCGTATACCCGGGCAAGCGAATCGGAGGTCAGCGCCGCGAGCCATGCGGCGGAATCGGGTTCGAGCTTACGCGCGAGAATGCCGGCCAACCGGTCGGGTGTCCGGATGTTGTTGAACGTCACACGTACCGGAACTTGCCACCCAAGACGCAGCATACGGACCGTACGCACGTAGCTCATCCCCTCATTGAGCTCGTACCGCCCCGCCTTCCGTGCCGAATCAAGCCCGTGACGGCGTGCCATACGGGCAAAAGCCGTTTCGTTGCGCAATACCTCGTGACGGCGCAAAGAGTCCATCAGCTGGGTAAAACTCGCGCCGGTCGGAACATAAACCACACCGCTGCGCTCCACCGCGGTCGCCCAGTAATAGCGGCCCAGCGAAAGCCCCGCTGCCCCCAGCACGGTTACGATAAGTATTAGGCTGCCGAGCAGCACCCACCCTTTGCGGTTCAATCTCTTTTTCATCCGTTTGTCCGTTTGTTTTTTCGTTCGGGCAACCGTTCTCCAACGCGCTGCAAAAGCCCGGCCCGGATCGGAAAATTCCGTCCACTTCCCGGTTACAGGATATGACCGCCGGAATATTACCGGGCCGTTTCCGCTGCAAATGTAGGAAAAAAGAGGATTACGACGGGAAATTGTTTGGCGAATGGGATAAAATTGCCTACTTTTGTACCGGGTAAGTCTTATACGACCAGCTCCTGCTGAATCCCCCAGGGTCGGAAGACAGCAAGGGTAGGCGGTTGTAGCGGTGCGATATAAGTAGCTTACCCATTTTTTATTTCGGCAATTTGCGGTAACTTAGGGCCGTTTAACCCTGACTCCATGCTGATCAGAATTTATCCGGAAAATCCCAACGAGAAGGCGATAGCCCAAGTGGTGGATATCCTGCGCCGCGACGGTGTGATCGTCTATCCGACCGACAGCGTCTATGCTTTCGGCTGCTCGCTGCACAGTACCCGCGCGATCGAGCGCATCCGCACGCTGACCGGCAAGCAGGGCGACGATTTTTCGATCATCTGCCACGATCTGAGCGGCATCGCCGCTTATGCGCGTGTAGACACGCCCACGTTCAAGCTGATGAAACGGAATCTTCCGGGTCCCTTTACCTTCCTGCTCAGTGCGTCGAACAAAGTCCCCGACAAATTCCTCGACCGCAAAAAGACGGTCGGCGTCCGGATCCCTGCGAACGGCATCCCGCTGGCCATCGTCGAGGCATTGGGCAATCCGTTGGTGACCGCCTCTGTCAAAACCCCCGGTCCCGAAACCGAATACACGACCGATCCCTCGCTGATTTACGAACGCTACGGCGACCGCGTCGACATGGTGGTCGACGGAGGCTACGGCAACGCCGAGCCGAGCACGATCGTCGATTGCACGGGCGATGAGCCCGAGATCATACGCGAAGGGATCGGCGAACTGATATAACAAACGACATCATGACACCGAACCATACTCAAAATTCTGTCCCGGTCGATCCGAACCGCAAAAAGCTGGTCTGGAAAGAGGCCGCTACGGGCGGGCTGTACCTCGGCCTGGCACTGGTCGCCGTGATGGTGATCAGCTACCTCGGGCGCATGGACGCCACCCTCTCCTGGGTGCCGGGCCTGCTGAATTTCGCCGCACTGGTGCTCTTCATCCTTTTCTACGCGCGCAAAGTCTCCCACTATTACGCTTCGACGGGATTTTACTATCCGCAAAGCCTGGCGTTCATCCTCAAGATGATGCTCTTCGCCGGGGTCCTGGCGGGCGTCGGACAGTTCATCCTGCAAAATTACGTCGATCCCGGTTACTACACCTCCGTAATCGAAACGACGCTTAAGGAGAGCGGCTTTAAAGAGGAGGACATCAACCTGACGATGGAAACCGGAGTAATGAGAAATCCTATCGTCATGGCACTGAGCGGCGCAATCAGCATGCTGCTTTACGGCGGCATGATCGGGCTCGTCGTATCGGCATTCGTCAAACGGCCGCCGGCAGCTCCCGCACCCAAGCAGGAACCGGACCCGTCCGATTCAAATCCTGGTAATTCCACTTCCCATGGCAACGACTAATCCCGACATCTCCGTAGTAGTCCCGCTGTACAACGAGCAGGAGTCGCTTCCCGAACTGCTCGCGTGGATCCGGCGTGTGATGGAAGCCAACAGCTACTCGTTGGAGGTGATTTTCATCGACGACGGCAGCAGTGACAATTCGTGGAACATCGTCCGTTCGCTGCGGCGCAACGATCCGAACGTCCGGGGAATCCGTTTCCGCCGCAATTACGGCAAATCGGCCGCGCTCTATTGCGGATTCGAAGCCGCACGGGGGAACGTGGTCATCACGATGGACGCAGACCTGCAGGACTCGCCCGACGAAATTCCAGAGCTCTACCGCATGATCACGCTCGAGCGCTACGACCTGGTGAGCGGTTGGAAAAAGCAGCGCCACGATCCGCTGGGCAAAACCCTGCCGAGCAAATTCTTCAACTTCTGTGCTCGCACCGCTTCGGGTATCCGCCTGCACGACTTCAACTGCGGCCTGAAAGCCTACCGCAATAAAGTGGTCAAAAGCATCGAAGTTTACGGCGAAATGCACCGGTTTATTCCGCTGCTGGCCAAAAGCGCCGGTTTCCGGCAAATCGGGGAGAAGGTCGTCCAGCACCGCGCACGCAAGTACGGGGTGTCGAAGTTCGGCTGGGAACGCATGATCAAAGGGTACCTGGATCTGGTAACGGTCATGTTCATGTCGAAATTCGGCAAAAGCCCGATGTACTTTTTCGGAGGGCTGGGTACCCTGATGTTCCTCGTGGGCGGGAGTACGGCTATCGCACTGATCGCCGACAAACTTTACAAACAGGCCCATGCGCTGCCGATCCGGGGCGTAACCGACCAACCGCTGTTTTTCATCGCGATTACCGCCGTGATCATCGGCGTACAATTATTCCTCGCCGGATTTCTGGGCGAACTGATCGGACGAAACTCTGGCGAACGGAACCGTTACCTGATCGACGAAAGGATCGAGGCGGGAGAGAGTCAAGACGCCGATACGGAAACCCCGACTACGGCGCCATCCGAACGCAAAAAGTCCGGCAGCAAAAACATGGTGCCACCTCCCGGCAGTAACGATATACCATCCCCCGCACAGACAGAGCGGGACTTGTTTTCGATCTAAAAACACTAACCCATTTCCACTTAACCGGTTTTCACCATGATCCAACGAGTCCAGACCTTATACCTGCTGATCGCCGCCATCTTCACGGGTATTTTGTTATTCATGCCGATGGCCTCCTTCTGCGGCGTAGTTTTGGCAGGCGACCTTACAGCGTGGCAGATCGAATTGACCGATGCCGCCGGCAATACGCTGATTCAACCGATTCACCTTCTCGGAATCCTGTTACTTTGTGCCGCGCTACTACCATTAATCACGATCTTTCTCTTCCGGAAACGCAAATTGCAAATGCGGCTATGCCTGATCGAAGTCTGTTTATTGATCGCTTCGTTCGGCGCTTTCGCTTACTACTACACGCAGCAGAACAACGACGAAATGGAAAAAACGGTTTCACCGCTGCTGTTCCTGTTGATCGTAGCCATCGCCTCTGTGCTGATGGCACGCTGGCGTATCGCCAAGGACGAAGCGCTCGTCCGCTAAACGTTCCGCCCGAAGATTCAAAGATTAGAGATGTCCCGAATTTACCGCATACAACAGGGGCTGTGCAAAATGCACAGCCCCTGTTGTATGCCAACGATACCGGACGGAGAAACCTGCCAAAGAAAAGGACAAAACAGGAACCATCCACTGGCCAGCACAAACTCCTCCGGCAACGCATTACCGGAAATCGATCACTTCGACCCCTTTGTGTTTGTTTTTATCGAATGTAAAGGCGGCAGCCTGCGCCGGAACATTCGGCGTAATCTTCCGGATCGTAATGCGGGCGGCATCCGAATCCTCCATATTATAGACCACTCCCAACGGCAACTTCGTTACAGGATCGAGCTGCAAAAGGATCGAAGCATATCCGGATCCGGACTGTTTCGGGGTCAGCCGCACCACCTCGGCATTTTTACCGCCGACAATAGCCGTTCCCTGATAAACGTGGTTGAAATCCTGATCATAAAGCCGGAAAAAACGGGCCGGATTCGACAAAATGTTATTGTCCGAAGGGTCGGGCGTCTCGATGACCACTTCGTTATCGCGCGAATTATAGGTCTGGCGCACTTTGCCGTCGAAAAAGACCTCAGCCCCGTTCACGCTCACATAATAACGATTCCCGCTCACGACGATCCTCCCCGGCATGTCGCCGAACTCCTGGTCCATCCTCACCGTAAACTGCACCTCATAGCTGTTATAACCGTTCATCCGGGTAGTCAGCGCATCGAGCAGGGTTTTGGACTTGGCATCGGCATAGGCCGCACCGCAGGCCAGCGATCCGGCCAACAACAGGCAAAGGAATCGGTATAACTTCAAATACGGCTTCATCTCCGGTGCTTTTAATCGTTCATATGCGCGAGCAGATGCTCCAGCGACATGACGTCCTGAATCAACACCTCACGCGGTTTGCTCCCTTCGGCACGGCCCACGACACCCGCCATCTCCAACTGGTCCATGATGCGTCCCGCCCGGTTATAGCCGATCGAGAAACGGCGCTGGATCGACGAAGTGGAACCCTGCTGGTTCTGCACGACGAAGTGGGCTACCTCATCGAACATCGCATCGAGCTGCGAAAGGTCGTTCGCCCTATTGCCGCCCGCCGAACCGCCGTTATCCGCCGAATCGGGATTGTATTCGGGCAGTTCGTAAGCACCGAGATACCCGCGTTGGTTGCTGATGAATTCGGTAATCCGTTCAATTTCCGGCGTATCGACGAATGCACACTGCACACGCGTCAGGTCGTTGCCTGTCGAGACGAGCATGTCCCCGCGGCCGATCAACTGATTCGCTCCCGGCTGGTCGATAATCGTCCGCGAGTCGATCATCGAGGTGACGCGGAAAGCGATACGCGCCGGGAAGTTCGCTTTGATTACGCCCGTGATGATATTCGTCGTCGGGCGCTGCGTGGCGATCACCAAATGGATGCCCACCGCACGGGCCAGCTGCGCGATACGCGCGATCGGCGTTTCGACTTCACGGCCGGCGGTCATGATCAGGTCGGCAAACTCGTCGATCACGACGATAATATAGGGTAGAAACCGGTGTCCCTTCTGCGGGTTGAGCTTGCGGTGCCTGAATTTGTCGTTGTACTCCTTCACATGGCGCACTTCGGCCTTACGCAGCAGGTCGTAGCGGGCGTCCATTTCGATACAGAGCGAATTGAGCGTATAGATCACCTTGTGCGTATCGGTGATGATCGCATCGTCCTCACCCGGCAACTTGGCCAAAAAATGGCGTTCGAGCTTGCCGTACAACGTCAGCTCGACCTTCTTCGGGTCCACCAACACGAGTTTCAGTTCCGAAGGATGTTTCTTGTACAGGAGCGAAGTAATGATCGCGTTGAGGCCGACCGATTTACCCTGCCCCGTAGCACCGGCCACCAGCAGGTGCGGCATCTTGGCCAGGTCGATTACGAATGTCTCGTCCTGAATCGTCTTACCCAGTACGACGGGGATATCGTAGGTCGACTCCTGGAATTTCGCCGATTTAATGACCGAAAACATCGAAACCACCTTCTTGTCCTTATTCGGCACCTCGATACCGATCGTACCCTTGCCGGGAATCGGCGCAATGATACGGATACCGAGAGCGGAAAGACTCAGCGCGATATCGTCCTCCAGGTTCTTGATCTTAGAGATCCGCACGCCGGGCGCCGGGACGATCTCGTACAGGGTAACGGTCGGGCCGATCGTCGCCTTCACCTTGTCGATCTTGATACCGAAATTCTCCAGCGTCTCCTTGATCCGGTTCTTATTCTCAACGATCTCTTCACTGGTCACGCTCACCTCCACCGTATGGTCCTCGAGCAGTTCGAGCGGCGGCCGTTGGTACGACGACAGGTCGAGCGTCGGGGCGTACAGCGCATTCTCGATCTCCTCCTCCGACAAAATCTTATCTCCCGGCAGGCGGTCGACGGTCATATCGGCCGAACTCTCGATCGCGGTATCCTGCGGCACCGCCGCGACAAAGTCGGCTCCGCCCGCAGACGGCACATTTCCGGACGCCACTCCGGACGGACTGTCCGCCGTTTCCGCAAACGGAGGAACAGGATCGGCCTTGAACGGATTATCGGTTCCGTCATTTCGCCTGACGGGATAATCGCCGGGCATCGCACCCGCCGCCGGGGCATCCGGCCAGCCTCCTGCAGACACACCTGCCGGCTGTTCCGGCTCTCCGTCTCCGGCAGCGTATTGGATGGTGAAACCGTTTTCATCCACTTTTTCGAATGCTCCGGAGCTTCCGTCCGCCGCAGTGACAGACATGCCCGATCCCGAAATTTGAGCGTCACTGCCCGTCCCGAAAATCCCGGTCAACCCGGGCGCCGATGCATCCGAATTTTCAACCGGCAGGCCGGTAATCTCGAATCCGTTCTCATCCACCCTCGTAACCGGCTGTAAAGGCTGCACGTTAGAATCAGACTCTTCAACGGGCTTAATGATCACAAAACCGTCTTCATCGGTCTGTTCGGCCACACGCGGTACCTGATCGTAAAAATCTTCGCCGACCGTGTTCGGCACCGACGCCCCCGGAATAATCACCGAAAAGCCTTCTTCGTCGGTAATCACGCCCGGTTGGCCCCCGGACGGTGCCAAAGGCGAACCGGGGCAAGACGCAGATGCCCCGGCACTCTCTCCTTCTCCTGTTTGTTTCGTTTCGTTTTTGCCGGCAGAAACATCCGCTCCGACAACATTGTCAAACGATTCATCACCCTCTTTGCGCGAGTCGTGCGGCAATAAATCCGCAGCGGTCGAAGTAATCACTTCACCGAGCTTCTTACTGTTGTCGACCATCCCTTTGCCAAGGCGGTTGATCACGCCGATCGTATTGCGGTTGATATAGACGGCATAAATTACGAAAGCCAATGCCAGCAGCAGTCCGGTGCCCAGTACGCCGATGAGCGAATTAAGCCATCGGGCGACATAGATCCCCTGCGCACCACCGAGCCCGGTTCCGAAAACGCCCCATGCATCTCCGAAAATATAGCCGAGCGCGAGCGACCCGAGAATCATCAGCACCAGCATAAGCCGCACCGACTTGCGCAGCAGCATCGGACGGTAACGCATAATCCGCAGGGAAAGGACGATCAGCACGATCGGGATGCAAATCCCGAAGAGGCCGAACCATTCGCCGACGATATAATTCGCCGTTACCGCACCCAACTTGCCACCCCAATTGCTCACCGGATCCTGCGTCGCATCGAACACCTGCCCGAACCTGGCGACAGCCTGGTCTTTGCTCCAATAGATGAAATAGGAGACGACGGATACCAGTATGAACAAGGCCACGGCCAGCAATGCAAAACCGTACGACCACCGCTGGGTGTCGCTCAGTCCCTGTTGCCGGGGTTGTCTCCCCTCCGCCGCTGCGGGCTTCTTTTTTGCCGCTGTCGCCATATATTCGGTAAAAAACTAAAAGATATTTTTCGATAAATTTATGAAATACCACGCCTGCATCCGCCCATTCCGCTGTCCCGGCAAACCGTTATCCGAAGAGGTCCGCAGGTCAAGATCCATTCGTCGGAGCCCTACGAGCCCCTCAGTCAAGATCCAATGTTTTGGCCCGCTCGCTCTTGGCGATCAACCGGGAGAGGTACTCCTCGTCCGCACTGGTCATAAAACTGTACTCGGGCTCGTGATCCTCCGCGGCCGCCAACGAGAACTCCTCCAACAGCACCTCTACGCGCCGTTCGATAGCAGGTGCGGGATTGACCAGCCGCACGTCGCGGTCTCCGATCACGCGCCGCATCGCACCGGAGAGAAACGGATAATGCGTACAACCCAATACAATCCGGTCCACCCCCTGTTCGAGCATCGGCCCGAGCAGTTTCGATACGGTTTCGAACGCCTCGGGAGTATCCTCGCGATCGCTTTCGACCAACTCGACGAACCCTTCGCCCACCTGCTCGATCATCCGCGCCCGGTCCGCATATTTGCGGGAAGTCTCGCGGAAAAGCCTGCCTTTGAGCGAAGCGGCCGTGGCCAGAATCCCGACCACACCGCTACGAGAAGTGAGCACCGCCGGTTTAACGGCCGGTTCGAGCCCCACGAACGGCACGTCGTAAGTGGTGCGCAAGTGGTCGATAGCCGCTGCGGTCGCGGTATTGCACGCAATCACGACCATCTTCACTCCCGCCGACAACATGCGCCGCACGGCATAGTCGGAATATTCGACTATTCGTTCACGGGGCTGGTTCCCGTAAGGACAATTTTTGCCGTCTCCGTAATAGAGCAGCGATTCGTGCGGCAATCTGCGGTACAGCTCGCTCCACACGCTCAATCCTCCCTGGCCCGAATCAAAAACGCCTATCGGTGCATTGTTCATGCTATTTGTTCCTCCTCTGCTCAATCCATTTGCGGGCATTGACGAACGCCTCGATCCACGGGCTCACCTCATCAGCGGCCCGCTCTTCTGGATAATAGGCCCAGTTCCACGGACGCAGCGAACGTTCGATATGGGGCATCATCGCCAGGTGGCGTCCGTCGGCCGAGACGATCGCAGCGGCGGCATAGTCGCTCCCGTTGGGATTGCCCGGATACTGGTCGTAAGCGTATTTCAGCGGAATGCGGTAACGCTCCTCCTCGTACGGCAAGCGGAATTTACCCTCGCCGTGCGCCACCCAGATACCCAGGCGGCTACCGGCCATGGAATCGAACCACCCCGACCCCGTCGGTTGCACCTCGACATTCACGAAGCACGATTCGAATTTGTGCGAATCGTTGTGCAGCATGCGGGGTTTCTGCTCATGGTCGGGCGTGATCAGCCCCAGTTCCGCCATCAGCTGGCAACCGTTGCAAACACCCAGCGAAAGCGTATCTTCTCGCGCATAGAAACGGTCGAGCGCCTCCTTGGCCCGTTCGTTATAGAGGAATGCGCCGGCCCAGCCCTTAGCCGAATTCAGTACGTCCGAGTTGGCAAAACCGCCGACAAAAACGATCATATTGACATCCTCCAACGTCTCGCGGCCGCTGATCAGGTCTGTCATGTCCACATCCTTGACATCCATTCCGGCCAGGTGCATACACCACGCCATCTCGCGCTCGCTGTTCGAGCCCTGTTCGCGGATCACCGCGGCTTTGATGCCGCTCGGCGTACGGCGGCTCGCCTCGAGCCCCCACTGCGACAGTTTGCCGGTGAACGTCTCCGGGAATTTATAGCTGAGTTCCTGATTTTTGTAATTCGCAAAACGCTCCGAGGCCTTCTGCACTCCGCTCTGGCGGCGATCCAGCAGGTAAGAGGTCTTGAACCACGTATCCCGCAACTGATCGATCAGCAGCGAGAACTCGACCCCGGCATTGGTCACCGTGAAGCGGCGCTCCTGGTTCACATCGCCGATCACATAGGCGTCGATCCCGTCGAACTTGAGGTTTTCGCACACCTCCGATCCGTTCTCCACCTGCAGCACTACGGCCGGTTTTTCGCTGAAAAGCACCTTGATCAGGTCTTTTTCGGCCAGCGCCGCAAGGCTCAGGTCCATACCGCTCCGGTTGTCGGCGAAGGTCATCTCCAGCAGTGCGGTAATCAGGCCGCCCGCCGACACGTCGTGCCCGGAGAGCACTTTTCCCTCTTCGACCAACTGCTGTACGGCACCGAACGCCCGGGTAAAGTAGTCGGCCGAAGTGACCGTCGGGACATCCATGCCCACGCTGCCAACCACCTGGGCGAAACTGCTGCCGCCCAAACGGAACCCGTCGCGGCTCATATCCACGTAAATCATCTGGCTGCGGCGGTGCTTGAGCGCGGGAGAGACCACTTTCTTCACATCCGACACTTCGCCCACGGAGGTAATGATCACCGTACCCGGAGCGTACACCTGTTCGCCGTCCTTGTATTTCTGCGTCATCGAGAGCGAATCCTTGCCGGTGGGAATGTTGATCCCCAAAGCCAGCGCATAGTCGCTCGCCGCCTGCACAGCCGTATAGAGACGCGCATCCTCGCCTTCGTTCTTGCAGGGCCACATCCAGTTGGCGCTGAGCGATACCGACGGCAGTCCGCCGTCGATCGGAGCGAAGACGATATTCGTCAGCGCCTCGGTGATCGCGAGCACCGATCCCATACAGGGGTATGACAGTGCGGCGACCCGAGCATGCCCGAGCGCCGTAGCAATACCGCGCTGCCCCTGGTAATCGAGCGCCACGACGGCACAGGCATTCAGCGGCAATTGGACGCTGCCAGCCGTTTGCTGCTTCGCCACGCGGCCCGTCACCGAACGGTCGACCTTGTTGGTCAGCCAGTCCTTGGCGGCCACCGCTTCGAGCTGCAACACATTTTCGATGTAATGTACCAGTTTTCCGGCATCGTACTGCGGTTCTGCATAGCTCTCCCGTACGGTACGGTCGTTCAGCACCGTGCGCGGCGCCTTGCCGAACATATCCTCCAGTTTCAGGTCGATCGGCTTATCGCCCGTTTTGTTGTTGACAAAAGTAAACTGCATGTCGCCCGTCGCCTCGCCGATCACATAGAACGGCGAACGTTCACGCTCGGCAATGCGGCGCAATTTGTCGATATTCTCCTCTTTGACGACGAATCCCATGCGCTCCTGCGACTCGTTGCCGACGATCTCCTTCGCGCTGAGGGTAGGATCGCCGATAGGCAGGTTCTCCATGTCGATCCGCCCGCCGGTCGCCTCGACCAGCTCGCTGAGACAGTTCAGGTGACCGCCCGCACCGTGGTCGTGAATCGAAATAATCGGGTTTTCAGTCTCCTCCGAAGCGGCCCGGATCGCATTGTAGGCTCGTTTCTGCATTTCGGGGTTCGAACGCTGCACGGCATTCAGTTCGATCGCACCGGCATACTCGCCCGTGGCCACCGACGAAACGGCACCGCCGCCCATGCCGATGCGGTAGTTGTCACCGCCCAGCAACACCACTTTGTCGCCCGGCTGCGGTTCGTCCTTGATACTGTCCTGCTTACGGCCATAACCGACACCGCCAGCCTGCATGATCACCTTGTCGAAGCCGAACTTCTTCCCGTTTTCGAAATGCTCGAACGTCTGCACACTACCGCAGATAAGCGGCTGGCCGAACTTGTTACCGAAATCCGAAGCCCCGTTCGAGGCTTTGATCAGGATATCCTCCGGAGTCTGGTACAGCCATTCGCGCGGAGTGGTGAACTGCTCCCACTCGCGCCCGCCGTCCAACCTCGGATAGGCAGTCATGTAAACGGCCGTCCCGGCCACCGGGAACGCGCCCTTACCGCCGGCGATGCGGTCGCGGATCTCGCCGCCCGTACCGGTTGCCGCGCCGTTGAACGGCTCGACGGTGGTCGGGAAATTGTGCGTCTCGGCTTTGACCGAAATCACGCTCTCGAAATCCTTGATGCCATAGTAATCCGCCGTATCCGGCGACGCGGGGGCGAACTGCTCCACCACGGGACCTTGCAGGAAAGCGCAGTTATCTTTATAAGCCGATACGACACGACCCGGGTTGGTCTTTGTCGTCTTTTTAATCAGGCCGAAGAGGGTCGAAGGCATCTCTTCGCCGTCGACGATGAACAGGCCGTTGAAAATCTTGTGCCGGCAATGTTCCGAATTGACCTGCGAAAAGCCGAACACCTCGCTGTCGGTCAGCTTGCGGCCGATCCGCCGCGAAAGTTCGTTCAGGTAGGCCATCTCCTCATCGCTCAGCGCCAACCCTTCCTGTTGGTTGTATGCAGCAATGTCATCGATGTAAATAACCGGATCGGGCTGCTTGCGGATCGTGAAGATATCCTGATCGATAGAACGATACATACGGCGCAACATCGGGTCGTACGGTGCGTCTTCGCTCTTGACCACCTCGAATTCCTCGATACGGGCAATCCCCTCGAGTCCCATGTTCTGTGTGATCTCGACGGCATTCGTACTCCAGGGGGTGATCATCTCGCGGCGCGGTCCGATAAAAATACCGTTGAGCACCTCGGCGTCCAGTTGCTTCGCTTCGCTGAAAAGCCAAGTCAGTTTGGCGATATCTGCTGCCGGGAGCAACTTGCGGGCATCGACGGCATAAATGATGTTTGCTTTCCTGAAAAAGAGTATCATTCCTGATTGGATTGGGTTATTGGAGTAATCTTGTTGGAGTAATCTTAATTATCGTGGCCGATCCTGTCTATTTTCCCTTGACTACGTCGCTGAACATCGATTTGACGTGATCGTACGGGAGCGAATAGACAAACAGGCCGAACGAATAAGGCGCGATCTCGTACTGGTTGTAGATCATCACCAACCCGACCGAATCGAAGCCCATATTCTGCGGCAAAGGTAGTTCATCCGGCGAAACAAACAAAGCCTGTTTCGGGTTGGTAATGCCTTTACCCTCCAGATAAAGATTGAAGGCCTTGCGGTTCAGTTTGCACAATTCGGCGGTATCTTTGAAAAGTTGGTCGTTGGTCAGCCGGCGTCCGTTACTGTAGTCGAAGTTGAAAAATTCCGACGGGGTCATACCGTGCGCCCCTCCGGTAAAAATGTAACGCTGTATCCAGACCGTAACCACGTTGTCGTAGCGGAAAGCGGTACCTTCCGAAACGAACGTGTAAGGCATCTTGCGCAGATATTCGTCGTTATTCTTGTAG
>ENA-ORIC01002907-ORIC01002907.1-human-gut-metagenome-genome-assembly--contig:-NODE-2907-length-12750-cov-3.156632_pt1 | contig 12750 bp, 12 predicted proteins | sample MGYA00243023_ERZ508732 | MGnify/ENA primary metagenome ERZ508732 (study PRJEB26277, sample SAMN04329767) | human gut metagenome | biome: human-associated habitat | host: Homo sapiens | place: USA...
ACGTCGATGACCGACTTGCCGGCAAGCGGCTCGACCGTCAGCAGGGCAGCCGAGTCGAGAAAGTGCAGCTGCGCCACGTCCGTCTCGCCGTGGATGGCCGTCAGGTTCATGACCTTGCTGCGCTCCTCGAGCAGCTCGTAGTATGTCTCAAAGCGGGTCAGCGCCGTCTCGTCGAGCGGCAGACCCAGCGCGGCAAAGCCCGCGCGGAGCAGTTTTTCCATGTGCGCCTCCGAATATATCTGTTGCCGACATCTTACCACATTCCCGCGCGCACGTCCAGCCCGGACGTGGCGCACGCAGCACCGCAAAAAAGCGCCCGGCTCGATGAGCCGGGCGCGAATGGTATAACGACATGCCGCAAGCGGCCCGCAGCCTCACACCCTAAATGCTTCATCGCGCAAGCGCTTTCGCTGAAAACAGAATACGCCGCAGCGTCCGGAATGTCAATGATGAATTTGGGTAAATATTCCACTTTCAAAAACCGCAGATGGCATGTCCCCCTGCCTTGACTTTCCGTGCTCCTGTGATATACTGTTTTTGGCAGGGTCGCGCGGTTGGGCGGGTATGGCTCTTGTTTTTGCGCAATATAAAACCCGCCCGCGCGGATCTCCGCGCGGGCGGCTGCAGCGTGTCAAAAAAGCCTCGCAGAGTTTGCCGCCCGCAGGCGGCAAAAAAAGTGAAATCATTTTCTCTCGCGACATGTGCGTGAGAGAAAATACTGCTCAGGCTGCAAGTGTGGAATTTGTGCGCCACAGGCACACAAATTCTGCGCGTAGCAGACTGCAACCCCTTTGTCGGAAAACCCTCCGGGTTTTTCGACAGTCTTAAACCGCCCGCGCGGATCTCCGTGCGGGCGGTCATGCTGTCTGTGCAGCTATTATGCGTAAAAGACGTGGTCGCCGATCGTGGCCGTGTAGGTCAGGCGGCTGTTGAACCACGAGGCGTTGCAGGCCGAGGGATTGATGAAATACAGGCTCTCGCCCACCGGGTCGTACCCCTCGAAGGCGAGCTTCGCCGCAAGCTCGGCATCCTCGTCCGGCGTGAGGCTGATGCGCCCGTCGGCCGTGGGCGAAAACTGCGCCACACCGCCGCGCCGGTCGAACACGACCTCCTTGACGCTGTTGGGGAAGCGCTCGTCCGCCACGCGGTTGAGCACGACGTTGCCGACCGCGATCTGCCCGTCCATGGGCTGGTTGCCGGCCTCGGCATTGATGATGTGGCTGAGCCAGTAGACGTCACGCGTGCCGTAGAAGCTCTCACCGCTCTCGAGCAGCTGCTGCCCGGACGCATCGACGCGCAGGCTGGTATTATCCGCGCTGAACGTGGCCGTGACGCCGAAGATCTTCTCCAGATCCGCCAGCGGCAGCACCACTTCCCCATCGAGGGCATACACGCCGTCGGGCGCGTAGAAGCAGCGGCCGTTGGCCGTGTAGTACGTCTCGCCGTAGGTCGCCGCGATGTCCGCACCGTCGACCGTGACGGTCTGGGTGTCGCCGTCGGTGACGGTCGCACTCTCAAGACCGAGCATCTCGGCAAACGCATCCGCCGAAAGCCAGGCCTCACCGTCGATCACATAGCAGTAACCGCCGAAGCAGTCGTCGATGTACACGGGCGTGTAGTCGCAGGTGACCGTCTCTGTATAGTCCGCAGCGTCCATGCCGACGGCAAGCGTGCGCACGACAGGCGACGTCGCCTGCGCGGCGGCCTGCACCGCCAGCTTCTCATCGCGCTCGGGCGCAGACAGAGACGCATCCCCGCTCCCGACCGCTCTGGCCGACAGGGCATCCCCGTCCAGCCCGGCGGCCAGCACCGGACTCTCACCGGCGAGCCAGAAAAATCCGCACAATAAGCCGCAAAGCAGGCAGACGATGCACATCAGCGACAGGCCCGACTTCACGGACAGGCCCGCTTTTTTCGTTCGATTCATGACGTGCAGCCTCCTTTGCTGATTCATCACAGGGCGCAAACATTTCAATCCACGCGCCCCGTTATGGATAATTATATTCATTTTTCAAACCCCACGCAATCGGCAAATTGCACAAAGCGTCTTTTTAAGTTCTGAATAATATCCACAAAAAAATGCGTAAACAACAAAATATAGCGTTATATGACACAACTATACGCAAGAAATTGTGTTGTTTACTTTGACTAAAACCGTCAATTCGACGCAAAGTGACCAAAATAAAAAGATGCAAGTTCGCAAAAAATTCTTGCAAACTTGCATTATGTCAACTATTTTTATTATTTGAAAGAATTATGTTAATCTTTTTCCCGCCTCACAGCGCCTGACGCAGCGCCTTGGCAAGCTGATCCGGGCAGGAGGTCAGCTTGCTGCCGCAGTGCACGCCCTCCATGCGCTCGATGGCCTGCTGCACCGGCATCCCCACCAGGAGCCGCGAAATGCCCTGCAGGTTGCCGCTGCACCCCCCTTGCACCTCAACTTTGCGGATAATTCCGTTCTCCACCTCCACCCGCATCAGGCGGGAGCAAACACCCTTCGGCCGGTATGTGATCGTCATGACGACGCCTCCTTTGAAAAATTCCGGTGCTCAGTATAGCAGATACGGTGACATAATTCCACCCCCGAAACCATATATATTGTGGAGAATGCAATCGGAGGTGAGCAGATATGACGCTGCGGCAAAAACTGGCCTGCGTGGGGCTGACCGTGTTCGGCCTGCAGATCGCATCGGCTGCGGCGGGCGGCGCGCCGCTCGCGGACAGGCTGCGGCTCTGGCTCGACCCGGAGCAGCTGCTGGCAGTATCGGTGCGCATGGGGCTGGGGGCACCGCCGGTGGACGCGTCCCCCACGCCGGAGGCAGCGGCGGCGCTCAGCGCGTCCACGCCCGCACCGGAGGCGACACCAACCCCCACCGCGGACGATGACACCGCCGAGGACGCCCCGACCACGACGGCCGACGGGCTGCCGATCGTGGCGACGAGCATCGCGGGCGGGCTGAGCATCAAAAACGAGACGGACATCGCGGTCGATGCGGCCGCGCTGCTGCAGCAGGGCCCGGCCGTCGTGCTGCCGGCGGGCGAACCGCAGATCCTCATCATGCACACGCACGCGAGCGAAGCCTTCACCCCCGCGGGGCGCGACCTCTATCCCGCGAGCGACACGTGCCGCACGGAGGACACCAATTATAATATTGTGCACGTGGGCGACGTGCTGGCCAACACGCTCGCGTCCGCCGGGCTGCAGGTGCTGCACGACCGGACGATCTACGACTACCCGAGCTACACGGGCTCGTACAACCGCTCGGGCGCGGCCGTGCAGGAGTACCTGAACCAGTACCCGAGCCTGCGCATCGTCATCGACCTGCACCGCGACGCGCTGTGCTCGGACAGCGTGGTCTATAAGACCGTGGCCGAGCTGCCCGATGCCGCGTGCTCGCAGGTGATGCTGCTCGTGGGCACGAACGCCTCGGGGCTCTACCACCCGTACTGGGAGGAGAACCTGCGCCTGGCGGTGTATCTGCAGGATGCGGTGAATGCGGCGCACCCGACGCTGATGCGGCCGATCACGCTCGTCAACGAGCGCTACAACCAGCACCTCACGCGCGGGTCGCTCATCATCGAGGTCGGCAGCAGCGGCAACACGCTGCGGGAGGCCATACGCGCCGTGCGCCTGTTCGGCGAGAGCGCCGGCCCGGCGCTCGCCCGGCTCGTGCAGTGACCGGGCCCGACACGGTGCGACATATTATAATAGGTATAAAACCACCCCCGGCGGGCGAGAATCTCCGCAGACGGAGTTTCCGGCCAAAGGGGGTGGTTTCATGCAGGTACGCAATTACATGACGGGCGCTGCCGCCGTGACGCATCCGGACGAGCCGGTCGTCGCCGCCGCGCGGCTGATGCGCATGCGCGGCATCGGCGCGCTGCCCGTGTGCGAGGACGACGGCACACTCGCCGGGATGCTCACCGACCGCGACATCGTGGTGCGCTGCGTCTCGTCCGGGGACGACCCGGGCGCCGTGACCGTGCGCAGCATCATGTCGCGCGACCCCGTGACGGTCGAAGCCGGCGCGGATATCCGCCGCGCGATGGAGACCATGCGCGCGGCGCAGGTGCGCCGGCTGCCCGTGACCGAGGGCGGCAAGCTCGCAGGCATCCTCTCGATCGATGACATCGCCCGCTCGGGCAGGTGGGACATGGAGTGCGCGCAGGCGCTGTGCGGCATCACGGCCAACATCTGCAGGCGGTGAGGTGCGCGGCGCACCGCGTGTCCGACGCGCACCCTAAGCCTTCTCCTTGTGGCCTCGGCCGGGGCGTGCAAAGCCTTCTCCTTGAGGAGAAGGTGCTGAGCGCAGCGAAGCGGATGCGGTGGAAAGGTCATGGTTTCTTCAGCGCCGCCGGTCGTGCACTGCATATCCCACGACATCTCATCCGTTGCGGCGTGGCCGCCGTGGCACCGGTCATGCGCTCTCCCTGCGCATATGCGCAAATTTTTCTCCTCCCTTCCGGCCGCGCGGTGTCCGCGCGGCCGATCATTTTGCGCACAAATGCCAAAACCGTGCGCGGGAAATGCAGCAGAATACACAATCTTGAGAATCATTCGCAAAAATGGCTTTACAAATGCGGTTTCCTGTGGTATCTTCATATCAGTAATAATTCTTGTTACTGATTTGCAAGGAGGTGCTTCGATGCCCGCACGCAAAAACAGCAAAAAGCGGCAGGTCATCCTCGAAGCCCTCGCAGCGACGACCGCCCACCCCACCGCGCAGGAGCTCTACCAGCAGCTCAAGCCGGACTATCCCGACCTGAGCCTCGGCACGGTGTACCGGAACCTGAGCCTCTTCGCCGAAGAGGGCGACGCGATGAGCGTCGGCGTGTTCCGCGGGCAGGAGCGGTTCGACGCCCGCACGAACCCCCACGCGCACCTGCACTGTGTGCAGTGCGGCCGGGTCATCGACGTGCCGCTGCCCGGTGAGCCGGAGGCGCAGCTGTGTGCCCTCGCCCAGGGCGTGACGGACGCACAGGTGCTCGGGTGCAGCATCACGTTCACGGGGCTGTGCAAAACTTGTCAGCAAGCGGACAAGGGATCCGCTTCCGAATAAAACAACCAACGATCGAAATCAAAAAACATCAGGAGGAATTTGACTATGAAAAAATGGGTTTGCAGTGTCTGTGGTTACGTTTACGAAGGCGAGCAGCCGCCGGTCGAGTGCCCGGTGTGCCATGTTGACGGCTCCAAGTTCATCGAGCAGAAGGCTGAGAAGTCCTGGGCTGCCGAGCACGTCGTCGGCGTGGGCAAGGCGTTCGGCGCGGACGTTCCGGCCGACGTGCAGAAGGAGATCGTCGACGGTCTGAGAGCCAACTTCGAGGGCGAGTGCTCCGAGGTCGGTATGTATCTGGCCATGGCGCGCGTGGCGCACCGCGAGGGCTACCCGGAGATCGGCCTGTACTGGGAGAAGGCCGCCCACGAGGAAGCCGAGCACGCCGCGAAGTTCGCCGAGCTCCTCGGCGAGGTCATCACCGACAGCACGAAGAAGAACCTCGAGATGCGCGTCGACGCCGAGAACGGCGCGACCGACGGCAAGTTCCAGCTCGCAAAGCTGGCCAAGCAGTACAATCTCGACGCGATCCATGACACCGTGCACGAGATGGCCCGCGACGAAGCCCGCCACGGCAAGGCGTTCGAGGGCCTGCTGGAGCGCTACTTCGGCGAATAATTTCCACCAAAACACCCACCGCCCCGGGAGCAGATGCTCCCGGGGCGGTTTTTTGACCGCAGGCGGTATATTTCGGCTGCGAGCGCTGCGCCGGAATTGACAAGCCACCGCCGGAATGCTACACTGATTTTATCACATGACAGGTATCGCCGCCATGTGACAAGTATCGCGGCCGCTGCGGCGGCAGCGAAGGAGGGGAAACACCATGAAATACTGCGCTCATTGCGGCGCGCAGCTGGTCGACGAGGCCGTTGTCTGCCCAAAGTGCGGCTGCGCCGTGGCACCGACAAAAACCGTTGACCCGAACGCCAGCCCGAAATCGCGCCTGATCACGCTGCTGCTGTGCATCTTCGTCGGCGGGCTCGGCATCCACCGCTTCTACGTCGGCAAGATCGGCACGGGCGTGCTCTGGCTGCTCACGGCCGGCTGCTTCGGCATCGGCGCGCTGGTCGACCTGATCATGATCGCCTGCGGCACATTCACCGACAGCGACGGAAAGCCGGTCACCGACTGGCAGACCTGAACGCTGCACAAAAAAATCGCTCCCCGGCCGGATGGCCGGGGAGCTTTTTGCACATTTTACGGGTCGATCTCGATGATATAGCCGATCTTTCCGCTGTAGAACTGCGGGTAGCGGCCGGCGGGATCGCCGATGCAGTCGTTATAATACCAGCCGCTGGACGTTCTCGTGATGAGCACGTAATCCTCGGCGGCGCCGTTGGTATCGTGCACGGACGGTTCGCCGGACGCCCAGTTATAGACCGGGTCAACGTTGTCCTTGACCCAGGCGAGCTCGCCGCTGTCGGTACGGTGCAGGCCGATCCAGACATAGGTCAGGCCGGACTCGTCGGCCAGCTGGGCGACGCGCGTCCACTTCTCGGCGCTGTCGATCACAACGAGGTGGCCGCCCTTGGCCTCGGCCGCCGCTTCGGCGTCGGCCCAGGAGACGTCCGCCGTGACGACTTCATACGTCGGCTCCGGCTTCGGCGTCGGGGTGGGCGTGGGCGTCTCGGTCGGGACGACAGTCTCGACGGGGACGGTCGGCGTCGGGGTGGGCTCCGCCGTGGCGGGCGTGCCGAACACGCCGAGCGAGCGCAGCAGCAGCACGGCCAGCACGGCCGCGCAGATGATGAGCACGGTCAGCAGGATGCCCGCCTTGTGCGACTGGCGCTGCTCGGCCGACGGCTGCTTTTTCGGCTTGGCCGGGGCGGGACGGTAGGCCTCCGGCTTTTTCACAGGCGGCTTTTCCGGCTTGTGCTCCTGCTTCGGCGCGGGCTTGACCTCCGGCTTGGCAGCCGGCTTTTCCGGACGGAATTTATTCGGCAGCGGCTGCGGTTCGGGCTTGCGCTCGGGCTGCGGTTTCGGCTCGGTGACCGGGGCTTCCTCGGGCTTTGCTTCCGGTTCGGCAGCCGGGGTTTCCTCCGGCTTTGCTTCCGGTTCGGCAGCCGGGGTTTCCTCTGGCTTTGCTTCCGACTCGAGTTCGGCCTCCGGCTCAATGACCGGGGCTTCCTCCGCCTCGGTCTTCAGCTCAAACTTCAGCTCAGACTCAGCTTCCGCTTCGGGCGCGGCCGGGGTCTCCGGCTCGGCTTCCGCCTCCGGCACAGGCGCGGCGGCCTCCTCGGCGAGGATGTCGAGCATCATGCGCTCGACCTCGCTGAGCTCCTGCTCGGGCTTGTTGAACATCTCCTGCGCGGTCGGCACACTGCGGCGCTGCTCGGCGTCATACTGCTCGAGCGCGGCGCACAGCTCCGCCGGCGTGGCGTAGCGGTCGTCCGGCTTGCACTGCGTGGCGCGCGCGATGATCTCCTGCAGGCCGCGCCCGGCCTTGCGCGCCGGGGGCAGCGCCTCACCGTTCATGCGGCGGCGCAGCGCGTCGGTCTGGTCCTCAGGCAGCGGCGCACGGTCGTCCGGGTAAAACGGCAGACGGCCGCCCGACACGCCCGCATACAGCAGCAGGCCGAGCGAATACACATCGGCCGAGGCGTCGAGAGTGCCGCTCCAGAACACCTCGGGCGCCATGAACTCCAGCTCCTCGGTCGTCCAGTCCTTCGTGTCCGTGCGGGCGGGCGCGCCAAGACCGACCGTGCCGTCTGCGGCGCGGCTGATGTTGTCCGGGCGGATGCCGCCGTGATATGTCCCGCGCTCCGCCAGGATGCGGCACAGCGCCTCGGCCAGCGCGGTCAGCTCCGCGCGCGAGAGCGTCTGCAGCCGATCACCGAGCAGGCAGGCAGGATCCAATGCGTGTTTGTCCATGTGATACGCACCTCTTTATGTCCGTGTTGGCATGTTTACATAACTTTATAAATAGTAACACACTTATGACGACAAGTCAATTCAATCTGACGTGCCGGGCACAGGTTTGTTCCGCCCAAGGCGGCCGAACCAGCCAAAGGTCATCGGCCAGATGCCGGCGGCAAAAATGACCATGAGCGCATAGCGGATGAGATTGGCAATATTGTGCCCGCCGCACAGCGCGAGCAGCGGCGCTTTGAGCACGGCGCGCAGCCCGATCGTAATGGCAAGACCGAGCACGGTCTTGAGCACCTGCGCCCACCAGACGGCACGCACGTCAAAGTGCACATACCTCCGGTCGAGCCAGTAGGCAAACGTCATGCCCAGCACCGCACCGAGCAGCGTGTACGCGTTCTTGCGTCCGGAGGCGAGGTTCGCCGCGTCCACGTCCGCGGGAAACGGCCAGAGCTCGGCAAAGAGCAGGTAGGCAGCGCCCAGCACCGCCATGGCGCCGAAGAGCAGGTAGAGCCGGTTCGGATGTCTGTCAATGTCCCGAAAGAGCGGGTAGAGCGCAAACACCAGCACGAGCCCGAGGCCGAACGACACGCCGACATCCAGCGGCGTGTGCACGCCGAGGTACATGCGCGAGAACGCCGTAAGCACGATCACGGCGGCGCAGACCACGCGCAGCCACGTCCGCTTCGTCCAGCGGCCGAGGCAGCCGAAGGAGGCAAAGACATTCTGCGTGTGCCCGCTCGGGAACGAGTAGCCGGTGGCCTCGGCCCGGGCGCTCTCGACGATCTGGAAATTCGGGTCTTTCACCCACGGGCGCGGGATGCGGAACACCAGCTTGAGAAACTGGTTGACGATCGTGCCGACGAAGCCGACCGTGAGCATATAGTACCCGCAGGACTTGCTCACGCACCAGAACACGATGATGGCGACGGCCATGAACACGATCTCGCCGCCGCAGTTGGTGAGCGCGCCGAGCACCGTGTCCAAAAACGGTGTGCGCAGCTTGGCCAGTGCATAAAGTAACTGCATGAAACGTTTCTCCCCTCTGTGTCTGTCTGCCGCCATTATAGCAAAGCGCGCCGCCGGATTCAACCGCAAAGGAAATTGACAGCGGCGAATGACAATGGTAGGATAAGGGCAGAATATATCAAAATGGAGGCATGTCCCATGGACATCGAAAAAACCATCCGTGCGCTGACCGGCCGCGGCTTCGCCGTGCAGCACTTCGCCACGGGGCGCGAGGCGGCGGACTATCTCGACGGCGCGATCGACGGCACCACCGTCGGCATCGGCGGCAGCAAGACCATCGACCAGATCGGCCTGTACGACCGGCTCGCCAGACACAACACCGTCTGGTGGCACTGGCGCACGCCGGGCTTTGACACGCTCGACCACGCGCTGACCGCGCCCGTGTACCTCAGCAGCGCCAACGCCATTACGGAAGACGGCCAGATCCTCAACATCGACGGCCGCGGCAACCGTCTTGCCGCCATGGTCTACGGCATCGGCAAGACGGTGTACATCGTCGCGGGCACAAACAAGATCTGCCCGGACTTTGACAGTGCCCTGTCGCGCGCGCGCAACACCGCCGCCGTGCAGAACATGCAACGCTTTGACGGCGACCAGCCGTGCCACGAGCTCGGGCGCTGTGTCGACTGCCGCAGCAAGAGCCGCGGCTGCAACGCGCTGCTCGTGCTCTGGGGACAGATGATGGACATGGCCAAGGTCGAGGTCGTGCTCATCGACGAGCCCGCTCGGCCTGTAAGGAGGAAAGGCATGAAGGTATTCAAGCGCATCAAGTGGAGCTATGTCGTGCTCAGCGCGATGTTCCTGCTGCTCGGCATCTATCTTGTCGTGAACCCCGAGACGTCGCTGGTCATGATCTGCCGCATTCTCGGCGCGGCTATGGCCGTGTTCGGCGTGATGAAGATCGTGCTCTATTTCATCCGCGAGGTCGAGGGTGTGGCCATCCGGTTCGACTTTGCAGTCGGCCTGTTCTGCATCATCCTCGGCGCGCTCATGCTCTGGCGCGCGCCGGCGCTGACGGACATCCTCTCGGTCATGATCGGCCTGCTCGTGCTCGTCGACAGCGTCTTTAAGCTGCAGGTCGCCGTCGATTCGCGGCGCATGGGCGCGCACTCGTGGTGGGTCACGCTCGTGTGCACGGTCGTGTGCCTGGTGCTGGGCATCCTGCTGGTGTTCAACCCCTTTGACGGCAAGCAGGTGCTCACGATCATGATGGGCGTGTCGCTCATCGTCGACGGCGTGCAGAACCTGTGCACCGTCGTGTATGCCGCCATCTTTGTCAAGGACGTGAAGGCCGCCGTGCACGACTTTGTGGACGACGCCACCGCCGTCGAGACGACGGGCGAGGTCCTCGGCGAGGACGCACCCCAGTCCAAGCCCGACGAAGGGCCGAAAGCGCCGTGAGGCGTTAAATTCTGCTTAATTTTACCGGACGCGGGAATTTCTCCGCGTCCGGCTCTTTACTTTTTTGCCACTTTGGTGTAAAAAAGAAAATATCTTGCGAATCGAAGAAGTAAGGGGGGAGCTTCCGATGCTGGAGCAGAATTTTCAGAGTGTGTACGAGAAGTTTAAGCTGCAATTTTTTCGCCGCCTGTTTTCGCAGGTGCGCGAGCGCGAGGGCTCGCTGAGCGCGATGGAGGCGTTCTCCGTCGAGGTCATCCACGAGCTCGACGCGCCGACCATCGGTCAGTTTGCGGATTTTCTCGGCATCTCGCAGTCCAACGCGACCTATAAGGTCAACAATCTCATCCGCAAGGGCTACATCGTCAAGGAGAACTCCGACACCGACCGGCGCGAATACCACCTGAAGCTGTCGGACAAGTTCTACTGCTACAACGGCCTCATGCAGAGCTACATCGACACGGTGATGGCGCGCATCCACGAGCGGTTCACGCCCGAGGAACTGGCGACGTTCGAGCACGTGCTGGCCGTCATGAGCGACGAGCTGATGCCCGAGTGCGACGTGCCGAAAAAGTGACCATACGCCCGGAAGACCGGCGGCAGCCAGATTGGCTGCCGCCGGTTTTTTGTTTGCGGGGGCAGGCAGAGATTCCTGTTGGCAGTTTCGGTGATACGCCCTTGGCTTCCCTGTGTAAGGGGAGGCTTTGGCCTCAATCCCGGTCGAGCGGAGGCACAAGGACGATCGCCTGCGTGCGTGACGTCAGGGACGTCCTCCGTTTTCTTGTATTTGCGGGCGAAGTGTGGTTTAATAAGGAAAGAAAACGATAGAAACGGAGCATCGCCATGACGATCGCAGTCATCGGCGCGGGCGCGTCCGGCATGATGGCCGCGCTGACCGCCGCCGAACAACCGGAAAATAAAATCCTGCTCTTCGAGCGGCAGGCGCGCGTGGGGCGCAAGCTCGCCGTGACCGGAAACGGTCGCTGCAACCTGACGAACACCGGCGCCGCGCCCGAAAACTACCACGGCGCGCAGCCGGACTTTGCCGCGCCGGCGCTCGCGGCCTTCCCGCCGGAGGCGGCGCTGCGCTGGTTCGCCGCGCACGGGCTCATGACCGTGACGGAGCCGGGCGGGCGCGTGTACCCGCTCTCGAACGCGGCCAACAGCGTCGTGGACGTGCTGCGCTTTGCGCTCGCGCAGCCGAACATCACCCTGCACACGGGCGACGCCGTGACGGCCGTGCGCCGTCAGGGGCGCAGCTTCGTCGTCGAGACGGAGGGCGGGCAGTTTCCCGCCGAGCGCGTCATCATCGCGTGCGGCGGCATCGCCGGGGCGAAGGCCGGCGGCGTGCGCGACGGCTACACCCTGCTGCAAAGCCTCGGCCACCGGCGCACGGCGCTGCACCCCGCGCTCGTGCAGCTGACGACCGAGCCGACCTATCCGCGCGCACTCAAGGGCGTGCGCGCCGATGCGCGCGTGACGCTCACGCAGGGGCGCAAGGTGCTCGCGCGCAGCGCGGGCGAGGTGCAGTTCACGGAAAAGGGCGTATCCGGTCCCGCCATATTCGAGATCTCGCGCGCAGCCAGCTGCAGCGGCGAGGGGCAGACCGTGACGCTCGACCTGCTGCGCGAACACGGCGCGCCGGAATTTCTGGCGTTTTTGCAGACGCGGCGCAAGCTCGCGCCCGCGCTCCCGTGCGAAGAGGTACTGACCGGCACGGTGCACAACCGCGTGGGCAAGATGCTGCTGCGCTACGCCGCCGTCCCCGGCGGGCGGCCGCTCGGTGACGTGACGGACCAGGAACTCAAGGCACTCGTGCGCGCGGCAAAGGGCTTCGCGCTGCCGGTGCGCGGCACGGAGGGCTTCGAGAGCGCGCAGGTCACGGCCGGCGGCATCCGCACGGACGAATTTGACCCCGCGACGATGGGCAGCCTTCTCGTGCCGGGGCTGTACGCCTGCGGCGAGGTGCTGGACATTGACGGCGACTGCGGCGGCTACAACCTGCAGTGGGCGTGGGCCAGCGGCCGCGCGGCCGGGAGGGCCTGCCGATGATTGTAATTCCAAACCTGAAGCTTGCCCCCGGCGCGGACGAGGCGCAGCTGCGCACCCTGGCCGCCGGGGCGCTGAAAGTCCAGCCCCAGGATATCACCGGCCTGCGCATCCGCAAAAAGTCGCTCGATGCGCGCAAAAAAGACGATATTCACTATGTTTACACCGTCGGCGTGACCGTGCGCGGGGATGAGCGAAAGCTCGTCCGCCGCTGCCGCACCGCCGCGATCGTGCAGGACAAGACCTACCCCATCCCCCGCATCGCGCCGCCGCAGACGCGCCCCGTGATCGTGGGCTTCGGCCCGGCGGGGATGTTCGCGGCGCTGCTGCTCGCGCGCGCGGGCGCACGGCC
>ENA-ORIC01002912-ORIC01002912.1-human-gut-metagenome-genome-assembly--contig:-NODE-2912-length-12730-cov-4.573382_pt1 | contig 12730 bp, 9 predicted proteins | sample MGYA00243023_ERZ508732 | MGnify/ENA primary metagenome ERZ508732 (study PRJEB26277, sample SAMN04329767) | human gut metagenome | biome: human-associated habitat | host: Homo sapiens | place: USA...
TCCGTGCCGTCGCCAAGCGTTGCGGCATCACCAAGCATATCACGTGGCATCAGAGCCGCCACACGGCAGCCACGACGGTGTTCCTCTCCAACGGTGTACCCATCGAAACAGTCAGTTCCATGCTGGGACACAAGAGTATAAAGACAACGCAGATATACGCGAAGATAACCAAAGAGAAGCTCAACCAAGACATGGAGAACCTTGCCGCGAGATTGAACCAAATCGAGGAATTTGCAGGTTGCACCATCTAAAAACAGAGAAGCCATGAAACGTGACATAATCATCATAGAGGACAAGTCGGTCAGCGTAACCGGTAACGATGTATGGATGACCGCCGGAGAAATCGCCGGACTGTTCCACACAGGTGTCCCGGCAGTGAACGCCGCCATCAAAGCCATCCTCAAAACGGACGTGTTGAGTGACTACGAGGTATGTCGCTACATTCAACTTGAAAACGGTCTGTATGCGGATGTTTACTCGCTTGAGATTATCATCCCCGTCGCTTTCAGATTGAACACCTACTGCACGCACGTGTTCCGCACGTGGCTGGTGTGTAAAGCTCTCTCGAACGAAAAGCGACAGGCATACGTGATGTTCATACAGAACGGGAAAGCCGGGTATTGCTGAACATACATATAGACGAAACAAAAGGAAACGGACAGCCCAATTTGAGTTGTCCGTTTCCTTTTGTTTCGTTTTCATGCCGTCTTTATTCCATCGGCTTTCGGTAATTCGCCTCCAACAGGTCACGCAATCCCGATTCGGGGTAAAGCACCTTCCCGCCTAAAAGGATAAAGGGCAGCACCCTGTTGTTGCGGTATTCCTGCAAGGTACGGCGGCTCACACGGAGCAACTCCGCCACCTCCCTGTCCGTCAGGTAACGTTCCCCGTCCAGTGGCGGACGGTAACTTTCCAAAAATGCGGAGAGCCATTTGGAGCCTTTGAGCATATTCTGTATCGCGGTGGCAACCGGCTCGTCCTCCATTGAGAAAACCTCGTTGTTCTCGTTCATCATAACTTTGGATTCAGTGGATGAATAATAAGATTATCTGCTGTCGGGATAGAGCGTACCGATAAGCGGAATCAGTCTCCTGACTTCTTCCGGCTTGTAATAGAACCTGCGGTTTATCTGCGAGTAGCCGATAAGCCGCCTGTCACGCAATGACTGCAACGTGCGCGGGCTGATTCTCAACTGCCCGCAGACCTCCTCGCCCGTGAGCCACCTTTCCAGCCGCCCGCCGTCGCTTTTGCGCCTGAGGGCGGCGACTTTTTCCGAGAGGGCGTTGAATGACGCCAGCATCATCTCGAAGGTCTTTTTCTCGATAGATACGATTTCCATATACCAAAACATTTAATGATTTACCGCAAAGGTAACGCAGCCGCCTTGAATGCGTGCCGTTTTCCGCTATACGGCAGCTTGTTGCGCCGGTTGTCCGGGTTACGGAGTCACTTTCAAAGAAAATCTTACGTGAGTCACGTAATGAGTTGTTAAAGCCCCTTTTGTTTATTGCCGAATTTTGCCGCAGAGAAACAAAAGAAAGGACAAAATATGAAAGTGATAACGATTGAAAGTTCCGCCTTCACCGCCCTGACGGAACAGATAGCCGAGATAGCGGTCTATGTGCGTGCCGTTTCCGGTGAGAGGAAGGGAGAGTCTTCCGACATGCTGCTCACCACCCGCGAGGCGGCGCACCTGCTGAACGTGAGTACCCGTACCCTCCAACGTATGCGCAGCGAACAGCGCATCGGCTATATCGTGCTGCGCGGCAAATGCCGCTACCGCCGGTCGGAAATAGACCGCCTGCTCGCAGACTGCACCGTGGCAGAAGATGCAGCGACACTGACGGAACTGAAACGCAACCACACGCTGCGCACGGGCGGCGGCAAACCCAAAGGAAGGAGGACATAAGATATGGAACTGCTTACACGAAACAATTTTGAGGACTGGATGCAGAAGCTGATGGAACGGCTCGACCGTCAGGACGAGCTGCTGCTCTCCCTGCGACCGTCCGGCAAAGCCCCGAACCCGATGGAAAGTATCAGGATGTTCGACAACCAAGACCTCTGCATGCTGCTCCAGATAAGCAAGCGTACCCTGCAGCGCTACCGCAGCATCGGTGCATTGCCGTACAAGACGCTCGGCAAAAAGACCTATTACAGCGAGGAGGACGTACTGACATTCCTCTCCGAACACGTAAAGGATTTCCGCAAGGAAGATATAGCCTTCTACAAGGCGCGTATCCATAATTTCTTTAATAAATAACCCATTAAAACATTTTTCAAATGGCAAAGAAAACAACAGAAAAAGACGTGCTGATAGTCCGCGACGAGAAGACGGGCGAGATTAGCGTGGTAGCCGGGCTTAACGCCGACGGCTCACCCAAGCGTACCCCCGCAAAGGCGGAGAACGCGCAGAGTTTCCTGCAATTCGACAGGCACGGAGACGTGCTGGACAACTTCTTCAAGAACTTCTTCCGGCAGTGCAAGGAACCCAGCCGCTTCGGTTTCTACCGTGTCGCGGCGGACCAAGCCGACAAGCTGCTGGAAGTTATCAAGGACTTGCTGAAAGACCCCGAGGGCAACAAGGAGATGCTTGCGCCCCACAAGGTGGACACCTCCGGCTACGAAAAGAAAGTACAGGAGGAGCAGTCCGCCGAAAAGCAGGAACAACCGGAACAGAAACAAGATGACGAACCTAAAAAACAGGAAGGAATGGAACAGAAAAACGAACAGAATCAGGAAAACCCGCAGCAGGCGCAGAGCAACCGGGGCTACCAACCCATCGACGAGAGCAAGATTAACTGGAAGGAGTTGGAGGAGAAATGGGGTGTGAAGCGCGACGACCTTGAAAAGTCGGGCGACCTTGACAGGATGCTCAACTACGGCAAGTCCGACTTGGTGAGGGTGTCGCCCAATTTCGGCGGAGAGGCTTTCGAGCTGGATGCCCGCCTCTCCTTCAAGAAGGACGGCGAGGGCAACGTCAGCCTTGTGCCGCACTTCATCCGCAAGGAGCAGAAACTCGACGAGTACAAGGAACACAAGTTCTCCGACGACGACCGGAAGAACCTGCGCGAAACGGGCAACCTCGGCAGGGTTGTGGACCTCGTGGACAGGGAAACGGGCGAGATCATCCCCTCGTTCGTCAGCATCGACCGCAAGACGAACGAAATCACGGATGTCCCGGCAAACAAGGTGCGCATACCGGAGCGCATCGGCAAGACGGAAATCACCAAGCAGGAGCAGGACATGCTGCGTGCCGGGCTGCCTGTGCGCGACAAACTCATCGAACGCAAGGACGGCAGGAAGTTCGTCACCACCCTGCAAGTGAACGTGGAGCAGCGCGGCGTGGAGTTCGTGCCGGGAACCGGCAGGTCGCCACGTGCCGCACAAGCACAGGAAGCCAAGAACAACCCCGCACAGGGACAGTCGCAGGGTACGGAAAACACAGCCAACACGAACAAGGAGCAACGCCGCAACACGTGGACGAACGAGGACGGCAGCATCCGCCCCATCAGCAAATGGAGCGGCGTGGACTTCACCGAGCAGCAGAAAGCAGACTACGTGGCTGGCAAAGCCGTGAAACTGGAGAACGTGACCGACAAGCAGGGCTTCCACGCCACGATGTACATCAGGTTCAACCCGGAGAAGGGACGCCCGTACCGCTACGACACCAACCCCGACAACGCGCAGAAGGTCGCGCCTTCCAACGAGAGCCGCACGCAGGTGGCGGTGAACAGCGAGGGCAAGACCAACGAGGCTACCAAGAACATGAAGGAGCCGTTGCGGAAGGGACAGACCGCCCCGAAGGACACCGCACAGCAACAGCAGCAGGAGAAGCCGCAAAAGAAAAACAATAAGGGCATGAAGATGTAATCCGGTGTCCGCCACTAAATTCGAAGTAACATTTGTAAAATTCAAAACGACAGAAAAAATATGAAGACAATCATTGCAGAAAAGCCGTCTGTGGCACGTGAGATCGCCCGTATCGTGGGCGTGACAAAGAGAGAGGAAGGATATTTCGAGGGAGGCGGCTACGCCGTGACATGGGCGTTCGGACACCTCGTGCAGCTTGCCATGCCCGACGGTTACGGCATACGCGGCTTTGTCCGTGACAACCTGCCCGTCATACCCGACACCTTCACGCTCGTCTCCCGTCAGGTAAAGACGGAGAAGGGCTACAAGCCTGACAGCAGCGTGGTGGCGCAGATTAAAACCGTCGCCCGGCTATTCAAGGAAAGCGAACAGATCATCGTGGCGACCGATGCCGGACGCGAGGGTGAGCTTATCTTCCGCTACCTCTACCATTATACCGGATGCACCACCCCGTTCGTCCGCCTCTGGATAAGCTCGCTTACCGACAAGGCTATCCGCGAGGGACTGCGCAACCTCGAAGCGGGCGACAAATACGACAACCTCTATCTTGCCGCCAAAGCACGGAGCGAATCAGACTGGCTCGTGGGCATCAACGGCACGCAGGCACTCTCCATCGCCGCCGGACACGGCACTTACTCCGTCGGGCGGGTGCAGACACCCACGTTGGCGATGGTGTGCGCACGCTATTGGGAGAACCGCCGCTTTACCCCCGAAGCCTTCTGGCAGCTCCATATCGCAACGGACGGCTGCGATGAAGGAACGGTGAAGTTTTCCTCTTCCGAAAAATGGAAAGAGAAAGAGTCCGCGACGGAACTGTATAATAAGGTGAAGTCGGCAGGCACAGCCACCGTCACGAAAGCCGAACGCAAGGAGAAGACGGAGGAAACACCGCTCCTGTACGACCTGACCACGCTCCAGAAAGAAGCCAACGCCAAGCACGGCTTCACGGCGGAACAGACGCTTGAAATCGCGCAGAAGCTCTACGAGAAGAAGCTCATCACCTATCCGCGAACCGGAAGCCGCTACATTCCCGAAGACGTGTTCGCGGAAATCCCCAAGCTGCTTGCCTTCATCGGCAGCCTGCCCGAATGGAAGGGCAAGTTGCAGCCGAAAGCCGTGCCGACACGCCGCAGCCTGGACGGCGGCAAGGTGACAGACCACCATGCCCTGCTCGTCACGGGCGAGAAGCCGCTGTTCCTCTCCAAAGAGGACAGCACCGTCTATCACATGATAGCCGGGCGCATGCTTGAGGCTTTCTCCGAAAAATGCGTCAAGGACACTGCCACCGTCACGGCAGAGTGTGCCGGAGTGGAGTTCGTGGCAAAAGGCAGCATCATCAGGCAAGCCGGATGGCGTGCCGTCTATGGCAAGGAGAATGGAGAAGAGAACAACAGCCAAGAGGAAACCGCCGCCATTCCCTGTTGGCAGGAAGGCGACACGCTGGCACTGAAAGCCGCCTCCATCACGGAGGGAAAGACCAAACCCAAGCCGCTGCATACCGAAGCCACCCTGCTGTCCGCGATGGAAACGGCTGGCAAGGAGATAGAGGACGACGCATTGCGGCAGGCTATGAAGGATTGCGGCATCGGCACGCCCGCCACCCGTGCGTCCATCATCGAAACGCTTTTCAAGCGCGGCTATATGGAACGCTGCAAGAAGTCGCTTGTCCCCACCGAAAAAGGGCTTGCCCTCTACTCGGTCGTGAAGGCGATGCGTATTGCCGATGTCGCCATGACGGGCGAATGGGAAAAGGAATTGGCACGCATCGAGCGTGGGGAACTGCCCGCCGATGACTTCCGCAGGAAGATTGAGGCATATACACGGGAAATTACCTCCGAACTGCTGTCGTGCGACAAGCTGTTCGCCCGCAGGGATTCCGGCTGCAAGTGTCCCAAGTGCGGAGCGGGGACGATGCAGTTTTACGGCAAGGTCGTCCGCTGCGACAACGCGGAGTGCGGTCTGCCCGTGTTCCGCCTGAAAGCAAACCGCACCCTCTCTGATGATGAAATCAAAAACCTGCTCACCGACGGACACACGAAACTGCTCAAAGGATTCAAGAGCAAGCAGGGCAAGAGTTTTGATGCCGTAGTCGCCTTTGACGGGGACTATAACACGGTTTTCGTGTTCCCAGAAAGGAAAAGTAAAGCGACCTCTGCGAAAAGAAGAAAATAAATGTTTAACTTTGCCACTGGTTCAGAGTAATGAATTGTTCTTCGATACCGGATTACACTCATACTTTGGATTTAGTGGTGGCACTCGGAGGGATACCGGGTGCCTTTTTCTTCTCGTTTTCCAACGATTATCCCTATCATCATTATCAATCCACTAAATTCCAAAGAAATGAACAACAAGAAGAAAAACGAGGGTCGGACCGACTTTTCCTATTACGGTCTGTACCTGCTGGACTACCTCACCACGAACAAGTTCGAACAGGCAGCCGATGAAGCCTTCATCCGAGAAAGAACCGACCGTGCCGCCGAAGCGTATGAACGGGCAAGGCTCGAAGGCTATCCTGCCGACGGGGCGCAGGAACTGGCGATGAAGGTGCTGACGGAGGGCCTTCGCTACTCCAAGCACGCCATCCTGCGCGAAGTCGTGGAGAACGAATTTGCGGGTGAAGTACCGGGAGAAAAATGTGAAGCCTTTACCCAGAAGCTGCTGCCGCTTGTCGGAAACGTATTCTCCATCTATGACCTCTCGGACGACAATTTCGCCCTGTCGCCCGAATATGACCTGCTCTACACGGAGCTGACGGGAGCCGTCATCCTCTATATCGAAGAGTATGGCGTTTAACCGCAAACAGAGGCTGCGGGACAACATCGAGGCGATACGGACGGCATTCCTCCTTGACAGGGAACAGCGCACACCCACCGCACGCGAACGGCTCTTGTTAGAACGTTATTGCGGTTTCGGGGGACTGAAGTGCATACTCAACCCTGCAAGGGAACTGACGGATGCCGTCCACTGGGCGAAGTCCGACCTCGAACTGTTTGCCCCTACCGTGGAACTGCACAGGTTGCTGCGGGAGAACACAAAAGACGAGACGGAGTACAAACGGAATATGGATGCCATGAAGCAGTCCGTGCTGACCGCCTTCTATACCCCGCCGGAGATAACCGGGACCATCGCGGACGTGCTGCATGAACACGGCATCCGTCCCGACCGGGTGCTGGAGCCGTCGGCAGGTGTCGGTGCATTCGTGGACGCCGTGCTGGAGAACAGACCGGACGCGGACATCATGGCTTTTGAGAAAGACCTGATGACGGGCAAGATACTGAAGCACCTGCATCCCGGACAGAAAGTAAGGGTACAGGGCTTCGAGAAGATAGAAAAGCCGTTCATGAACCATTTTGATTTGGCTGTCTCCAATATACCGTTTGGCGATGTGGCGGTGTTCGACCCGGATTTTTCGGGCAGCAAGGATCCTGCAAGGCTCTCGGCGGCACGGACGATACACAATTACTTTTTCCTGAAAAGCCTTGACGCGGTGCGTGAAGGCGGAATCGTGGCGTTCATCACCTCGCAGGGGGTACTGGATGCCCCGACCAACGCGCCCATACGCGAGTATATGATGAACCATGCCAATCTGGTGGGCGTAGCCCGCCTGCCGAACAACCTCTTTACGGATAACGCGGGAACGGAGGTGGGCAGCGACCTGATTATCCTGCAAAAGAACAGCGGAAAGAACGGTGAACTGTATTACAACGAAAAACTCTTCGTGCAGACCGAACAGACCCCTATCGGCACTTCCGTAAATGGGTATGTATGGAGCATCGGCTCGCTTTCACACACGGATTTGATCAGAAGTACCGACCCGTACGGGAAACCAGCCTATAAACTCCTGCACTGTGGGGACATCGCACAACTGGCGGAAGACTTGCGGGAGCATCTGAAAATAGAACTGCAACAACTTGACAGGAAACTGTATGAGAGACACAGGCTGCATCCGACAAAGGAGGAAAGCACGGCTGCGGAAGTGCAACCTGCTCCGAAAACAGAAAAGGTATCACCTTCTGTAATAGCCCCCGTTTCTGTAATTGAGCCTGTCAAGGGAGTGGAGAAGCCGCAGGCACAGCCCATAGAGGAAAAGCCGGAGATTGAGCCGCGCCAACCCAATCATTCGTCAGCCGTGCAGCTTACCCTGCTCGACCTTTGGGGTATGCCCATAGAGGAACCGGTAAAAAAGAAAAAGGCAGCGAAAAAGGAAAGCAAGCCGAAGCCTATGCCGTCCACGCCTAAACCGCAAGTCAAAGTTACTCCACTCGTTGAAGCCGCCAAGCCGGTAAACGGTAATAAGGAAGAAAAGCCGGAAAATGCCGAAAAGCCAAACGACCCGGACGACATTTACGCCACTCTGGATTGGGAAACCAATCCTCCCATCAACGGCTTCTATGAGACAATGATGAGCCTGACAGCGGAACGGCGCAAGGCCCTACGGCTTGAGGCAGAACGGCACAGGCAGGAACAACTGAAAAAGATGGGTATCAAAGACACGTTGAACCCTGCTTTTGCGCCTTCTTCGGACAATATGGATAAAAAGCCGGAACAAACGGAAGAAATAAAGCAACCTGAAACACTGGCAGAAGTTGTGCCTACTTCCGAAACGGTTGCCACTTCCCTGTTCCCGGAACTTGAAACGGAAAAGCCGAAGGAGGAAGTCATGGACCTTTCTCCCCGTCCGTTCAACGGCCTGCTGGAGCCACACCACCGTGACGGCTCGATGGTGCTGGATGCTTCACGCAATCTCGGTTACCTGAAAGACCTCACGCCTTACGGTGCGACCTTCCAACCGCTCGACCTCCGTGGCTATCAAAAAGAGAAAGCGATGCTGTATATATCGCTCCGTGACGCTTACGAATGTCTGTATAGCCACGAGACGGAGAACCATACGGAACACAAACCGCAGCGCGGGTATCTCAACACCTACTACGATGAGTTTGTCATGCGTTACGGTAACCTTAACGCCAGACAGAACGTGAAACTGGTGATGATGGATGCCGGAGGGCGCGACATCCTTTCGCTGGAACGTGCGGAGGACGGCAAGTTTGTCAAGGCGGACATCTTCGAGCGTCCCGTTTCCTTCTCGGTGGAGAGCCGTGTCAATGCAGGCTCTCCCGAAGAAGCCTTGTCCGCATCGCTCAACAAGTTCGGCACGGTCAATCTCGGCTATATGCGGGAGATAACCGACACCACGGAAGAGGAACTGCTTGGTGCCCTCAAGGGGCGCATCTTCTACAACCCGCTCGTAACCGGTTACGAAATCAAAGACCGCTTCATCGCGGGGAACGTGATAGAGAAGGCGGAACGCATAGAGGGCTGGATGGAGGACAATCCCGAAAGTGAGCGGATGCCGGAGGTGAAACAGGCGTGGGAGGCATTGAAGGAGGCCGAACCGCAGCGCATCGCCTTTGAAGACCTCGACTTCAATTTCGGGGAACGCTGGATTCCCACGGGTGTGTATGCCGCCTACATGAGCCACCTTTTCGACACGGACGTGAAAATAGCCTACTCCGCAAGCATGGACGAGTTTTCCGTGGCGTGCGGCTACCGTACCATGAAGATCACGGACGAGTTTTTAGTAAAGGGCTATTACCGGAACTATGACGGTATGCACCTGTTGAAGCACGCCCTGCACAACACCTGCCCCGACATGATGAAAAGTATCGGCAAGGACGAGAACGGCAACGACATCAAGGTACGCGACAGCGAGGGCATACAGCTCGCCAACGCGAAGATAGACGAAATCCGTAACGGGTTCTCCGAATGGTTGGAAGAACAGTCGCCGCAGTTCAAGGAACGGCTCACGACGATGTATAACCGCAAGTTCAACTGTTTCGTGCGCCCGAAGTACGACGGCTCGCACCAGACTTTTCCCGACCTCAACCTGAAAGGGCTGGCAAGCCGGGGAATCAAGAGCGTTTACCCGTCGCAGAAGGATTGCGTCTGGATGCTGAAACAGAACGGCGGCGGGATCTGCGACCACGAGGTGGGAACCGGCAAGACGCTGATAATGTGCATAGCGGCACATGAGATGAAGCGTCTGAACTTGGCGCACAAGCCGATGATTATCGGGCTGAAAGCGAATGTGGCGGAGATTGCCGCCACCTATCAGGCGGCCTATCCTAACGCCCGCATCCTCTACGCTTCTGAAAAGGACTTTTCGACCGCCAACCGTGTGCGTTTCTTCAACAACATCAAGAACAACGACTATGATTGCGTCATCATGTCGCACGACCAGTTCGGGAAGATACCGCAGTCGCCGGAATTGCAGCAGCGCATCCTGCAGGCGGAGCTTGACACGGTGGAGGAAAATCTCGAAGTCTTGCGGCAGCAGGGCAAGAACGTGTCGCGGGCGATGCTGAAAGGGCTGGAGAAGCGCAAGCACAACCTTGTGGCGAAGCTGGAGAAGGTGGAACACGCCATCAAGTCCCGCACGGATGATGTGGTGGACTTCAAGCAGATGGGCATCGACCACATCTTCATTGACGAGAGTCACCAGTTCAAGAACTTGACTTTCAACACCCGTCATGACCGTGTGGCGGGATTGGGAAACTCGGAAGGAAGCCAGAAGGCCCTGAATATGCTCTTTGCCATCCGTACCATACAGGAACGCACGGGCAAGGACTTGGGGGCTACGTTCCTTTCGGGCACGACCATTTCCAACAGTCTGACGGAACTGTACCTGCTCTTCAAATACCTGCGCCCCAACGAACTGGAACGGCAGGACATCCGCTGTTTCGATGCTTGGGCTGCCATCTTCGCCAAAAAGACGACCGATTTTGAGTTCAACGTAACGAACAATATCGTTCAGAAGGAGCGTTTTCGCTATTTCATCAAGGTGCCGGAGCTTGCCGCCTTCTACAACGAGATTACCGACTACCGCACGGCGGAGGATGTAGGTGTGGACAGACCAAACAAGAATGAGATACTGCACCACATACCGCCCACACCGGAGCAGGAGGACTTCATACAGAAGCTGATGCAGTATGCCAATACCTGCCATGCCACTCTGCTTGGCAGGTTACCCCTGTCGGAAACGGAGGAAAAGGCGAAGATGCTCATCGCCACCGACTACGCGAGAAAGATGGCTCTTGATATGCGCATGATAGACCCGAACTACGAGGACCATCCCGACAACAAGGCAAGCCATTGTGCCAAGATGATTGCAGAGTATTACCACAAGTACGAGGCGCACAAGGGTACGCAGTTCGTGTTCTCCGACTTGGGGACATACCAGCCGGGGGAAGGATGGAACGTGTACAGCGAGATAAAACGCAAGTTGGTGGAGGATTACGGCATACCGGCAAGTGAGGTGCGCTTCATTCAGGAGTGTAAGACGGATAAGGCTCGTAAGGCGGTGATAGATGCCATGAACGCCGGGACGGTGCGCGTGCTGTTCGGCTCCACAAGTATGCTCGGAACGGGCGTGAATGCGCAGAAAAGATGTGTCGCCATCCATCACCTTGATACACCGTGGCGACCGTCCGACCTGCAACAGCGTGACGGACGGGGTGTTAGAGCCGGGAACGAGATTGCCAAGCATTTTGCCGAGAACAACGTGGATGTCATCATCTACGCGGTGGAAAAGTCGCTGGACAGCTACAAGTTCAATCTGCTGCACTGCAAGCAGACGTTCATATCGCAGCTCAAAAGTGGAGCGATGGGCGTACGTACCATAGACGAGGGTGCAATGGACGAAAAATCGGGTATGAACTTCTCGGAGTATATGGCGTTGCTCTCCGGCAATACCGACCTTTTGGATAAGGCGAAATTAGAGAAGCGTATCGCCTCGCTCGAAGGGGAACGCAAGTCGTGGGGCAAGGGCAAGCGCGATTCGGAGTTCAAGCTGGAATCCAAGACGGGAGAACTGCGCAACAACACGGCTTTCATCGAAGCCATGACGGAAGACTGGAACCGTTTTCTTTCCGTTGTGCAGACTGATAAGGAAGGCAGCCGCCTTAATCTTGTCAAGGTGGACGGCGTGGATTCAACGGATGAGAAGGTCATCGGTAAGCGTTTGCAGGAAATCGCCAAGAACGCCACGACTGGTGGACTGTACAAGGCTGTCGGGGAACTTTACGGCTTTCCGATAAAGGTGGTCAGCGAGAGGACACTCAAAGAAGGTCTGGAGTTCACTGACAACCGCTTCGTGGTGGAGGGTAACTACAAGTACACCTACAACAACGGGCGTCTGGCGATGGCAGACCCGATTGCTGCCGCACGAAACTTTCTGAACGCATTGGAGAGGATTCCGACCATCATCGACCAGTACAAGTCTAAGAACGAAGTGCTGGAAAAGGAGATTCCGCAGTTGCAGGAGATAGCGGGCAAGGTGTGGAAGAAGGAGGACGAGCTGAAACAGCTGAAGTCCGAACTCGCCGCACTGGACCGCAAGATACAGCTTGAGCTGGCTCCGGCTCAGGAAAACACGGAAGAGAACCGGCAAGGCAACGAGAAAAAACAGACGGAACAACAGCCGGAAAGCCCGCACGTGGACTTTGTACGCAGTCATTTAATTATAGGGAGACCCGGTTTATCGGAATCCAAAGGTGTAAAACTTTAATATCGAAGTCTTGACAGAAAAAGCCAGTGGTTGAATTTTTCACCACTGGCTTTAATTCTAATAATTTTTCAATCTAATATGACCGAATCTATAACGTTAAATCATAGATTATGTGTCTATTTGTGAAGAAAAAGACGTATCTTTGTATCAAAATCAAATAAGCATAACAATGGAGCCATCTATATACAGTTTTTCACTTTGTGCCGCACTGCCGTTGATGTTATTCTTCGGCTTTTATTTTTTGTTTGCAAAGACTCCTGAAAAGAAAATTTTCAAGAATTATCTCCGCTCCCG
>ENA-ORIC01002913-ORIC01002913.1-human-gut-metagenome-genome-assembly--contig:-NODE-2913-length-12727-cov-5.799763_pt1 | contig 12727 bp, 9 predicted proteins | sample MGYA00243023_ERZ508732 | MGnify/ENA primary metagenome ERZ508732 (study PRJEB26277, sample SAMN04329767) | human gut metagenome | biome: human-associated habitat | host: Homo sapiens | place: USA...
CAGTTCGATGCTTACTGCAAGCTGGTACTGTACCATGAGGCAATCGACTACCTTCGGGAAATGCAGAGGCGCCGTGACAGGGAACTGTCATTCAGCGACCTTCCGCAGATGGAGATGGACAAGCTCTGCGTTGTAGATCATTACCCCAGTGACAGATTTACATTCTCGTCCCACGGGTATGACCTGCATATCGAAAACGAGCTTGTGGCTGATGCCTTCGCCGGTTTGTCTGTTCAGGAGCAGAGTATTTTGATCCTGCATTTTGTTCTGGACCTGCCGGATCAGGAGGTTGGCCGCCTTGTTGGAATGTCTCGCAGCGCCGTTCAGCGGCGAAGGGCAAAATCATTGACCGAGCTGCGGATCAAGTTGGCCGCACTCATGCCGAAGGGAGGTTGAAGGTATGAAGAAACCCACTTACAAGGGCAAGGAGCTTCTTCCTCTTTCGGTGATTGACGCCGCCCGTGACGGGGACTCTCAGGCTGTGGATCAGGTACTCCGGTATTATGAGGGCTATATCAATAAGCTCTGCACCCGGACGCTTTACGATCCTGACGGCCAGCCCCATGTTCGGGTGGACGAGTACATGAAGCGCCGATTGGAGATCAAGCTCATTCATTCCATTGTCAGCATGAGCTGACAAGCCCGGTCTGAAAGCGGAAACAGCTTACCCTTTCCCTGTTTCTCTCTTTCGTGGCCGAAGGCAGCACCTTGACAAAGAAAGCCCGTTGGGAGGCCAACGCCGCAGTATAAGGCAAACGGATACATTCCTGTTTGTGCCGAGCCATACGGCCGGTGCGCCATGACCTCGTTTCAAGTCCGCAGGACGGGACCACTGTAACGGGCGAGCGAACAGCACCAGGCCGCAAAGCAAGCGTGGCGGCTTGCGGGCGATGACACACGGGCAGGGTTAAAGATACTCGCGCATTGAACGCCCACAAAGCATTGTGCGCCGCACCCATCAGCATGGGCCGGGGTTAGACTCCCGTGGAGCTGTGCCAGCAGCCGTCCGTAAGCCTACTTTTCTTTTTTGAAAGTTTATGGATAGATCGTAAACTTTTCAATTAGCAGCAGACAAACACGGAGCAGCACGGTAAAATAATGGTGGAAGTTATATTACCCACACATATTCGTGCTGTTCCTTTTCATAACTGAAAGGGGGTTCTCATGTCTCAAACATGGAACGGCACGAAGAAAGAAACCCCTGAAAGAAGGACGTATACGGTTGACGATATTGCTCAAATTCTGGGCATCGGAAGAACTTCTGCATATATCCTTGTAAAAGAAGGGCACTTCAAAATCGTGCGAATTGGTAACGCCATACGCATTTCCAAGCGGTCATTTGACGAGTGGCTTGACTCCCTCGACCTGTGATCCAAGAAAGGAAGAACGATATGGCATCTATAATCAAGCGAAAGAAAAACTATTCCGTTGTTTACAACTATGTGGACGAAAACGGAGAAACCAAACAGAAGTGGGAAACCTGGCATACCCACAAAGAGGCCTTGAAGCGCAAGGCAGAAATCGAAAATCAGCAGCACACGGGAACTTTTCTCCCTCCAAGCAATCAGACGATCACCGAGTTCCTTTATGACTTCGTATCTCTTTACGGAGAAAAGAAATGGGGCGTGTCTATGTATGACAGCCAAACGGCGCTAATTGCGAACTATATCAATCCGATCATCGGTGATATGGAGGTACAGGCGGTTACTCCTCGTGCGGTTGACGGTTATATCCAAACCTTACAGAAAACCAAGTCGGTGTCTACCAAGACCCGAAAGGCCGTTACCACCTATGTCAGCGACAAGACCATTGAAAAGATCATCAAGCTCCTGCGGTGTGCGTTTAAGCAGGCGGTACGATGGGAAATCATTGCAAGAAATCCCTTTGACAATGTGATCCTCCCGAAAACGGAGTATGCGAAACGGGATATCTGGACAGCGGATATGATCCGTCTTGCCCTGGACAAATGCACGGACAGCAAGCTCTATGTAGCAATGAACCTTTCCTTTGCCTGCTCTCTGCGTATGGGTGAAATCCTGGGGCTGACCTGGGAGAACGTCCATATTTCCGATGAAGATATTGCGGCGGATAACGCCTATGTCTACATCGACAAGGAGCTGACACGGGCTTCCAAACGGGCGATTGAAACGCTGGGTGAGAAGGATATCTATTACATCTTCACTCCGCTCATGCCGAACACCAGCACAAGAATTATTCTGAAAAAGCCGAAAACCGATTCCAGCATCCGTAAGGTGTGGCTGCCGAAAACGCTGGCTTACATCCTGCGGGAATGGAAGAAGTCCCAGGACGAGCTGAAAGGCTTCCTGGGCGACGAGTATCAGGATTTCGATCTGGTGGTGGCACTTCCCAATGGACGGCCCTGCGAGGATCGGATCATCCTCAAAGAGTTTGCAAAGCTCCGTGAGGACGCAGGGCTGCCGAAGGTGGTCTTTCATTCTCTCCGTCATTCCAGTACCACCTACAAACTGAAACTCAACCACGGCGATCTGAAAGCCACCCAGGGCGATACAGGCCATGCCGAGATCGACATGATAACCAGTATCTATGCTCACATTCTGGACGAGGATAGAAAGGTCAATGCTCAGAAATTCGAGACTGCCTTCTATGCCAAGCCTGATCTCCGCAATGTCCGTCCGCCGGAAGAACCGGCAAAATCGGAACCTGCGACCCTGGACCTTGAAAGCCTTGTGGAGCAGCTTCAGAAGTCGCCGGAGCTGGCAAGTGCGCTCGCAGCCCTGATAGCGGCGCAAGCCCCGGCAAAGTGATCCGAAAAATCGAATTAGCAAAACGCAGAATTTTCTTAGCAAATTTCTGAAAAGCGTTCGAGTCCAATTAGCAAATATACATCATGCGGCGTATAAAAATCTCCCGGTAACGGAAGTGAAATTACCGGGAGAAGGAGGAACAAAAAAACGCTGCAAACCCCGAAAAAAGGCTTGCAGCGGTGCTTTCTGGCGTCCCAGAGAGGATTTGAACCTCCGACCCCACGCTTAGGAGGCGTGTGCTCTATCCAGCTGAGCTACTGAGACAGGTAACAGTTGCTATTATACCTGTTTTCCGCCCGGATTGCAAGTGCCCGCTGCAATTCTGTGCCCGGTTTCTGATTTTACAGGATGGGCATGAACCACTCCACGGTCTCCGGCTGCGGGGAAATCGAACATTCTGAAAACAGCAGAAAAAGCGGACAACAAAAACAGACCGTCAAAAAATTGCATTCTTGCCCTATTGCGTGTGTAGGGGCGACCATTGGTCGCCCGTCAACTTACCGCAGCAACGCATTTTCCGGGATAGTTTCTTGCAAGGCAAACGGGCGCAGGCGAGCAATGCTCGCCCCTACAAGAGTTTTTCGACAGCCTGAAAAAATCCAACCGCCCGGAAGCAGTTGGACATCTCTATAAAACGCACTTTGAAAATCGGTCATCGCCCTTGCCGATTTTGTGCGATGCAGCAAAGAAAAAAAGCTGCGGCAATATCTTTGCCACAGCTTTTTGGTGGGAGCTGGTGGATTCGCAAGCCGCGGTCTAAAAAACAGTCCGCAGGACTGTTTTTTGCCGTCTGCGGACGGCCGACCTGTTCGAATCCTACCAGCTCCAGCACAAAAAAGAACCCGCAACCTAAGTTGCGGGTCCTTTTTGGTGGGAGCTGGTGGATTCGAACCACCGAAGCATTAAGCAGCAGATTTACAGTCTGTCCCCATTGGCCACTCGGGAAAGCTCCCATATTTTGTTTTGTGTCTGCCGTGTCACCCGGCGACGTATGTTATTATAGCAAAGGTGTTTCCAAATTGCAAGCCTTTTTTTGAATTTTTTTGAGATTTTTTCAAAAAAGTTTGTTCTGCTCGCAGCATCGTGCAAAAACTATACTTGACATCCTTTTGCGGTTAGCGTACATTTATATATAGTAGAATATATAAGCAACGGGAGGTTTTTACAATGGCGATTCGTGTTGGTATTCTGACTTCCGGCGGCGACTGCCCCGGCCTGAACGCTACCCTGCGCGGCGTGGCAAAAGCGTTGTACCACCGCATGGGCGATAAGGTCGAGATCGTCGGCATCATGAACGGCTACGACGGCCTGATCAACGGCAACTTCCGGGAGATGTCCCCGGACGAGTTCTCCGGCATTCTGACCGTGGGCGGCACCATTCTGGGCACCAAGCGCACCCCGTTCAAAAAAATGCGTGTGGTCGAGGAGGACAAGGTGGACAAGGTTGCCGCGATGAAGAAAAACTACCGCGCCGCCAAACTGGACTGCCTGCTCTGCCTGGGCGGCAACGGCACCCACAAGACCGCAAACCTGCTCAGCCAGGAGGGCCTGAACATCATCGGTCTGCCCAAGACCATCGACAACGACATCTACGGCACCGACGTGACGTTCGGCTTCCACACTGCTGTGGACATCGCCACCGAGGTCATTGACCGCATCCACACCACCGCGGGCAGCCACAGCCGCGTCATGTGCATTGAGATCATGGGCAACAAAGCCGGCTGGCTGACGCTGTACTCCGGCATTGCGGGCGGCGCGGACATCATCCTGCTGCCGGAGCTGCCCTACGACATCAAGAAGGTCGCCGCTGCTGTCGAGAACCGCGCCAAGGCGGGCAAGAACTTCTCGATTTTGGCCGTGGCCGAGGGTGCCTTCTCCACCGAGGAGGCCAAGATGAAGCGCAAGGAGTGGACCGCCAAGCGCGCCGAGGCCGGTTACACCACCGCCACAGCCCGCATTGCGAAGCAGATCGAGGAGATGACCGGTGCCGAGACCCGCATCTGCGTGCCCGGCCACATGCAGCGCGGCGGCAGCCCCAGCGCCTATGACCGCGTGCTGGCCACCCAGTTCGGCTCCTACGCTGCCGGTCTCGTGGCGGACGAGCACTACGGCGTGACCGTCGCCATGGTCAACCGCCATGTGACCGCCAACCCGCTGGCCGACATTGCCGGCAAGACCCGCGGCGTGCCCGGCGACTGCGACATGCTGAACGTCGCCCGCGCCATGGGCATCAGCCTGGGCTGATTTTCCCTGCAAATCACAACCGCTCCCCTGCCATTTTTCCGGCAAGGGAGCGGTTGTTTTTATTCCAGTTATTCCAGATAAAAATCCCGCAGCGCCTTCAGCCTTGCGGCGTCAAGGCCGAATTCATCGGCAAAGTACGCCTCATAGCTCGGGTAGCGCCGCAAAATTTCGTCGATGGCTCCTGCGCCCATCGGTTCGCTGACGCCCTCGACGGGCAGCAGCAAATCGCGCTCGGCGGCGGGCTTATCCGCCAGGAAGCACTCAATGATTTCGCGGCGGTAGACATTGGTCAGCATATAATCGGCCAGCGCGTCCGCGCGGGAGACGCCCAGCGCCAGCAGGATCAACATGGCCCCGATACCTGTGCGGTCCTTGCCGCAGGAGCAGTGGAACAGCACCGGCACGCGGCGGCCCTCCAACAGGGCAAACAGCGCGTGGTAGGCCGGATTGCGGAACGGCATCTCCCGGTACAGAGCGCTGAACCACTCAAAATCGTGCACCGGGTGGCCCACACTGCGCTCAAAGGCTTCCTTTTCCTGCCGCAGGCGCTCGATGCCCTGACCGGAAAAGTCCATCTCGGTGCCGTCGGCGTTGCGCATACCGCAGACGCGCTGGTAGTGCGCCCCCGGGACCGCCGGATCGGGGTGCGCAGCGCTCTCCCCTGCACTGCGCAGGTCCAATATTTCCCGCAGGCCCAGCGACGCCAGCCGTGCGTGGTCGGCCTCGCTTTTCAGCAGATCAAGGTTGCCGCCGCGGTAGAGCAGACCGTATTTTACCTGCCGCCCATCCGCCGCGCGGTAGCCGCCCAGCTCACGAAAGTTATTTGCGCCCTCAAATTTTATCTCAGCACCCGGGGAAAACACGACCTGCATGAAACGTCTCCTTTTGTGTTTTTTGTCATTATACCATGGTTCCAAACAGACGGCAAGGCCGCCCCCATCGCACGGGAGCGGCCTTGTACCGTTTTCTTATTTATTCTTCGACGTACTCCTTCTTGAGCAGGCTCAGGATCACAGCGCCGACGACGCTGCCGACGATCAGGGCAACCACGTAGAGCAGTGCGTGGTCAACCACCGGAAATACGAAGATACCGCCGTGGGGTGCGCGCAGGGCGCAGCCGAACACCATGGAGAGCGAACCGGCCAGCGCGGAGCCGATGATGCAGCTGGGCAGGACGCGCAGCGGGTCAGTGGCAGCATACGGGATCGCGCCCTCGGTGACAAAGCAGAGGCCCATAACGTAGTTCACGATGCCGTTGCGGCGCTCGTCGGGGCTCCACTTTTTGGGGCAAAAGGTCGTAGACAGGGCAATCGCAATCGGGGGCACCATGCCGCCGACCATGACCGCGGCCATAACCCCGTAGTTGCCGGAGGCCAGCGCCGCCGTGCCAAAGACGTAGGCCGCCTTGTTGAAGGGGCCGCCCATATCAATGCTCATCATGCCGGCAACGATTGCGCCCAGCAGGATCTTGGACGTGCCGCCCATGGCGTTCAGCCAGTCGGTCATTGCCGTGTTGATGATGCCCATAACCGGGTTGATGCCGCACATGACCGCACCCATAATGAGGATGCCGCCCAGCGGATAGATCAGCATCGGGCGGATGCCGTTGAGGCTGGCAGGCAGCTTCTCGGTGATCTTCTTGAGGAACTGCACGATGTAGCCAGCGGCAAAGCCCGCCAGCAGCGCCGCCAGGAAGCCGCCAGAGATGCCGGTGGTCTCACCGTGGGCAAGGCCGGCAAAGTTCGTACCGTTCATGGCCAGCACGCCGCCCGCAAAGCCGACGGCCAGACCCGGACGGTCCGCAATAGACATGGCGATAAAGCCTGCAAGGATCGGCAGCATATAACCGAACGCCGCACTGCCGACGGTCTTGAAGAACGCCGCCACCGGCGTGTTCATGCCAAAGTTGGAAGGGTCAATCGTGTAATCGTCCAGCAGGAAGGCCAGCGCGATCATGATGCCGCCGCCCACGACGAAGGGCAGCATGTGCGATACACCGTTCATCAGGTGCTTGTACAGGCTGTGGCCAAAGCTGTCGCTTGCGCCGCCCGCGGCCTGCCGGGTCTTGGCCCCGGCCTCGGCGTGGTAGATGGGAGTTTCACCGTGGGCAATTTTCTTGATCAGCTCCTCCGGCTTGTGGATGCCATCGTCCACGCGGGCAAACAGCACCGGCTTGCCGTCGAAGCGGGCGGTCTCGACGTTCTTGTCCGCCGCAATGATGATGCCGTCACAGGCGGCGATCTCCTCGGGGGTCAGCACATTCTTGGCTCCGTCGGAGCCGTTCGTCTCGACCTTGGTTGGCAGACCGAGCTTGTCGCCCATCTTGGTCAGGGCCTCAGCGGCCATGTAGGTGTGGGCAATGCCGTTGGGACAGGCCGTGACGGCCAGCACACGGTAGCCGTTCCGGGGGATCTCCTGTTGGGTGAAGCTCTCCTCGCCAAATTGGGCATCCTCCTGGGCGTCGATGGCGTCGAGAAATTCGGTGGGCGTCTTGGCGGCGCGCAGCTTTTCGACGAAGTCATCGTTCATCAGCATCTGCATCATACGGGCCAGCATGTCAATGTGCAGGCTGCCATTCTCCGGCGCGGCAATCGCAAACAGCAGGTCGGTTTTGCCGTCGTCATCGGCGTTGTACTGGACCGGAGTGCTCAGCCGCAGCGCTGCCAGGCTGGGGCGGGTCACGCAGGCTGTGCGGGCGTGGGGCACCGTGATGCCGTTGTCCACGTAGGTGGATGCCTCGGCCTCGCGGGCGTAGAGGGCCTTTTTGTAGGCGTCCTTATCGGTGATATTGCCGTGGGTCGCCTGCAGATCAACGAGCTTGTCAAGGATGGCGGCCTGATCCGGGGCAGCGACATCCAGCGCGATGGACTGCGCAGTGAACAGTTCCGTGATACGCATAGGACAGTTCTCCTTCTTCATTTAAGTAACTATCTTTGCAGGGGCCGGGCATGCCCGGCCCGCTGCTTTACGGTAAATGGGTGCTGTTGGGAAGGCTTAGGGGCGGCTGCCGTTTTTTGCAGGGGTCGATGCAGGCATCCTCCGTTACAGCGCCGCGTCACATCGTTGCCAGCAGTGCATCAATATCCGCCTTCGTCGCCAGACCCAGGCTGAACGCGGTGGCGCTGCCGCAGGCGGTGCCCAGGCGGAGGGCGGCCTCATAATCGCCGCCGCTCTGCTGGTAACCGGCCACAAAACCGGCCACCATGCTGTCGCCCGCGCCGACACTGTTGACGACCTTGCCCCTGGGGCAGCCGATGCGGTAGACCGTGCCGTGCTCATCCAGCAGCAGCGCACCGTCGCCCGCCATGCTGACCAGCACATTGCGCGCGCCCTTGTCCTGCATCATGTGGGCAGCAGCGGCAATTTCCTTATCATTCGTCAGCCTGACGCCCGTGATCTCGCTCAGCTCGTGGTTGTTCGGCTTGATGAGGAACGGCTTGTAGGGTAGCACGTTCACGAGCAAATCGCGCGTGGCATCGACCACGGCGCGGATGCCGCGGCCCTCCAGCCGGGCCAGCAGCCGCTCATAGGTCGTCTGGGCCAGGCTGGCCGGAATGCTGCCCGCCAGCACCAGAATGTCACCCTTTTGCAGGGCGTCGAGCTTTTGCTCCAGCGCCTGCATGGCGGCTTCCGGGATGTCGGGGCCCGCGCCGTTGAGCTCGGTCTCCTGCCCGGCCTTGATCTTGACGTTGATGCGGGTCATACCGTGGTCGAGGTGGACGAAATCGGTTTTCAGGCCCTGCGCAGCCAGGCCGCGCTCCAGCCAGGCGCCGGTCTCGCCCGCCACAAAGCCGAGGGCGACGCTCTCGCACCCGAGCTGGGCCAGCACGCCGGACACATTGATGCCCTTGCCGCCCAGCACGCAGTCCTCGCCCCTGGCGCGGTTGACGTCGCCCACCTGCAGCTCACGGTCCAGCCGCACAACGTAATCAATCGCCGGGTTGAATGTCACTGTGTAGATCATTGCTCTGTCTCCTTTACCAGTGTCAGCTGTCTGTATTTTGGGTCAGGGCAGCGGTTCGTCAGGATCGCGCCGCTGTAAATTTCCCCGATGACGGCCGGATAGACCCGGCCGAATTTGCTGTCATCCACCAGATACCAGGTCTCCCGCGCGCGGCGGACGGCAACGGCCTTGACGGCGGCCTCCTCCGGGTCGGGCGTTGTGAATCCGACGTTCAGCGCCACGCCGTTGGCCCCGATGAACGCCTTGGTGAAATTGAACTGCTGCAGCGCCGTGATGGCCGCCGCACCGATGATGGCCTCTGTCCGGGGGCGCAGCAGACCGCCCGGCACGCAGACGTGGCAGCTTTTTTGTGCCAACAGCCGCGCGTGGGCGATGCCGTTGGTGACGTAGTGGGCCTCCAGCGCGGGGCCGCTCAGCGCCCGGACCATGGCCAGTGTGGTTGTACCGGCGTCGATGTAGATGAAATCCTCCGCCCGGATCAGGTCTGCCGCGGCCTGCGCGATGCTGCGCTTCTGCCCGACGGCAAGCGCCTCCTTGGCGGCCATCGTCGGCTCATCGGCCAAAAACTGGCCGTCCGGCAGGGTCGCACCGCCGTGGACCTTATTCAAACGGCCCTGCCGCGCCAGCTCGGTCAGGTCGCGGCGGATCGTGGATTCACTGGCGTTAAGTGCCTCGCACAGCTCCTGCACGGTGGCGGTGCGTTTTTCCGCCAGCAGGTTCAGGATCAGGGCAAAGCGTTCCTCGGCTAACATAGGGGTTTGCTCCTTTCCCGGTCTTTGCTTGACCGATTTTGGTGTTTTGTGGATGTTTCTGATTGACTGTAGCTTTATTATAGCAGATTATCCGTCAAAATCAATCAGTTTCGGTCATTTTCACTCACCAAAAATGAAGGGTAGTTTTTGTGCAGTATGTACAAAACGAAAAAGGCTTCCCCCTCGGGGGAAGCTGTCACCGAAGGTGACTGATGAGGGGCGAGTTTGCGTAGCAACCCTTTTACGGGCAATCACGGCAAGCTCGCCCCTCATCCGGCCTACGGCCACCTTCCCCCAAGGGGGAAGGCATGATACGTTTCAAATAAATTTTCCCGTCCTGCTCTCCGGGTTCCGCTTCACCTCGGCGGGGGTTCCGCAGGCGACGACACGTCCGCCCTCCTCACCGCCGCCGGGTCCCATGTCGATGAGATAGTCCGCGCTGCGGATGACGTCGAGGTCATGCTCAATGACGATGACCGTCGCGCCGTTTTCGATCAGGGTTCGGAACACGCCCAGCAGCGTGCGCACGTCCAGCGGGTGCAGGCCGATGGTCGGCTCGTCAAAGACAAACACTGTGTCATGCTGGGCCCTGCCCATCTCGCTGGCCAGCTTCAGCCGCTGTGCCTCGCCGCCGGACAGGCTCGGCGTTTCCTCGCCCAGCGTCAGGTAGCCAAGGCCCAGATCCTGCAGCACTTTTAAGCGCTGTGTCACCAATTTCAAGTCTGTACAGACGGTCAGCGCCGTGTTGATGTCCATGTCCATGAGCTGCGGCAGCGTGCAGGTCCCGCCGTGCCTGTTCTCATGCCGCACGGCGTCGGCGTCGCGGCTGTAGCGGGAGCCGCGGCACCCGGTACAGGGAATTTCCACATCGGGCAAAAACTGCACGTCCAGACTGATGACACCGGTGCCGTCACAGACCGGGCAGCGCAGCTTGCCTGTGTTGTAGGAGAAGTCGCCCGCCTTGTAGCCCAGCCGTTTGGCATCGGGCGTGCGGGCAAAGACCTTGCGCAGCTCATCGTGTACATTGGCGTAGGTCGCCACGGTGGAGCGCACGTTGATGCCAATCGGCGTTGCATCAATGAGCTTTACCTGCGCGATGCCGTCGGCCTCGACGGCCCTTACGTGGGGCGGCAGCGGCTTGCCCGCCGTCTGCGCCGCCAGCGCCGGGACAAGGCTTTCCAGAATCAGCGTCGTCTTGCCGGAGCCGGACACACCCGTGACAACGGTCAGCCGCCCCTTGGGAATGTCCACCTCCAGCGGCTTGACCGTATGGATGGCGTCCGTCGAAAGGTGGATGCGCCCCTCGGCAAACAGCTCCGCCGCCGGGCGGTTCCGGGGCGCAGCACTCCCCTGCCCGCCCAGAAACGGGCCGATTTGGGACGCCGGGTTTCCGGCCAGGTCGGCCACCGTGCCCTCGGCAATGACGTGCCCGCCGCCCGCACCGGCCTCGGGGCCCATCTCGATGAGCCAGTCCGACTCCGCCAACACCTGTGTGTCGTGATCAACGAGCACCACCGAGTTGCCGTCGGCGATCAGGTCGTGCATGACGCCGTTCAGGCCGACGATGTTGGAGGGGTGCAGCCCGATGGACGGCTCGTCCAGCACGTACAAAACGCCCGTGGTGCGGTTGCGCACGGCGCGGGCCAGCTGCATCCGCTGGCGCTCACCGGTGGAAAGCGTTGACGACGCGCGGTCCAGCGTCAGGTAGCCGAGCCCCAGATCCAGCAGCCGACGTGCGGTCTCGCGGAACGAGGCGCAGATGCTCTCGGCCATGGGGCGCATCTCGGGCGGCAGGCTGGCGGGCACGCCGTCCACCCAGCCGCAGAGTGCTGTCAGCGTCATCCTGCACGCCTCATCCAGCCCGATGCCCCGCAGCCGCGGCGCACGGGCGGCCTCTGACAGGCGCGAGCCGCGGCAGTCCGGGCAGGTATCCACGCGCAGGAATTTTTCCACCCGCTTCATGCCCTTTTCGTCCTTGACCTTGGCCAGCGCGTTTTCCACCGTGTAGACCGCATTATAATAGGTAAAGTCCAGTTCACCGGCTTCGGGGGTGTTTTTGGCCTTATAAAAAATGTGTTTTTTCTCCGCCGGGCCGTGATAGACGATTTCTTTCTCGGCGTCGGTCAACTGGTTGAAGGGTACATCGGTGCGCACGCCCATGGCACGGCAGACATCGGTCATCAGGCTCCACATCAGGGAATTCCAGGGGGCGACTGCACCATCGTCGATGCTCAGCGTCGGGTCGGGTACCAGCGTGGCCAGGTCCACCGTGCGCACGGTGCCGGTGCCATCGCAGGTGCGGCAGGCCCCCTGGCTGTTGAATGCCAGTTCCTCGGCGGAGGGTGCGCGCACCGTGGCCCCGCAGGTGGGGCAAATCAGCGGCTTTTCAGCCGCCACAGCCAGGCTGGGCGGCAGGTAGTGACCGTTGGGACAGCGGTGGGACGCCAGGCGGGAGAACATCAGCCGCAGGCTGTTCAACAGCTCGGTGCCAGTGCCGAAGGTGCTGCGAATGCCCGGCACGCCGGGCCGCTGGTGCAGCGCCAGCGCCGCCGGGACGTAAAGCACCTCATCCACGCTGGCCTTGGCGGCCTGGGTCATGCGGCGGCGGGTGTAGGTGGACAGGGCGTCCAGGTAGCGGCGCGAGCCCTCGGCATACAGCACGCCCAGTGCCAGCGAGGATTTGCCGGAGCCGGACACACCTGCGATGCCGACGATCTTGCCCAGGGGGACGTCGACGTCGATATTTTTCAGGTTATGGACCCGCGCTCCGCGGATCTTGATTGCTTCTTTGGTTGGCATGGTCGTTCCTCTGTATATAAATAGGTTACAAAAAGCGGGCAGATGCGAGCATCCGCCCTTACAGATGGGTAATTACGTATTTTCTTCGCTCTTGCCCAGTTCCAGCTGGCGGAAGCCTTCGCCATGGACCTCGTTGGATTGCAGCATGATGATAAAGCTGGCCGGGTCCATCTTCTGGATGG
>ENA-ORIC01002924-ORIC01002924.1-human-gut-metagenome-genome-assembly--contig:-NODE-2924-length-12706-cov-2.256711_pt1 | contig 12706 bp, 7 predicted proteins | sample MGYA00243023_ERZ508732 | MGnify/ENA primary metagenome ERZ508732 (study PRJEB26277, sample SAMN04329767) | human gut metagenome | biome: human-associated habitat | host: Homo sapiens | place: USA...
TGAATACATAAATATGTATATAAACGAGGAAGAGATAGTAAATCATATATCCGCGAAGCCTTTCCATTTGATATCGGAGGCGGCGGAAGAGCTAGGTGTTGAGGTATATGTAATAGGCGGATATGTGCGGGATATTTTCTTGAACCGCCCATCCAAGGATATAGACGTGGTAGCGGTTGGCAGCGGTATCGAGTTGGCCAAACGAGTGGCCAAGAAGATCGGGCGTGGCGCTTATCTTTCCGTCTTCAAGAATTTCGGGACGGCGCAGGTGAAAGCCGGCGATCTGGAGCTGGAATTCGTGGGGGCAAGGAAAGAATCCTACAGTCATGACAGCCGTAAGCCTGTCGTGGAAGACGGCACCTTGGAGGATGACCAGAACCGCCGGGATTTCACGATCAACGCCTTGGCCCTTTGCCTGAACAAGGAGCGTTACGGAGAATTGGTCGATCCCTTCGGCGGGTTGGAGGATATGGACGAGCTTACGATCCGTACGCCTTTAGACCCGGATGTTACTTTCAGCGATGATCCGCTCCGGATGATGCGTGCGGTTCGTTTCGCCACTCAATTAGGTTTCTTTATCGATCCCGATACCTTCGACGCCATCATCCGCAACCGGGAGCGTATCTCCATCATCTCCAAGGAGCGTATCGTGGACGAGTTGAACAAGATCGTCCTCTCGCCAAAGCCCTCTATCGGTTTCGACTTGCTGGATAAATGCGGACTGTTGCCATTGATTTTCCCCGAGCTTTGCGCCTTGAAAGGCGTGGAGACCAAGGAGGGGATCGGGCATAAGGATAATTTCGCCCATACCTTGATGGTGCTGGACAATATCAGCAAAAAGACGGATAATCTCTGGTTGCGCTGGGCAGCGTTATTGCACGATATAGCCAAGCCTGCAACGAAGCGCTGGGAGCCTAGAGCGGGATGGACGTTCCATAATCATAATTTTATCGGCGAGCGGATGATCCCCGGTATTTTTAGGAAGATGAAACTCCCGATGAACGAGAAGATGAAGTACGTGCAGAAGATGGTAAGCCTGCATATGCGTCCGATCGCCTTGTCGGACGATGAGGTGACGGATTCGGCGATCCGCCGTCTGCTGTTTGACGCGGGAGATGATATCGACGATTTGATGAAACTGTGCGAGGCCGATATCACGAGCAAGAACCCGGAGAAGGTTCGCCGTTTCTTGAACAATTTCCGTAAGGTGCGCGAGAAGCTGGCCGATATAGAGGAAAAAGACCGTGTCCGTAACTTCCAGCCCCCGGTATCCGGCGAGGAGATCATGGAGACGTTTGGCTTGGCTCCCTCCAAGCCTGTCGGCGTGCTGAAGGAGGCGATCAAGAACGCCATCCTCGACGGCGTGATCCCGAACGAGTATGAGGCGGCCCGGCAGTTCCTAATACAACGTGCGGAGAAGATGGGGCTGAAGCCGATTCTGTGATCCGGGTATAGTCACAAGGCCCAGTCGTACAGTTGGCACAGTCCCCTGTACGAAGTACTGCGGTACTTCCTAGACGGTACTGTACTACTTCGTACAGAGTACTACGGTACTTCGTGCACAGTACACTGTCTAAGAATTTAATCGCTCTACCGCTTTCACGCCGTTTACCGCCTTGATCTTTTTCGTCAGCAAGTTTAATGCGGTCGTATCTCTTACCAATACGGTAAAGTTACCTTGGAATAATCCGTCTACCGAGTTGATGTTTAAGGAGCGAAGCGTGACGTTCGATTCTTTTCCGATCACGGAGGTGATGTTGGTGACGATCGCTATATCGTCCCGTCCGATCACCCGCAGCGTAACCGTATAGCCATTGTCTCCCTTGCCACTCCATTTCGCACGGATGATCCGGTAACCGAAGCGGCTGAACATCTCTTGGGCGTTCGGGCAATCCATACGGTGGATCTTGATACCCTGTGTGGAGACGAAACCGAAAACCTCGTCGCCATAAATCGGGTTGCAGCATTTGGCGAGTTTATATTCGATACCCGTCAGGTTCTTGTCGATCACCAAGACATCCTTGTTCGTCGATATCTCCTCCACCGGAGTCATCGTCACGAATTCCTCGGCGCTACGCACCTCGGTACGCTCGTTCGTCTCCGTCTCCTTGCGGAAAGCCTCCAGATATTCGTCGATTACTTGGTTGGGATCGAGGCGTTCCTCGGCGATCTCGATGTAGAAGTCCGTGACGGTCTTGAATCCTTTCTTCTTGATATAGCGCATCATGGTCGGCTCGTCCATGTCGATCTTCCGGTTCTTGAAGCGGCGCTGCAACATCTCTTTGGCGAATTCCACGGCCTTCACGGTCTCCTCCTTCAAGGCCTGCTTGATCTTCACACGGGCCTTGGAGGTGACGACGAAGTTCAGCCAATCCCGCTTCGGGCTTTGGGCGGGCGACGTGATGACGGATACGCTATCGCCGTTGTTCAAGGTGTATTTGATCGGAACGTTCTTACCGTTCACTTTCGCCGACACGCATTTGCTTCCTAGCTTCGTGTGGATGGCAAAGGCGAAATCGAGGACCGTCGCTCCCTTGGCCAGCTTGATAAGCTCGCCGGTAGGCGTGAAGACGTAGATCTCATCCTTATATAGATCCATCTTGAAATCCTGCATCAAGTCGAGCGGATTATTCTCCTTGGCCTCCAAGGCGGCACGTACGGTATTCAAGAACTCGTCTAGCCCGCTCTCTGCTTTCACGCCCTTGTATTTCCAATGCGCCGCTAGGCCTCGCTCGGCGATCTCATCCATTCGCCTCGTACGGATCTGCACCTCTACCCATTTATTTTGCGGGCCCATCACCGTGATGTGCAAGCTCTCGTAACCGTTGCTCTTCGGGATAGAGATCCAGTCCTTCATACGCTTCGGGTTGGGCTGGTACATATCGGTGACGATGGAGTAGACTTGCCAGCATTCCGAGCGTTCCTTCTCCAGCGGCGTATCCAATACGATCCGGATAGCGAAAAGATCGTAGATACCCTCGAATTCCACCTGCTGCTTTTTCAGCTTGTTATTAATGGAATGTATGGATTTGGTACGCCCCTTGATATCGAACTTGAATCCTGCCGCTGCCAGCTTCCGCTTGATCGGGGCGATGAACTCGGCGATATAAGCGTCACGGGAACGTTTCGTCTCATTCAGTTTCCGTTTGATGAAGTCATACTGTTTCCTGTCCGTGTATTTCAGGGAAAGGTCTTCCAGCTCGCTCTTGATCGTATATAAGCCCAACCGGTGGGCGAGGGGAGCGTACAAATAAGAGGCCTCGGTAGCCAGCCGGATACGATCATCCTCTTGCATCTGTTTTCCCATACGCATGAGGCAGAGGCGGTCGGCGATCATAAGCAAGATCACACGTACGTCCTCGGCAAACGAGAAAAGCAAATGATGGAAATTCTCCGAGTTGACGGCGGTGTTCCGGGCATACAGGTCGGAGGTCTTCAAGAGGCGACGGATGATCAAGGTCACGTCCGCTCCGAATTTCTGCTCCACTTCCTCTATCGTGATCGCTTTCTTCAATACCGGGCGGTATAATAGGAGGGCGATGACCGAGGTGCGTTTCAAGCCAATCTCCAAGGTGGCGATCAAGGCCGTGTCAATATTTCGCAATAAACCGTTGATACCATTCTTATCCCTGCCGTAGCAATCAAGGGCGACAACCCGCTTCATCAGCTCCTTCATCTTCCGGATATCTTCCCTCTCGAGGAAAGAGTAAAGGTTTCGTAACAGGAGCCTGTATTTGGAGAAGAACAGCTTCTTTTCCTCAGACGTAAAGAATCCAATTGTATCCATAGTTATATCATTTTTATTGCCCGGTTGAGGACAAACCGCAAAACATGCTGTAAAAATACTTTTTTCTATGGAATTTCAACACGTATCTTGCGGTTATTTTATACATTTGCGATACACATAGCGCATAAGTGCTTGTGGTGTTACTGATGAGATTATTCACATTAAATACTATACTATGTTAAACGCAAACGATTTAGAACAGCTGAAAGCCAAAGGAATCAGCGAAAAACAGATTGAAGAGCAACTCGCTTGCTTCGTAAAAGGTTTCCCTTTCCTTGAGATAGCGGCCTCCGCTTCGGTAGAAAAAGGTATTATGGTAATATCTAAAGAGGATCAGGCTTCTTATATGGATGCTTGGGACGCTTATCTGGCTAAAAATAAGAAAATCGTAAAATTCGTACCTGCCTCCGGCGCCGCTAGCCGTATGTTTAAGAATCTGTACGAGTTCCTTTCTGCGGATTATAAGGAACCGATGAACGCTTTCGAGAAGAAATTCTTTAGCGAGATCGAGAAATTCGCTTTCTATAAGGCTTTGGACAAGAAGTGCGTGGAGAATACAGGGAAAGATATTCCTGCGTTGGTAGCCTTGGGCAAGTACAAGGAGGTGGTATCCAATTTATTGGAGCCGAAAGGCTTGAATTACGGACAGCTACCGAAAGGCTTGTTACTTTTCCATAAATATGCCGATACGGTTCGTACGGCGATGGAGGAACATCTGGCCGAAGGCGCCATGTACGCCAAGAATAACGCCGGCGAGGTGAATATCCATTTCACGGTATCTCCGGAGCATCAGGCTTTATTCGAGCAATTGGTTGCCGATAAATCTGGCGAGTACGAGGAGAAGTTTTCTGTGAAATACGATGTCTCTTTCAGTATCCAGAAACCGAGTACTGATACGGTAGCGGCCGCTATGGATAACACGCCGTTCCGCGATAAGAATGATAAGTTATTGTTCCGTCCGGGTGGGCATGGAGCCTTGATCGAGAATTTGAATGACGTGGATGCCGACGTGGTATTTATCAAGAATATAGATAACGTGGTTCCGGATAGCTTCAAATGCTCTACGGTTATCTACAAGAAGGTGATCGCCGGTGTCTTGGTAACATTGCAGGAGAAAGCCTTCAGATATCTGGAACAGATCGAGACCGGTAAGTATACCCATGCCGAGGTAGAGGAGATGATTCATTTCTTGCAAGACGACCTATGTATCAAGAACCCGGATACGAAATTACTGGAAGACGCCGAGTTAATCCTGTATATCAAGAGCAAACTGCTTCGCCCGTTGCGTGTATGCGGTATGGTGAAGAATGTGGGCGAGCCGGGTGGCGGTCCGTTCCTTGCGGTGAATCCGGACGGTACGGTTTCCTTGCAGGTGCTTGAAAGCTCCCAGATCGATATGAGCGATCCGGCTAAGAAGGCGATGTTTGAGAAGGGTACTCACTTTAATCCCGTGGATTTGGTTTGCGCCGTTAAGAATCACAAGGGAGAGAAATACAACTTGCCGGATTACGTGGATAAGAATACGGGCTTCATCTCTTATAAGAGCAAGGATGGCCGCGAATTGAAAGCGCTGGAATTGCCGGGCTTGTGGAACGGTGCCATGAGCGACTGGAACACGGTATTCGTAGAAGTTCCTATCGAGACATTCAACCCCGTGAAGACGGTGAACGACCTGTTACGCCCCGAACATCAATAAATACCCAGTTGTAGAGACGGGGCGTGCCCCGTCCCTACAACTAGATCCTTATATTTTCGGTAATTCCCACGGTGCCCTGTATTCCTTGCACAATAGTTTATCCGCCTCCGTATCATGGAAACTCTTTCCATCCCACGATAATTTCTTACCCGTGCGATAGGCTATATTCCCTAATTGGGAGAACTTGGCGATATGCGCCCCGATCTCTACGCTGGCATTGCAATTCCGGTTCCGGCTCTTGATACATTCCAAATGATTCTTCGCATGCAAATTCAAGCCACCCTCTCCGTATGACTTCTTCAAGGGAACAGCCTCCATGCGGGCCTGTCCGTTTACCTTTTCCGGAATAACCTCCCAGCCGCCACGATCGATCACCAAGGTACCGTTCTCGCCAACGAATCCTAGGCCATGATTCCGTCTGTAGGCCCCGTCGTCAATGCCGATCGCATGATCCCACATAACGGTGAAGTCCTTGAATGTATAAATGGTTTGCAATAAGTCCGGGGTCTCGCAAGCGTCATCCGGATAACCAAATTTACCTCCGGAAGCCATGATAGACTCCGGTGCGGTTAAGTTCATGCCATACAATGCGTAATCCATTAAATGTACGCCCCAGTCCGTCATCAAACCTCCCGCATAATCCCAGAACCAACGGAATGTGAAATGAAAACGGTTCCGATTGAACGGACGTTTCGGGGCCGGCCCCAGCCACATATCATAGTCCACTCCGGCGGGCACCGCCTCGTCCGGCTTGACGGGGATAGAGGGGCACCAACCTTGATAAGAGAATACACGTACGGTGCGTATCTTACCCAGCTGTCCGCTATGTACGAATTGCATGGCGTCCTGCCAATGCGGATCGCTACGTTGCCATTGGCCTACCTGCACGACCCGGTTGTATTTCTGCGCCGCCCGTACCATGATGTTACATTCCTCGATACTATTTCCCAGCGGTTTCTCACAATACACATCCTTCCCGGCTTGGCAAGCGGATACCATTTGCAGGCAGTGCCAATGATCGGGAGTACCTACGATTACGAGATCGATATCCTTATTGTCTATCAATTTACGCCAGTCTTTATATAAATGCTTTACTTTCTTCCCGGTGATCTTCTCGGTCTCTGCCGCCCGATTATTCAATACGTTCTCGTCAATATCCGACAAGGCGATACACTCTACTTCCGGATTACGAAGGAACGCTTTCAGGTCTTCGAATCCCATGCCGTTACATCCGATAAGCCCGACGCCTATCTTATCGTTTGCGCCCACACCAGCGCTCCCGGCTTTAATGAAAAAAGGACTGATGGTAAGTCCGGCACCGAGCAAAGCGGTCTGCCGGAGAAAATCTCTTCGAGTTGTCATGGTATTACTATTGATTTAAAGTATTTGCAATATTAAGCGAAATCCTTTACAATCGCAAATGATAATAGCTTTTTAACTACTTACTTAGTCGATGAAGTATATATCCTATGGCACTTGAAGTATATATCCTGTGGTACTTGAAGTATATCTGTCCGGTAAGGTTGGTATTGTAAGGATATGTACCATTGCGTCTTTGTAAAAAAAGTTATTAAAAGATATAGGGATGCGATATTGGAGAATATAGTTTAACTTTGTGCATTATGTTCACCCTAAAAGGGCGATGTGTTGTATATAATATAATGTATAGAGTATGACTTTGCGAAATTTGCTTTTCTGTTTTTTTATGGTGATGATCTCTGTTTCATGTATCCGGGAGGAGGCGCCCAATGCGGAAGCGGATATCTTGTCGTGTACGGTGGATGGCGATATATTGAAAGCCGAGCCGGAGATCGACAACGAATCCGTGACACTGACCGTGAAAAGTGACGCCGATATTACAAACCTAGCCCCGGTATTCACCTTGACTCCCGGCGCTACTATCACTCCGGCTAGTGGTTCCGCTTTTGATTTTACGACGCCGAGAACCTATACGGTAACTTCCGAGGATGGTCACTGGACAAAGACTTATACGGTGCGTTGTATCGTCTCCGGCGTAAGGACGGAATATCATTTCGAGCATATAACGATGGAGCCGAAGAATGGACGTTACCAGATATTCTATGACTTTACATCGAATGGAGATTCCGTGACTTGGGCGAGCGGGAATGCCGGATTTGCCTTGACCAATAATAAATTGGAGCCTTTAGACTTCCCAACCATGCAAGACGATAACGGATATGTCGGTAAATGCGCTAAGTTGGTGACCCGCAGCACGGGTAGTTTCGGTAGCGGATTCGGTATGCCTATCGCCGCCGGAAACCTTTTCATCGGTACGTTTGATTTGCTGAACGCTATTCCGGACGCAAGGAAAGGCACGAGATTGGGACGTCCTTTCGATCATGTGCCGACTTACTTGAGTGGTTATTATAAATATAAAGCGGGTGAGTCGTATAAAGTGAATGGCGAGGAGGTAAAAGGTAAGAAAGACCAATGTGATATCTACGCCATCTTCTATGAGACGGATGAGAATGTGAAATATTTGGATGGTTTCAACGGGCTGACAAGCCCGAACCTGATATCCGTTGCCCGGATCAGCGATCAGAAAGAGACGGATGAGTGGATGCGTTTCTATATCCCGTTCGTGGCTAAGCCCGGTAAGGTGATCGATAAGGATAAGCTGGCGAAAGGTGGTTATCAGTTATCCATAGTCTTCTCTTCGAGTTTGAAAGGTGATGTCTTCGAGGGAGCGGAAGGTAGCACGCTTTGGATCGATGAGGTTGAGATAATCCAGTCCGGTGAGAACTAAAAAAACAGAGGATATGAAAAGATATATAGTATTAATAGGTATACTGTGCTTGTCGGGTGTCATTACGTTGAAGGCGCAACAGGAAAGAAACCAAGGAATAATCTGGTCTTCCCTAAGGGGATTGGAATATACGGTAAAGGCCGGTATCAATATCGGCGGAACCGCTCCGGTGCCATTGCCTCGTGAGATTCGTGCGATAGATAGTTATCGCCCTACGCTTTGTGTCTCCATAGAGGGCGATATCAAGAAATGGTTCGGCGAGAGCAAGGAATGGGGTATGATGATCGGTCTCCGTCTGGAGAATAAAGGTATGGAGACAAAAGCGACGGTTAAGAATTACAGCATGGAGATCATTGGCTCCGGTGGCGAAAAGCTGAAAGGAAACTGGACCGGCGGCGTGCAGACGAAAGTGGAGAACTCTTATTTCTCGATACCGGTCGTGGCTCTTTACCAATTGAATAACCGGGTGAGTTTCTCGGCGGGACCATTTGTCTCGTTCGCTACAAACCGGAACTTCTCCGGCTACGTATACGACGGATATCTGCGTGAGATCAATCCTACCGGTACGAAGGTGGAGTTTTCCGGCGACAACCGTGCTTCCTATGATTTCTCGGATAACTTAAGAAAGTTTCAGTGGGGAGCGCAGATCGGTACAGAATGGAAAGCGTTTAAGCACCTTATCGTATACGCTGACTTGACATGGGGATTGAACGATATCTTCCAAAAGGATTTCGATACGATTACCTTCGGGATGTATCCGATCTATCTGAACGTAGGCTTCGGATATGCGTTTTAGGAATTGATATGAATCAAAATAAGGCTATCCCGGACAAGGATAGCCTTTTTTATTAAAAGATTATTATGGAAATAAATTATTTTTTATAACTTTGGGGCAATAATTCTCAGACCAAGTTACATTTTATCTTATATTATTAACAAAATTACCATGAAAGAAAACACTAAGAAGGGCGTAAGCCGTAGAGAGTTTTTGGGTCTTTCCGCACTAGGATTGGCTAGTTTAACAATTCTTCCCAGTTGGGCCATGAATGGCGTTCGTATCGCTCCGAGCGATCGAGTCGTTTTAGGTTTTATCGGCCTAGGTCAGCAAGCATTATCAGACTTTAAAGGATTTGCCGCATGTCCGGGCGTACAGGTTGCCGCATGTTGTGACGTGGACACGATGAAAACAGAGCGTTTCAGAAGACGTGTCGCTGAATGGCAAGCTTCAAAGGGAATGAACCAACGTTGTGATCAATATGAGTTTTACGAGGATTTGCTGGAGCGTAAGGATATCGATGCTATCGAGGTCGCTACCCCGGACCATTGGCATGCTTTGGCTACCATCCATTCTTGTCAATCCGGAAAAGACGTATATTGCCAGAAACCGTTGGCTTATACGATCTCCGAAGGCTTGGCTATGGTGAAGGCTGTACGTAATAACAAACGTGTGCTTCAAGTAGGTAGCCAGCAACGTTCCAGCAGAGAGTTCCAAGCTGCGATCGATATGGTTCAGAATGGAGCCATCGGTCATATAGAGAAAATATATGCACGTGTAGGTGAGCCTCCTACGCCGCTGAGCTTGCCGGAAATGCCGGTTCCCGCTAATTTGAACTTCAATCAGTGGATGGGTCCGTTGAACGATCCGAAGATCCATTATCATCCCGATTTATGTCCTCCTATTTCTCTGGACCCGGAAGAGAACGAGAAACTATGGGGTGCATGGCGTTGGTATCAAGAGACCGGTAATGGTTATACCGCTGACTGGGGCGCTCATATGTTCGATATCGCCCAAGCCGCTATCGGTATGGATGGCTCTGGTCCGGTAGAGTTTACACCTAAGGGATACAATGGCGCGCAATATTCAACCATGCGCTATGCGAATGGTATCGTAATGACTGAACAACCTTATTTGGAGGATAATCCGGATGCGCAGGGTATTAAGTTTGTTGGTGATAACGGTTGGATCGAGGTAGCTCGTGGCTACATCAACTGCTCTGATCAGTCTAAGATCCCCGCCGACTTGAAGAATTTGATCGAGAAGCGCCCGAGAATGATGACTCCGGAAGAGCGTAAGAAGATGTATGAGGAATATATGAAGAAGCTGAAAGACAGCAAAAAGAAGGGTAACGATGCGGGTAATTATGAGACTAGTGCTCCGCATATGCAGAACTTCATCGACTGCGTTCGTTCACGTGAGAATCCGATCGCACCGGTTGAGGTAGGTTGCAGTACGAATACGCTTTGCTGTTTACAGAATATTGCCCGTGAGCTAGGCCGTCCGGTTAAATGGAACCCGGCTACATTAAGCTTCGGTAATGATAAGGAGGCGGCTTCCCACCGTTTGTACTGGTATCAATATCGCAACCCGTATTCATTGCCTTATTTCTGTAAATAAGCCTATTTAAATAGAATGATGTTATGAGTAACAGACGGGATTTCTTAAAAAATATCTCTCTCTTTACCGCTGGTGGATTGCTGGCTGGTAAAGCCGGTTCCGTAAATGCGGCGAACGCTGCGTTGGGAGTTGTGGATGAGGTCCATGCCAGCAAAGAGATTGGCTTGCAGATCTATTCTTTATCCCAAGAATTATATAAAGGTGACGTGGCCGCTAATCTTCGGAAGGTGAAGGATATGGGATACTCCAAGCTGGAGTTGGCGGGTTATGGTAAAGGCGCTATCGGAGGTGTTCCTATGATGGACTTCAAGAAAATGGCGGAAGACGCAGGCTTGAAGATCATTAGCTCGCACGTGAATCCGGTAGACGCATCTATCTCTGACCCTTTTAAGGCTATGATTTTCAAATACTCGAAGGAGGTTACCCCAAAGATCATGGAGTATTGGAAAGCTACGGCTGCCGATCATGCGAAACTAGGCTGTAAATATTTGATCCAGCCGATGATGCCGACGATTACTACGCACGATGAGGCTAAACTTGTTTGCGATATTTTCAACCAGGCCTCGGATGTTATCAAGGCGGAGGGTATCGCCACTGGTTTTGGCTATCATAATCATAATATGGAGTTCAATCGTGTCGCGACGAAAGAGCAACAGGAGAAGGTGAAAGGAAATCCTTTCGCCGCTTTCATGAAAGTTGGAGACCAGATTTATGACTTGATGCTGAAAGACACGGACCCGAGCAAGGTTTACTTCGAGATGGATGTTTATTGGACTGTCATGGGACAAAACGATCCTGTCGAGTATATGCAGAAACATCCGGATCGTATCAAGGTATTACATATCAAGGATCGTGCCGTATTCGGCCAAAGTGGTATGATGAACTTTGAGATGATATTCAAGCAAATGTATGCGAACGGAATCAAAGACTATTTCGTAGAGTTGGAGCAGATGCCAGACGGACGTACTCAATTTGCGGGTGTGAAGGATTGCGCCGACTATTTGATCAAGGCTCCTTTTGTAAAATGAAGTAACAATCGATAGATCGTAAGCCTCGGGGTTAATAGACTCCGGGGCTTTTTTATTAGATGAAAGGCAACATAAACGGGTCTATTTTGTTTTTATAAAAAGAAGTTTATATCGCAAAAATCAAGGAAAGGATGAGTTCTAGGATAAGGAAGATATTGAAACATACGGTGATCACTGTTTTATCGCTGGCTGTATTGTTCCTAGTTTTGAATCTTTTCCTGACAGGTCGTTTGGAGCGGTACCTGAAAAGAGAACTGATAGAGCGTACGGCGAATGCTACGGATGGTTTTTATCGCCTTTCTTTCGATAAGCTTTCTATTAGCTTCTTCAAGGGAGAGCTAAGGCTAGAGGGTATTTCATTGGAGCCGGACTCTAAGGTCTTTGAACATTGGGCCGCCTTGGATAGCTTGCCCGATACCTATGTAAGTACCCGGATTGAGGTGATAGATTTTAAGGGAATTAATTTGGTATGGCGTTGGAATTACCGGCAACTCCATTTCAATACCTTTGAGATCCGCTCGCCGGAGGTTCGTGTATACGGTTCTTCCGGATCAAACCCGTTAGTTTCCGGACTGGCGGCAGATACGGTAGAGCATGCCGAATCGAAGACCTTGTACGAGGTGATCTCTCCATACATAGATGCCCTGAGCGTAAAGACCTTGAACTTGGAAAATGCCAGTATCTCTTATAATGTGGAAAACCAAGTCTCGCCGATTATCTATACGTTGAATAACGTAAGTTTCCATGCGTATGGTTTTATGTTGGATTCTACCTCTTCACGGAGCGGGAAGCTGTTGTATTGCGATAACTTCGATTTTGTCACGAACCAGCCGCAAACCTTGTTGGTAAATAATGATTTTAAGTTGGAGACGGATAGTATATGCCTCAGTACCCAAGATTCCATTATCTATATCCAAAAAATCCAATTGCTTCCGCAAGAATTATTGTGGGGGGAGACCAATCGGAAACCAACGAATTATCTGGAAGGGAAGGTACAAACCGTAGAGATACAAGGGATTCACTTTAGACGGGA
>ENA-ORIC01002927-ORIC01002927.1-human-gut-metagenome-genome-assembly--contig:-NODE-2927-length-12695-cov-3.494532_pt1 | contig 12695 bp, 13 predicted proteins | sample MGYA00243023_ERZ508732 | MGnify/ENA primary metagenome ERZ508732 (study PRJEB26277, sample SAMN04329767) | human gut metagenome | biome: human-associated habitat | host: Homo sapiens | place: USA...
CGGATCGCTCACAAGCCCGCCAGAACGCTCTGTGTAGGCGAACCACACGCCACGGAACTCTATGTCTCCCATAAACTCTTCGCTCGTCCTGCCGCCTTCTCGCGGCTCTGAGGGCTCGTCGAGCAGCTCGTATATGCGGTCGGTCGAGACGAACGCCGACTGCACCGTCGTGTACTTCTCCGCGAGGTCGTTTATCGGGTTGAAGAACTGCTTTACATAATTCGTGAAAGCGTAGAGCACGCCGACCTCGAGCGCGCCCGCTCCGCCGCCAGCTATCCGGTTGAATCCGGCGGCGACTAAAAGCGCTATCACGAGCGTGTTTATCAGCTCCATCGACGGGCGCAGGATTGTGTTTAAGAACACCTGCGTCATCGTGCCCTTGAAGTACTGACGGTTCAGCTCGCGGAACTCGCCGAGCTTCTTCTCCTCCGCGTTGAACGCGCGTATCATGCGCATTCCGCGGATGTTCTCCGAGAAGAAGCCGTTGATTTTTCCCGTCACCAGCTTGATGAACCGGAAATTCTCCTTGATCACCCGCTTTATCGAGAAGGACAGCAGCGCTATCACCGGTATCGCGAGGAAAGAAAGCAGCGCGAGCCGCCAGTCGAGCGTCAGCATCATCACGACTATACCGGCGAGCAGAAACACGTCGCGGAAGAGATTTAAGAACACGTCCGAGTAGAACTCGTTTATCGTCTCGACGTCGTTTGTCGAGCGGGTTATCAGTCGACCCGTTCCGTACTTGTCGAGGTCGCGGACGCTCAGGCTCTGTATCTTGCGGAAGACCTTTCTCCGCATCTCGTCGAGTATCGACTGCGAAACCCTGCTTATCGTCCGCGCCTGCGTCACCGAGAACAGCGCGCCGAACAGAACGAGGGCGAAATAGCCGATTCCCAGCGCCGCGACCGGCAGATTCTCCATCAGCCCGGTCAGCGCGTTCTCCGGCGTCGTCCCGCTGAAACGGTCGATGACAGCCGCCGCCGCGAGCGGCTTCACCAGCTCCGCGAGGTTTATCATCAGCACGAGAATCGCGCAGAACAGCATCTTCCCGGCGTAAGGCTTCATCATCGACGCGAGGCGCAGAAGGTTCGAGCGCTTGTCGAGGTTTCTGAACTCCGCGCGGACGTTCGTCGTGTCCTTCGACGTCTGCTTGTCCGCCTCGCCGAGCATCCGCTTCTTTTCGTCGTTCATCTCTTTGATTTTATTTTTCGCGCTCATCTTTCGTCCTCACCTCCGGCGGTTTCTTCCTGCTTTTTCCACGCCGCGGCGTAGAGACCGTTCAGGGCTAAAAGCTCCGCGTGCGTGCCGCTCTCCGCTATTCTTCCGTTGTCGAAGACAACTATTTTGCCGCAGCGCTCGAGCGAGGACAGGCGGTGGCTTATCACTATCTTCGTGACATTCTGTAACTCCGGCGAATCGAACAGGTTCGCGTTCAGCCGTCCCTCGGTGCGGCTGTCGACCGCCGAGAGGGTGTCGTCGAGGAGCAGCAGCTTCGGCGCGCCGTAGAGGGCTCTCGCGAGCGCCACGCGCTGTTTCTGACCGCCCGACAGGTGTGTGCCGCCCTCGCCGACCTGCGTCTCATAGCCATCCGGAAACGCCTCACACTCGTCCGCTATGCAGGCGAGGCGCGCGCACTCCTTCACGCGGTCTGTGTCGACCTCTTTTCCGAGCGCGATGTTCTCCGCTATCGTCGCCGAGAACAGGAAGCCGTCCTGCGGGACGTAGCCGGTCACGCTCCTGAGCGTCGCCGCCGGGAGGTCGTTTATGTCGACGCCGCCGATTTTAATTTTTCCGGAGAGCATCGGGCGGAGCTTCATTATCAGCTGGAAAAGCGTCGTCTTGCCGCTTCCGGTCGCGCCCGCGATTCCGAGACTGCCGCCCGCAGGGACAGACATGGAGACGCCGTTCAGCGCCGGGTGGTCGTCGTTTCCGGTGTTCTCGGTCAGAGTGAAGCCGTCCTCGTCGAGCTTCGGGTCCTCATACGCCGCGACGACGTTTTCGACCTCTACCGACGGCACAAGGCCGCGCGCGACGCTCTCGTCGAGGACGCGGTCGAAGGACGGGACCGACGGCTCGTCGAAGACCGCCTTCAGGCGCTTGTAGCTCGCGAGACCGCGCTGTACACGGTTGATTATCGTGCCGAGCTGGACTATCGGCTGTTGGACGAGCGTCAGGTAGCCGAGGAAGCTGACGAGCGAGCCGACGCCCATTTTTCCGGCTTCCACCGCCCCGCCGCCGAAAATCAGCGCGAGCGCGTAGGACAGCCCGAACGACACCGTCACCGCCGGGGAAATCAGCGACGAGGCGTTTACGAGCGACACGTTCGCGTCGCGCATTTTCCCGGAAATTTCGCCGAACTCCGCCTCTCGCACGTCCTCCTTCGCGAACGCCTTCGTCACCTTTATGCCGGCGATGGACTCGTTCACGAAGCCGGACAGACCCGAGAAGAGCTTCTGCACCTTGCCGAAGCGCCGCTGCACCTTGCCCCCGAGAATTATCGTCGCCGCCGCCGCGAAAGGCACCGGAGCTAGCGCGAGAAGCGTCACGCCGAGGTCCGTCTCCCGCGCCATGCCGAAGATCGACAGGAGGGCGATAACGATGCCGTTCACGCTTTGCGCCAGCACCGGTCCGAAGGTTATACGCACCGCGCCGACGTCGTTTATCGCGTACGCCATCAGGTCGCCGGAGTTGTGGCTCTGGAGGTAGTTCACCGGCATTGCCTGAAGCTTCAGGTACAATTTTTCGCGCAGGAATATCTCCATCCTCCGCGCGTTGCCGATTATGAAAAGCCGCCAGATGAAGCGCGCCGCGAAGATTCCGACGCCGATCAGCGCGATGATCCCTGCTTGTCTGAGAACCGCGTCCCGCGATAGAGAGGGCGCGGCGAGCAGGTCGATCGCCTTTCCGAGGGCGTCCGGCGCGAGGGATTGTATGTACGAGTTCAGCGCGAGGAAAATCAGCCCCGGGATGTACAGGTATCCGTATTTTTTCAGGAATTCCTTTATCATGGTTTTCTTTCTCTTTCTATATATTCTGTCAGATATTATAGCACAAAGCGCGGAAAAAATCAAGAGTTCCGAAAACTAAAAAGGCGCGGATTTCTCCATGCCATAGCTTTTGAAGCTTTTGAAAAGGGGTGCAGGGGGAAAACTTTTCTCCGAAAAGTTTTCCCCCTGCAAAGTTTTATTTGTTCAGGTTTTTATGTATCGTGTTGACGCGTTTTACGATTCCTCTGAGGAACAAATTAACGTCGTCGCCGCCGACGTCGAGGTCCGAGAATACCGCGAGTACGTAGGGGTTTTCGTCGAGGACTACCGCGGCGTCGTGGTAGGCGTTTGTGTCCCAGCCGTATTTGTGCATCGCGCGGGACGGGCTGACTCCTGCCGGGATTATTACTGTGTGGTTGCCTTGCAGCATCGCGTTTTTCATCAGATTGCCGTAGGAGGCGTTGTCAAATTCTTCGTCATTCTGCACAAAGCGGTAGATTTCCTTGAAGAGCGTTCCAGCGTCGCGCGCCGACATGCTGTTGCCGCCGAGGAGGAGGGTGCGCGTGCCGAGCTTCGACGCCAGCGCGGTCATTGTCGAGTAGCCGTAGCGTTTTCTGAGCTGCTGGTAGGCGACGTTATCGCTGTAGAGGAGTGTGTACTCGAAGAAGTCCTTTATCGTGAAGACCGTGCCGTCGTCCATCGACTGGATTTTGCCGGAGCCGGATTTGTACATTGTCGCTTTGTCGTAGACGATTTCTTCCGAGATGTCGTAGGACGGGTCGGAAAATTTGATGTCGTCCGATTCCGCGACGCCGTCGCCGTCCTTGTCGATCTTTTCTATCGGCTTGTTTTCGGCTTTCATTCTGTCGCGGAATTTCTGCTCGTCGCGGGCTATCGTCTCGAGGACCGAGAGGATGTACGGCGCTTTTATGACGCTCGCCGCCTCGTAGACCTCGTCCGGCGCGACGCCCATCGTCCAGCCGTTCAGGATGTCCTCATAATAAAAGCTGATTTTCGGGTAGATGATTCCTTCCTGATTTTTCCAGTCGTCCTCGCCGTACTCGACACCGTCTTTTTCGGCGTTCTGCACAAATTCTTTTTTGACATCCTCCGACCTGACCCATTTGTAGACCGGGTTTCCGGCGTCGTCAGTTCCGTCGAGCTTTTTGACGTACGGGCATTCGTTGTTTATATAGTCGGTCAGCTCGTCGATCAGGCGCGCCTGCTCGGTGAGGTCGATAATGCCCTTCGCTTCCGGTTTTTCGGTCTCTTTTCCGGCGGCGATCTGCTCTTCAAGGGCTGTGATCTGGTCGCTGTAGAGCTTCAGCTGTTCTCTGAGACTGTCGAGCTCGGACCGGTTCGCCTCATTGTCGCGGGCGGACGCCTCGAGGTCGGAGATTTTCTGATTCAGGGTCGATATCTCGGCTTCCAATTTTGACTTTTCGGATCCCAGCTCGTCGATGGTTTTTGACTTTTCGGAGTTGTCCGCGCTGAGGCTCCCGATCTGCACGTCGCGGTCGGCTATCGCCGCGCTGTTGCCCGTGTTTCTGATGAGGATGACGAGGACGCCCGCGACGATTATCGCCGCGAGAATCGTGCCCATTATCGCGTATATTTTCTTGGTTTTCGCTGTGTTTTCCATGTTTTCTTATTGCGCTGTTTCCTGTATTTCGTCCGCCGCCGTCACCGCGGCTATCGCGCCGTCCGCCGCCGCCGTGACGATCTGTCTCAGTGATTTCTCACGGATATCTCCGGCGGCGTAGACGTTTTTCAGGCTTGTCCGCATCTTGTCGTCGGTCACGATGTATCCGTTTTCGGTTGTCTGAATTTGACCTTTGAAAAGTGTAGAGTCCGGCTCGAGACCTATCGCGACAAAGAGTCCGTCGACCGGGATTTCTTTTCCGGACGCGAGGGTTATCGACGACAATTTGTTGTCTGTCTCCGATAATTCCGCCACGTTTTCGTTCAGAATCACCTCAATGTTTCCGCGCGCGGCGAGGGCTTCGAGCTTGCTTTTCGAGGCGCGGAAGGCGTCGCGGCGGTGAATTATCGTCACCTTTTCGGCGAGATTTGAGAGGTAAATGGCGTCCGAGACCGCGGTTTCCCCGCCGCCGACCACCGCTACCTGTTTGTTTTTGTAGAAACTTCCGTCGCAGACCGCGCAGTAGGAGACGCCGCGGCCGGTCAGCTTCCGCTCGTTCGGAAGTCCGAGAGTACGGCGTTTCGCGCCGGCACAGATTATGACGGCTTTCGCGGTTATCAGTGATTTGTCGGTGACGATCAGTTTGGTTTTTTCGTCGAGGATCGCGTTTGTAACTTTTTTGTAGACAATTTTCGCGCCGGAGCGCTTAACCTGCGCCTCGAGCTTCATCGCGAGCTCCCAGCCCTCGATCGACTCGAAGCCGGGTACATTGTCAATCGCGCCGGTCGACGAGACCTGCCCGCCCGGCGCGCCGCCCTCGAGCACAACCGCGTCGAGCCCGGCGCGGCGGGCATAGACAGCCGCCGTCGCGCCGGCGGGACCGAGACCTATCACGGCGACATCGGTGCTTATTATCGGTTTTTCCCCGCCGTTTCCGCGGAGATATTCTTCGGTTTTCGACATTTGCTTATCCTCCCGGGAGTTTGTCAGGGGTCAGTATTTGTGTATTCTGACGAAATTATTCAGCGTCTCGGCTTTGTTGGTCCGCCGCGCTTCGAGATGAAGGATTTTTTCAGGTCGCTTATTTTTTCGTCGCTTCTCGCCTTGAATTTTGACATCATATCTTCAAAATCCGCGTCGGTCTTCTTCGGTAAAGAATCGAAATCCGGCGGCGGAGTCGAGAAATCCGGCGCGGGAGCGGCTTCGCGCGATTGACGCTTCGGGCGCTCTCGGAACGGCTTTTTCTGCTGATTCCCGGCGTTCCAGAACGGCGCGTTCCCGGACGGCGCGGCGCGCTTCAGGGAAAGGCTCAGCCTGCCCTTTTCGTCGGTGTTCACGAGGACGACCTTCACTTCCTGTCCCTCGGTGACAAAACGGTGTATGTCGTCGACAAAGCCGTCGGCGATCTCGGAGATGTGAATAAGCCCGGACCGGCCGTCCGTCAATTCGACGAACGCGCCGAAGCCGGTTATTTTAGTGATCTTTCCTTCAAGCAGAGGCGTGTTTGCTGTTGCTTCTGTTGTCATCTGGAGGTGATTCCTTTCGTCGGATTGCATTATTTTGCCGGTCAGTTTATCAGATCGTTATAGAAAATGATCTCGTCAGGCAGGCAATAGTTGAGTTTTTCGCGCGCGAGGTCGGTTATGTACTCGTCGTCGAACGGCTGCGAGAGCTTGTTCTCGAGCGCCTCGATGCTGTTCTCGACCGTCTCGATGTCGGCGGCGAGCTGTACCTTTTCCTCGACAAGCTTGTTGTATTTGATCTCGATGCTCACGTACGTGATCATCAGGAAGAGAAACGCGAGGAAAATCGCGAATTTCACCGGGATACTCATGTGTATCGACCGCATTTTATCGTCTTCCTTTCTTATGGTTTTGTGTATTCTGACGGAACTTTTGCGTTGCAGCTGTAACTTATCCCGAGCATTCTTGCGCGCTCGAGACGCTTCGCCGTCCGCGCGGACCTTTCTGCCGCAGCCGCGGCTTCGCGCTCGCGCCGCTCGTTCCCGAGCTTTTCGAGCCTTTCGCGCTCGAGTCTGAGACGCTTCTGTTCCCTTTTCTTCTCAATTCTGCGCCCGATCAGCGCCATGTAAATTTTGCGGAGACCACAATATATGAACCGCGCAAAACGCTTCGCGATACCGGCGGTAAACCGCGCGGGCGGAAGGATCAGCCGCTTCCAGATGAGCCGGAAAAGCCCGATAATAAGCCGCACGAGCCGCCTTATCGCGTCCACGACCGCGCCGCCGAGAAGCCACGTCAGCCGCCCGACAGTCGCGAGATAAGCCGCGAATCCCGCCGCCGCGCCGATAAGCAGATACCCGCGTGAGACACCCGTGTTTGCGTTGAAAACAAACACCGCGACCACACACGCCGCCGCCGTGAAGAACAATATGTCCTCGACGAAGGCGACTATTGTTACAATTACAGAATCAGCTTTGACAACCGCTTTTGTGACGGTTGACGCTGATACGTCATCGTTTTCAGGCAATGTTTTGTCCGTCATTCTGAACAAACAGCGCGGTCCGGAGCTGTCCGCGACCCTCGCCGGGATGGTCAGAAATAATCTCGACAATCTTAAAATATCATACAGCACCCCGAGCGCGCCGCCGATGACCAGCGAGGCGAAAAATATCCGCCACGACTGCGCCATATCGTAAATTATCATGTTCTTCTCCGCCCGAAAATGCCCTTCTTTTCAGGCTTTTCACGCGCTTCGAAAAATACGACGCCGCCGATCTTTCCCTCGATCTCGATCTCCCCCGACCCGGTCGCGAGCCGCGTCACGCGCAGCTCCGCTCCGTCGACAGATATCGAACCGAAGCCGCTCTCGAGGATAACACCGTTTTCGTCAAAACTCACAACGTCCGTGACGTCGTTGATTTTCAGGTACTCACGGTTGCGCAGGACTATCTCCTGCTTCGTTTTATTCACCAAATCAGGATTGTTGTTTTTGTTCAATCCTACAAAATTTTCATCCATGCAATAACCGCTCCTCCGCCATAAAAATAGCTTGTTTTCACTGCTAAAATATATGACGGAGGGCACGGATTTATTCATGCCCGAACGCGGATTTTTCCCGCAAATCCGGGATTTTTCCGGTTATCAGTTCCCGGAGACGACCTCGTAGAGCTTCGCGGCGTCATTCTTCGCCGTGTACTCCTTGACGTCAAGCACCCTGACGCTCGTCGAGCGCTCGCCGAAGCGGATCTCGATGACGTCGCCCACCTTAACGTCGCAGGACGCCTTGGCGGGACGGCCGTTCACCGAGACATGATCGGCGTCGCAGGCGTCGTTCGCCACGGTGCGGCGCTTTATCAGTCGGGATACCTTCAGAAATTTGTCAAGCCGCATAAATCTACCCCTTTCGTTTTGGTGGTAATGACGGACGACCGATTACTTGTTGAGGGTCTCCTTGAGGGTCTTGCCGGCGGTGAAGCTGAGGTGCTTGGAAGCCGGAATAGTGATAGGCTGACGGGTAGCCGGGTTGATGCCGGTGCGCTCAGCTCTCTCCTTGACCTCGAAGGTGCCGAAGCCGACGAGCTGAACCTTCTCACCAGCGGTGAGCGCGCCCTCGATGGTGGTGAAAACAGCGTTTACAGCCGCCTCTGCTTCCTTCTTCTTGAGGCCGGTTTCCTTTGCGACAGCGTCGATGATCTGTGTCTTGTTCATTTTGAAATTCCCTTTCAACTTTTTGTGATAAGATTTTACCGTTAATTTTGCGCGCCAACCGCGCGTTTGAATCGGTACTTATAAGTATAGCATCTTTTTTCGGATTTATCAAGTACCTTGGCGTATATTTTTGAAAAAAATCCTGAATTTATCGGCTTTTTTACATGTCGTTCACTTATCTGGATGATATATGAGCCGATAATTCGGTTAGCACAGGCTTATTGTATATTTTGACGGACTATTTATCGCTGTAAATCAGTCCTTCGCGTCCGCAATCACTCGGTCGCACTCGTCGCCGAGCGCTTTTTCCGGGTCGACCCCGAGCCTGTGCGCGATCTGAACCGCCGCGAAGAGCAGCTTCCCGACCGCCGCCTCGACCTCTTCCGGAGTCTCGTCCGGCTTATCCGCGTTCATATTTTCATAAATTTTTGTGAATTCTGACGAAGCATTTTCAAAATCCGACGCGTGGTCATCATACCCGAGCTTGCGTGCCTTCGAGCCGACCTTGTCCGCGCGGATCAGTGACGGCAGCGAGTGCGACACCGAATCGAGCACCTCGCGGTCGGTCTTCTGGTGCTTTTCTTCCTTCTTTATATTGTCCCAGTTAGTGAGGACCTGTTCGGTCGTGTCCGCCTGAACGTCGCCGAAAATGTGCGGGTGGCGCAGGATCAGCTTCCTGCATATGCCGTCCGCGACGTCGTCAAAGTCGAACTCGTCGTCCTCCTCCGCGATGCGCGCGTGAAAGACGACCTGAAGCAGAAGGTCGCCGAGCTCCTCCCGCATCAGTGTCATGTCGTCCTTGTCTATCGCCTCGACAACCTCGTAGGTCTCCTCGATGAGGTTGCGGCGGATCGTGTGGTGGTTCTGCTCGCGGTCCCACGGGCAGCCGCCGGGCTCACGCAGGATCGACATTATCTCGATCAGATCGCCGATTTTGTAGTTTTCTTTGGCCTTCAGAGCCTCGATTCTCTGCTTGTTCATTATTATTTTCCTCTTTCTTTTTATTTTGTTTTCCTATAAGATTTTTTATGTCTTTATATTGTAGTGCAAAATATACAATCGCCGCAATTGTGACGGAAATTATAGTTACAGCGCGGCTTTCCGGCAATATCCGGCAGATCATCGCGGCGAAAAGTACCGAAATGTACGAGCTCACGAGCGGGCGCGCGGAGATCTTCACAGCGAAAATGTCCGACGACGGATTGACCGGCGTGTACCTCGCGATGGCGGCGGCGTCGATGAGGCAAATTACGAAGTAGCACAAAAAGGTAGAAACCGTGTGCCGTACTTTCCGAGCGCGGGGATGAGAAACCAGCTCGATACAAGTTTTACCGCCGACCCGGCGAGCACCGCGTAAAGGGCAGTTTTTTCCCGCCCGAATGCCTGTAATATCGTATTTTCGAGCGCCAGCAGGCAGACGAAGAACGACGACGGAGCAAGCAATGTGAGCATCATCGCACCCCTTTTCGCGAGCTCCTCCGGGAACAGGAGTGAGAGGACATTTCCGGACAAAACGGACATCCCGACGACGCACGGCAGACTGATCAGCATGGTCATCCGGGCGGCTTCGGCGCACGCGGACGACGCATTTTGTCTTGTTTCGGTTGACCATTCGCCGCCGCGCTTTGTTCCGTTTTGTACAACTGGCGTTTTGTACAAAGATGATAAAACCGGCATCAGCGCGTAAGCGATCGGGTAGACGAGGACCGGCGGAAGGTTGAACATCGGAACCGCGAGAGACGAATAATTTCCGTAGATCGCGATCGTCTCCGCCTGTGACAGTCCAGTTTCCGCGAGTCTTCTCGTCATCACGAGCGTGTCAAGTATCGAGGTCAGGCTCATAGCCGACGCCGACAGGGTGATCGGAATGGCGGATTTCGCGAGGTTTTTGGCTATATTGACGATTTTCAGTCCGGAGCTACCAGCTTGATTTTTCGTTTGTCTATTTGTAACAATAAAGCTGAGCATCAGGACAATGAGTCCGGCGGCAATTCCGCCGCACAGCCCCAGAGCCGCCCACGCCGCGGCGACTTCCGGAGGGTCTCCACGATCTATCGACCATTTGGCGAGCGCGACGCCGAGGAAAAGCTTCCCGGCTGCCTCCGCGACCTGCGAGAAAGCGTGCGGTCGCAGCTCACCGATTCCCTGAAAATACCCGCGCAGCGCCGCCGACAGGCAAATGAAGAACAGAACCGGCGAGACCGCGAGGATAGGCAGCGACGATTTCTCAGCTTTCAGTAATTTTGAAAACCCATCCGCGCCGACAGCCATCACGAGCGTGCCGAGAATGCCGAGAACAAGGAAAATCAGCAAAGAGACTATCAGAATTTTCCTCTTATCCGCCGTTTTCCGCTCCGCGCGGGAGATCATCATCGCTTCGGCGGTCGGCAGACCTGAAGTTGACAATGTGTAGAACCAGACGAAAAGCGTGTACGCCGTGTTGAAATAGCCCATCCCCTCCTCGCCGATCAGGGTCGTCAGCGGGAGTTTGAAAAATAGTCCGGCGAGTTTTACTACAAGTCCCGAGGCTGTCAGCAGCATCACTTGTCCGGCTAACCTTCGTTCCTTCAATATAAATCAGCTCCTTCGCGACCGCTCCGGAGCCAGTTTTGTGCAATCTGACGTAAATTTTGACGCAGAATTTTGTTGTTACTCTGCACAAATTTTCGTCATGGCTCAGTCGAAGTAGTGCTCTATCGTGTACTTCGCCTCGTGGCGGAGCTTTTCTACATCTATGGTTTTGTACTCACCGTCTTCGTAGAGAACGCGGCCGTCGCAGACAGTCATGCGCACGTCCTTCGGATCGACCGAAAACGCGAGCGCGGAATAGGGATCGAACATTGGAATATTGTTCAGTTCGTCTATATCTATCAGGCATATGTCGGCTTTTTTGCCAATTTCGAGCTTTCCGCAGTCATCTCTTCCCTGCGCTTTCGCGCCGTTTTCGGTCGCCATGTCAAAGAAACGCCATGTGTCGATGACGTCGGCGCGCCTTGTGACACCCTTGTGAATCAACGCGGCAGTCTGGAGCTCACGTATCACTGACAGGCGGTTGTTCGAAGCCGCTCCGTCGGTTCCAAGGCCGACGTTTATTCCTGCCGAGATCAGCTTTTCGACCGGCGCGACGCCGCTCGCGAGCTTCAGATTGCTGACCGGATTGTGCGCGACGGTGACTCCGAGCTGTGAAAGCAGTGCCATATCGCCGTCTGTTACCCATACGCAATGTGCGGCGGTAGCGCGATTCGTCAAAATGCCGGTTTTTGCGAGAAATTCGACGGGTGTCATGCCGTGGCGTTCGATGCATTCCTTGTGCTCAAGCTCGGTTTCCGAGACGTGGACCTGCATTCCAAGGTCGTTTTCGTTTGTGTAGTCGGCTACTTCGCGGAGGAATTTCTCCTTATTTGTGTACTCCGCGTGAACTGACATATCCACTTTTATGCGGCCATCGCCTGCGTTTTGGTAATTTTCACGAAGTTTTACGGCATCTTCAAAGCGCTCATTTTCAGCAACAGTATCGTTTTCGTCAAAAGATACAAGACACCTGCCGATATTCGCCTTCATTCCGGTTTCAAGCACAGCCTTCGCCGTCTCTTCGCAGAAAAAGTACATATCAGAGAACGAAACGACGCCGCCGCGGATCATCTCCGCCGCCGCGAGTTTTGTTCCGGTATAGACTGATTCGGGGGTCAGTCTGTCCTCCGCGGGATAAATTTTTTCGTTAAGCCAGCGCTGGAGCGGAAGATCTTCACCGATTCCGCGGAACAAAGTCATCGGGGAATGGCAATGTATATTGTAAAAACCGGGCATGAGAAGTCCGCTGCGGCAGTCGATCACGCGATATTTACCGTTATTTTCCGGAATTTTGTCGCCGATATACGAGATTTTTCCGCAGTCTGTCGTTACAACCGCGTGCGTGAGGTACTTTCCTCCGCCAAGCAACGCCGTGGCGTTCTTGAAAAGCAGTGATTCTGGCGCTTGATTCATTTATATTTCCTCCATTCGGAATTTAGTACCGGAAAAATATAATCCGGTAATTTGACGAAGTTGTGCGTAATGTCTGTTTTGTGCATAATAGCCATCACTATTCTGCTATTCTCCTGTGTTGCCGCGAATTTTCTATGCGGTTTTATAGGCATTTTGCTCAATGCTTTCTTTCCGCGTAGGTGTCAACGAGTTCCTCAATCACGGACAATGGGTCTTTTCCCGCTGCCATGTCAATTGCTGACCGGGCAGCAATCGCGGTTACAGTTGATGTTTCACCTGTGCCGAGTACCGCAACCGAGATTACTGTCGAATTTGTGCAAAATACACTGAAGAATGCTGAATGAACAGCTGGTAAACCGCCATACCGTCTTTATCCTTCTTCGGGATACTGGGTACACCTGCGAAAAAGCG
>ENA-ORIC01002930-ORIC01002930.1-human-gut-metagenome-genome-assembly--contig:-NODE-2930-length-12686-cov-3.581727_pt1 | contig 12686 bp, 10 predicted proteins | sample MGYA00243023_ERZ508732 | MGnify/ENA primary metagenome ERZ508732 (study PRJEB26277, sample SAMN04329767) | human gut metagenome | biome: human-associated habitat | host: Homo sapiens | place: USA...
CCGCCAAATGCGGGGGATCAGCATTTGAAATATCTTGCGGCATTATCAAGAAAATTAACCGATGAGAACTTTGTGGCAAGTTTAAGAAACAGTAAAAATGAGGATGAATTATATCAGATACTGAAGAACTTAAACGAAAAGGAGGAAAAAACTATGAGCGGAATAAAGAAAATCCTTGCAGTTACCGCATGCCCTACAGGAATTGCCCATACATACATGGCAGCAGAAAGTCTGGAAAAGAAGGCAGCAGAATTAGGTTGCTTTATTAAGGTGGAAACAAGAGGCTCCGGCGGAGCAAAAAATGTGCTTACTGCAAAAGAAATTGAAGAAGCAGACTGCATTATTGTTGCAGCCGATACCAAAGTCCCGATGGATCGTTTTGCGGGAAAACCGGTTATCATCTGTCAGGTTTCCGATGGAATCAGTAAAGCAGATAAATTAATACAGCGCGCTATGGCAAAGGATGCACCAATTTATAAAGGCAGCGGCGAAGCATCAGAAAGTGAAAGCATGGGCGGAGAAAGCTTTGGACACAAAGTTTACAAGCATCTGATGAATGGTGTTTCCCATATGCTTCCGTTTGTTGTCGGTGGTGGTATTATGATTGCCATTGCATTCTTAATCGACAGCTTTGGTGTAGACCTTGCATCACTTCCTACGGATGAGCGTGCTAATTTTGGTACAATTCTTCCGGCAGCAGCATTCTTTAAGTCCATTGGAGGACTGGCATTTGGCTTTATGCTTCCTGTACTGGCTGGCTATATTGCCATGAGTATTGCAGACCGTCCTGGACTGGTAGTAGGTTTCGTTGGAGGAGCAATTGCAGCAAATGGAAAATCAGGTTTCCTTGGAGCCTTAGTAGCCGGATTTGCCGCAGGTCTTATCATCCAGTTATTAAAGAAAATCTTTGACAAACTGCCAAAAGGCCTGGATGGATTGAAACCGGTTCTACTGTATCCGCTGCTTGGTGTATTGTTAATAGGTGCATTGATGACCTTTATCATCGAACCACCGGTCGGAGCTTTGAATATTGCAATTAATACAGGACTGGCACATATGAATGGTGTAAGCTCGGTATTACTGGGAGCATTGGTAGCTGGAATGATGGCTGTGGATATGGGTGGTCCTTTAAATAAGGCAGCATATGTATTTGGAACTGCATCCATTGCCGCTGGAAACTATAATATTATGGCAGCCGTTATGATTGGCGGTATGGTACCACCAATTGCCATTGCACTTGGAACCTTATTCTTCAAAAATAAATTTACAGCAGAAGAAAGAAAAGCCGGACCGACAAACTTTATTATGGGATTATCCTTTATTACAGAAGGTGCAATACCATTTGCAGCAGCGGATCCGCTGCGCGTGATTCCAGCCTGTGTGGTAGGTTCTGCAATTGCAGGAGCAATGTCTATGGCATTTAACTGTACACTGATGGCACCACATGGTGGAATCTTCGTATTCTTAGTAATGGGTAATGCAATCTGGTATCTTTTATCATTGATTGTAGGTTCAGCAGTATCTTGTCTACTTTTGGGATTGTTAAAAAAGAAGATTGTATGATATAATAAGTGATGTACTCACAAATAGTGAGCATAAGCGAGTCAACATACTTGCAAATTAAAACTATGGTATAAAAAACGGGAAAAAATATAACTTTTTAGGAGGAAGAACATGAAGGAATTTACTTACACAATCACAGATGAGCAGGGAATCCATGCAAGACCGGCAGGATTACTGGTAAAGGAAGCTGCAGGATTTGCAAGTGCAATTACCATTGAAAAGGATGGTAAGAAAGTAGATGCAAAGAGAATCCTTGGCGTTATGGGGCTGGGTGCTAAGAAAGGTGCAGAAATCACACTTCGTGCTGAAGGTGAAGATGAAGATGCAGCAATTGAAAAATTAAGTGCATTCTTACAGGAGAATCTGTAAAGCCAGGAAGAATATTTAAGCTGAAGTGCATTTCGGAAAAGGTGTTCACAGCGATGAAAAGGGACCTGTCACTTATGATAAGTGGCAGGTCCTTTTATGATGATTTGTATTATTTTAAAATTCCTTAGTTATTTGAGATAAATGTCAATTCATCAGAGGAATAGAATGTCTCATAAGAATCATAATCACGTACTTCAAATTTAATAGAAGCATTGGTTACATCATCAATAGATGTAATATCATCATTTGCTTCAATTGACATAAAGGTACCGGTTCCAGGAAGAAGATATCCATATCCGTAATCATCCTGCATAAAGTCATTGATTGAGAAATCATCGGATTCAGCAACACAGGTTTTATCTGTAGTGTTCTCAATATAGAATACAAATACAAGTGTATCATCCCAACCGGTTGTTGTGCCGACATAATATGCATTGATGCCATTAGAGGAATCTAATGCAACTGCACCCGGAACAGAGGAAATAGAGAATGGGGTATAGGAATCGGAAAGATTGATATCCTGTACAACACCATCATCAATCAAAGTATCATAAGTATCAGAATCATAGAAGCTTACCTGAAGTTTAATATTATCAATGCTGTCAAAACCGGTTAAAGTGAAATCATCAGTAGAAATGCTAAGTTCTTCGTTGCTTTTTTTGCCGGCAGCGACGTCACCTGAAATATAACCATACATGGTTACACCATTGATTGCACAATAATCAACATTGATTCCAAGGTCGTTAGAAGTATTGTTTTCAACAGTAACTTTAATTTCCGGAATTACAGAATCATCATAGTAGCTGTATACAATACTGGTAGCTGTAATGGTAACATCATTAGCTGAGTATAATACAACATTATCTAAAGGAACTTCTTTGTCATCGCCATAGCTGTAATCACTGTCATCATAGTCATCACTATCATCTGAATCGGAATCAAAATCAAAGTCATCAAGATCAGATGTGATACCACTGTTGTCAAAAAGTTCTTTTCCGGCATTGCTTAAGGTTTTAGAAACATTGATAACTGCATATACAATAACACCGATAGAAAAGATGGTTGCCAGAATGGAAATAATTAATCCGGCAATTGCTGCACCACGAAGGTCACGGTTCTTACCCATTCCAAGAATGGAAAGAATGATAGCAGCGATACCAAGAATGATTCCGATAATTGGAACAAACCATCCGAAAGGTAAAGCAGCGATACCAAGAATCAGACCAAGGACACCAAAAACACAGGATTTTTTCGGTGCATCACCATTGAGATTGTAGGAAGGTGCTGCATTGTAGCTGTTTCCATTATAGGTGTTTCCATTGTTAAATGCCTGCTGTCCGTAATCTGGCTGATTGTAAGCCGACTGATTATAAGCGTTCTGATTAAAGCTGTTTGGATTATAATCGGTCTGGTTGAATGCCTGCTGCTGATTTGCATTTGGTGCATCATAGGTCTGAGGACCATTTTCCGGCTGGTTGTAAGTCTGCTGCTCAGGAGCCGGCTGACCATAGTTCATCTGAGCATTGTTGTCTGGGTTTGGATTTCCGGCAGGTTCATTCCCGGAAAAACCATTTGGATTGTCGTTTACATTTTCACCATTTAAATTATACATAACTTTCTCCTTTTCATATATTACGTGAATGGTTACACTCTATTAAGGTATCATATTAAAGTCAGCTTGACAATGTTTTTCTTTTTTTTGCATGATTTTGCAAAAAAAACAGAAAAAATTTTATAAAAATACATTGACATCATCACTTTACAGTGATAAACTGAGAACAATTAATGAACTGAATAAATAAAATCAGTGAGCAAAAGTAGTACGGTAAATGATTTCTTTACAGAGAGCCGGCGTTGGTGGAAGCCGGTAAGATAGTTTATTCGGAATGGATTTGTCAGATGCAAAGTGAACAATAGTAGCGGATGCCGTTTTCCCACGTTACAGGGACGAGGATATCGAAGGAGACTTCTGTATCCAAGAGGTTATGTTTGAATTAGTGGCGGATATTTTCTGATTGAAAATATCCGCTTTTTTAGTTACTTACAGGTAAAAAGCAGACATAGCGAAGATGGGTGGCACCACGCGATAAGCGTCCCTGACTGGAAAAGAACATTTTCCGGTCAGGGACTTTTTCTTTGCACGAGCAGCATTTATAAAGCCGGTTTATAGGAGGATGATTATGGTAAGAAACAGAAAAGTATTCAAAAAAACAGTGAGCATTGTCAATGAAAAATCAACAGACATGTACGAAAGTCTGGTAGGAGATAAAAAAGGCTTCCTGTTAGAAAGTTACGATAAGAATTATGACCGCTATACTTTCTTTGGCATGGAGCCGGAAGAAATTGTAACATCAAGAGGAAATGCACTGGTGATTACAAAAGCAGATGGCACAGAGGAAGTAAGAGAAGGAAATCCGCTGGAGCGTCTGAAAGAATATTACAGTGAATTTCATATCGAAAAAGAAGATGAAGAGCTGTCCTTCTCCGGTGGACTGGTTGGAAATCTTGGATATGATTTCGTAAGATATTCTGAAGTGCTTCCGGACAATAACCCGGATGAAATCGGAATCGAAACCATACAGATGATGTTGATGACTTCTTTCCTTATGGTAGACCATGTAGCAGAAACACTGACTGCTGTAGTATTAGAAGAGCCTTCGGAAGAAGGAAGAGAGCAGGCAATGGAAAAGGCAGGACAGATGATAAAGAAAGCCATGGAGAAGAAGGAATGCAAACGGAACTTCTACCACGATGGAAAAATTATTAAGAAGTCAGACAGTATCGAAGAATATGGCGAAAAGGTAGAGAAAATCAAACATTATATCAGAGAAGGCCATGTGTTCCAGACCGTATTGTCACAGCGCTGGACGATTGAAACCAGACAGACCGGTTTTGAATTATATAAGGAATTAAGAGAATTAAATCCTTCTCCATATCTTTATTATTTTAATTACGGAACCTTTGAAGTAATCGGAAGTTCACCGGAAATGATTGTAAAGAAGCAGGGAAATAAAGTGTTCACCTGTCCGATTGCAGGAACCCGGAAGAGAGGAAAAGATGAAGCAGAAGACAAACGGCTACGGGATGAACTACTTTCCGATGAAAAAGAGCGGGCAGAACATGTTATGTTAGTAGACCTTGCAAGAAATGATATGGGAAGAATCAGTGAATTTGGAACCGTCAAGGTAACACAGTTTATGGAAGTACAGAATTATTCCCATGTAATGCATATTGTTTCCCAGGTAGAGGGACGCAAGAAAGGAGAATCCCATCCATTAGATTTGGTGGCATCCTTCCTTCCGGCAGGAACCTTAAGCGGAGCACCAAAGATTCGAGCCATGGAAATCATTGATGAATTAGAAAGTGTACGAAGAGGCTTATATGGTGGAGCAACCGGATATATTGATTTCGGTGGAGACATGGATTTCTGTATTACAATCCGGACCATGGTAAAGAAAGGAAATGAGGTATACCTTCAGGCAGGAGCCGGAATCGTAGCAGATTCCGTACCGGAAAATGAATATTATGAATGCTGCAATAAAGTAATGGCATTGGCAAAGACTTTGGTTGAGGAGGAGAACTTATGATACTGCTGATTGATAACTACGATTCATTTACCTATAACCTGTATCAGTATATAGGAACTTTTACGAAGGACATTATCGTAAAACGGAATGACAAGATTACAATAGAAGAAATCCGCACCATGAACCCGGAACGCATCATTCTTTCTCCGGGACCAAAAGCACCGAAGGATGCCGGCATCTGTATGGATGTGGTGAAGGAATTTTATAAGACAATTCCAATCCTTGGCATCTGCTTAGGACATCAGTGTATCGGGGAAGCCTTTGGCGGCGTAGTGAGCTATGCAAAGGAATTATATCATGGAAAACAGTCCCTGATTGCCCATGACGGCACAGGAATCTTTCAGGGAATTGAAAGCCCGATTCAGGTGGCAAGATATCATTCCCTGGCTGTTCAGAGAGAGAGTCTTCCAGAGTGCCTTGTGGTAACGGCGGAGACAGAGGATGGCGAAATCATGGCAATGCGCCATAAAGATTATCCGGTAGCTGGATTACAGTTCCATCCGGAATCCATTTATACACAGCATGGGAAGCGTATGATAGAGAATTTCTTAAACGGGAGGATATAGAACATGATATTAGATGAAATTGTTGCAGATAAAAGAGAGCAGCTTTTTCGGGATAAGCAGAAAACAGATCTGACCGTGATGCGGACATTAGCGGAAGAGAAGTTAAGAGAAGAGGCGGCAAAGAAAGAAAAGATAAGAAGCTTTTATCAGAATCTTGCCAAAGATGGACTTTCCATTATCGGAGAATTTAAAAATGCATCCCCAAGCCTTGGAAAGATAGAAAGCAGGATTACATTGGAAGAGCGGATGGAAGATTATACCGCTTCTGTGGATGCGGTATCCTGCCTGACAGAAGAGAAGCATTTCCTTGGAAATACTGATTATTTCCGGAAAGTAAGAAATCTGACTCCGCTTCCAATGTTACGGAAGGATTTCATGATTGAAGAATATCAGTTTTATGAAGCAAAAGCCATTGATGCAGATGCAGTATTACTGATAGCAGCAATCTTAGATGACAAGGAAATGTATGACTTTTATCAGCTGGCAAAGGAATTAAAGTTAGATGTACTGGTGGAAACCCATGATGAATGGGAAATGGAGCGGGCATTGAAGCTGGATGCAGACATCATTGGAATCAACAACCGAAATCTTAAGGATTTTACGATTTCACTGGAACGAACCAAAACACTTTCTAAGATGGTGCCAAAGGATAAACTTTTAATTGCAGAAAGCGGAATTGTAAGAGATGATGATGTGGCATATCTTGCAGATTGCGGTGTCAGTGGATTTTTAATTGGAAGAGCATTTATGGAACATGAAAATCCAAAGGCACTGGCAGCCCACTGGAAACAGGTTTATAAGGAAGCCGCAAAGTAAGGAGAAATGGCATGGCAAAGATTAAGATTTGTGGCATCACAAGAGAATCTGAGACAGAAGTGCTGAACCAGATGCAGGTAGATTATGCAGGCTTTGTGTTCTTTGAAAAAAGCAAACGAAACGTTTCAATAGAGCAGGCAAAAGAAATTAAGAAACATTTGAAGCCTTCTATTAAAACTGTAGCAGTTACCGTAAATCCGGCACTGGATTTGATAGATGAAATCATAGAAGCAGGTTTTGATATTCTGCAGATTCATAAGATGCAGGAATTTCCTGAAAATCTTAAAATTCCGGTCTGGGTAGCATGTCAGGTGCGAAGCAGGGAAGAAGCGGAAGAAATAAATGTTCCGGATGGTATTTCCGGCATTTTATTAGACGCACCGGAATTTGGCAGTGGAAAGACTTTTTCCTGGCAGGATTTTCCAATGAAAAAAAGAAGGGAATGGCAGGAAAGAAGGATACCATTTATTTTAGCCGGCGGCTTAAGCAGTGAAAATGTAGAAGAAGGTATCCGGTTATTTGAACCTGATGTAGTAGATGTCAGTTCTTCGGTAGAAGGAGAACATGGAAAAGATCATAAAAAAGTAGAAGCATTTGTAAGAAAGGTGAGAGAACATGAATAAGAAGAGTTATTATGGAGCATTTGGTGGACAGTATGTAGCAGAATCATTGATGAATACTTTAAAAGAGTTGGATGATGCTTTTGAAAAGTATACAAAGGATGAAGAATTTTTAAAGGAAGTGGACTATTATCTTAAACAATATGTAGGAAGAGAGACACCACTTTATTTTGCCAGCCGTCTGAGTGAGGCATATGGAACAAAGATTTATTTAAAAAGAGAGGATTTAAACCATACCGGAGCCCATAAGATTAACAACGTAATCGGTCAGATTCTTCTGGCAAAGAGAATGGGAAAAACCAAGGTAATCGCAGAAACCGGAGCCGGTCAGCATGGTGTGGCAACTGCAACCGGAGCAGCTCTTTTTAATATGGAGTGTACCGTATATATGGGAGCAGAGGATATGAAACGTCAGTCGCTGAATGTAATGCGTATGGAAATGCTGGGAGCTAAAGTAGTGCCGGTTACATCCGGAAGTAATACCTTAAAGGATGCTACGAATGAGGCAATTCGTACCTGGGCAAAAACCGCAGAGGATACCTTTTATGTAATCGGTTCCGCTGTTGGACCGTATCCTTATCCGAAGATGGTAAAATATTTCCAGAGCGTCATCAGCAAAGAAGCAAAGAAACAGATTTTAGAGCAGGAAGGAAGACTGCCGGATGTGGTTATGGCATGTGTTGGCGGAGGTTCTAATTCTATCGGAATGTTTGCAGATTTTATTGAAGAAAAGGATGTAAAACTGATTGGTGTAGAAGCTGCCGGAAAGGGAATTGAGACAGGGGAGCATGCCAGTGCCATGGCATTGGGCGAGCCTGGCGTATTACATGGTATGCGTTCCTATTTATTACAGGATGAGGATGGAAATGTGCAGCTTGCCCATTCCATTTCCGCAGGACTGGATTATCCGGGTGTTGGACCGGAGCATGCCTATCTTAAGGACAGCGGCAGAGCAGAATATGTTGCAATCAAGGATGATGAAGCCATGGATGCATTAATGGAGCTTTGTAAATTAGAGGGTATCATACCGGCAATCGAAAGTGCCCATGCAGTGGCATATGCAAAGAAGCAGGCGAAGAAAATGAAACCGGATGATATTATGGTGGTTTGTCTTTCCGGAAGAGGCGACAAGGATGTAAATACAATTGCAGATTATCTTGCAGGAAAGGGTTATTTAAACTAGGAGGTGCAGCATGAGCAGAATCGAAGAAAAATTAGCACAGTTAAAAGAACAGAACAAAAAAGCATTTATTACATATATGACAGCAGGAATGCCGGACTTTGATAAAATGCAGGAGATTATCCGCACACAGGAGCAGGCGGGAACAGACATCATCGAGCTTGGAATTCCATTTTCAGACCCGGTAGCAGACGGCCCGGTTATTCAGGATGCTTCCTATCATGCCATCTTAAAAGGTGTGAATTTAAAGAAAGTATTAGAAGCCATGAAAAAGCTTCGCAGTGCAAAAATTGAGATTCCAATCGTATTTATGATGTATTACAATACCATATTTCACTATGGTGTGGAAGCCTTTGTGGATGCTTGCATCGAAAGTGGAGTAGACGGACTGATTATTCCGGATCTGCCATTAGAGGAACAGGATGAGATAAAGGAATTTTTACAGAAGGAAAATGCACCGATTCTTATCCAGCTGGTATCTCCGGTTTCGAAAGACAGAATCCCTGAGATTTTAAAGGATGCAAGAGGATTTGTTTACTGCGTATCTTCCATGGGTGTAACCGGACAGGAAGCAACCTTCCATAAGAGTGTAATTGATTATCTTGGCAGTGTAAAAGAAGTATCAAAGATTCCTGTTATGATGGGCTTTGGTATCCGTACTGCAGAGGATGTTGCACCGATGAAAAATATTATCGACGGAGCAATTGTAGGCTCACATTTCATCAGACTGATGGAAGAAAATGATTATGATTTACAGGCAATTGGAACTTATTGTGGCACATTTAAAAAAGAACTGAATCAGTAAAGGAGAAATTTACGATGAAAGAATATATTGAACTGGTTGCAGAAGGAAAAGATTTAACAGAAGAACAGGCAAAAGCAGCAATGGAAATCTTATTAAGCGGGGAAGCATCCCAGGCACAGATTGGTGCTTTTTTAATGGGACTTCGTATGAAAGGTGAGACTTTAGATGAATTAACCGGGTTTGCAGGAGTACTCCGGGATAAGGCAGATACTATTTCACCGAAGGTTTCTGATTATGTGGATCTGGTAGGCACCGGTGGAGACTGTACTTATACTTTTAATGTGTCTACCACTTCTGCATTTGTCGTTGCAGCAGCCGGACTCCCGGTAGCAAAGCATGGCAATCGTTCCATTTCTTCAAAGAGCGGAGCCGGTGATGTATTAGAGGCACTGGGCGTAAATATTATGGCAGAGCCTGCAAAAGTAGAAGCCTGCGTGGAGAAAGCCGGAATCGGATTTATGTTTGCACAGCTCTTTAACAAATCCATGAAATATGTAGGTCAGGCAAGAAAGGAAATGGGTGTGCGTACTGTGTTCAATATTTTAGGACCTCTTGCCAATCCTTCCAGAGCAAAAAATATGGTGGTAGGTGTTTATGATGCAGCCCTGACAGAAAAAATTGCCCTTGCCATGAGCAGACTTGGCGTTGAACGTGCCTTTGTTGTAAGCGGCAAAGACAATATGGATGAAATCACAACAACAACCGAGACCGTAATATCTGAAATCAAGGATGGAAAAGTAAATACATTTACCATAACACCGGAGCAGTTTGGTTTAAAACGTGCTTCCTTAGAAGAACTGCGTGGTGGCGATGGAACAGAAAACGCCGTTATCACAAAGAAAATTCTCTCCGGAGAAGAAAAAGGCGCAAAACGCGACATCGTATTACTGAATGCCGGAGCAACCCTGTATGTTGGTGGAGCAGCATCCACCATTGAAGCTGGAATCACCCTTGCAAAAGAAGCAATCGACAGTGGAAAAGCAGCAGGGAAGTTAGCGGAGCTGGTGAAGGTATCAAACGAAGCGTAGAAGAAACAAAACACTGAAAAAACAGATGAGTAACAGAAGCGAAAAACTTCGGAAATCGAAGTGATGTAAAGTACATAGTATTGTTGATTGTCAACCTTATACAAAATACAAGTTGACAATTGGACGGCGCATACCCTATAATACCCTATGGATAAAAATCTATAGGGTATTTTTGATGGGTGATTGAAAAATAAATATAGTATTCTTTTTAAATTTTGCATATTCAAAGGATATTGGCTTTTGATTGATATGAAATGCCGGAAGTTCTTAGGTGCATGTTTTTCTTGCATAGAAACTGTCTTTCCGTTTCTTTAACCGGATATCGGAACTGTCCGTTGGGTACGGATGCTGTATGATACCTGCAAGGGGCACTAAGAATTTCGGATAAAATATCACAATATCCGGCAACCGGTGCAAATTCGCATCCGTGCTCATATGCACCTCGCTGGCACGTCCATGTGCTAGCGTTGCCTGAAACAGCCGAAATTCTAAGTGCCCCTAACAGTTACATAAATGCATCCGCACTTCAACGAACAGTTCTGATATCCTGTTAAACATTGGAAAGACGGTTTTTATAAAAAAAAGAAAAACATGTATCTTAGAACTTCGGTATTTCAGAGCTGAAAAGCCAATATCCTTTGAATAGTTAAATTTACTGAAAATATATTTATTTTTCAATCACCCAATAACAACAAACGTTAGGAGAAAATTATGCAGAACACAACAACAGAAAAAAGAAAAATCACAACCCAGCAGATGGCACTGGTAGCAATCATGACAGCACTGACCTGTATCATGGCACCATTTTCATTGCCAATTGGTCCGGTACCAATTTCCCTTACCAATCTGGTTATTTACTTCTCATTGTATTTACTGGGTTGGAAGCTTGGAACGTTAAGCTACGTCATTTACCTTCTGATTGGATTGGTTGGTGTACCGGTATTTTCAGGATTTACCGCAGGACCGGCGAAACTTTTTGGTCCAACCGGTGGATATTTAATCGGATTTATTCCAATGGCAATCATTGCCGGTATTGTAATTGATAAATATAGTGAGAAATGGCTCTTATGTCTGCTGGCAATGATTGTTGGAACGATTGTCTGCTATGCATTAGGAACAGCATGGCTTGCTTATGTGGCAGAAATGACTTTCTATGAAGCTTTGATGGCTGGTGTGATCCCATTTATAATTGGTGATATCGCAAAAATGATCGTGGCGATCATTGTAGCACCGATGATTAAGAATCCTTTAGTAAAAGCCGGATATATCAAATAAGAAGGTTTACATCATTAGAGGTACAATACAGTTGGCTTTCAATATCTAAAATTAATAAATTGCGCAAAGACAGGAGGTTGTCAGTGCATAGGCATATTCAGATGTATGATAGAGTGCGTCTGTGATAAAATGTGTTTATGTGTGATAACCTCTTGTTGTTTTGTGAAAAAATGTATAAAATAATTTTTACATTGTGATAGTAATTTCACAGTCGAAAAAATAGAGAACAGGAAAAAGTATGAATCAGAAAGTTGTATTTTTAGATGTAGACGGAACAATTGTAAACGATAAAGGCATTATCCCGGAATCAACCCAAATTGCGATCAGAAAGGCGGTAGAGAACGGCCACAAACTGGTCGTGTGCAGTGGACGAAGTCTTTTTCAATTGCCGCAGATGCTATTGGATCTTGGATTCAGTGGAATGGTAACGGCGGCAGGAGCACAGGTGATCGCAGATGGAAAAGAAATTTATCATGCTGTCATTGATGAAGAACACAGAAAATTTATTGTAGATTATATGGAAAAAAATAATTTTGTTTACTGCTTCCAGACAGATGCAGGAGTTGTCATGAATAAACGGAGCGAACAGCAGATTTTAAAAATTATGAGCGATATGGGAATCACGGAGGAGCATCTGCGTCAGCTTGTAGGTGAATTTTTTATTCAGGAAGATGTCTGGAATAATGAGAAGGAAGAAAAACTGATCTATTATGATGCACCATTTGGAGTGGCGAGAGTGCATGCAGATCTGGAGCCTTATTTTGATGTAGTGGCACTAAGCCTGAGCGGGGCGGATGATTACTGTGGCGAAGTTGGAATCAACGGCATCCATAAAGCAACCGGGATGAAGCGTTATCTGGAATATGTGGGGATTCCC
>ENA-ORIC01002935-ORIC01002935.1-human-gut-metagenome-genome-assembly--contig:-NODE-2935-length-12653-cov-2.567112_pt1 | contig 12653 bp, 10 predicted proteins | sample MGYA00243023_ERZ508732 | MGnify/ENA primary metagenome ERZ508732 (study PRJEB26277, sample SAMN04329767) | human gut metagenome | biome: human-associated habitat | host: Homo sapiens | place: USA...
AGCCTATGGAGTTAATGTTGCTCATAGCGGAACTGTTGTAGGCATACTAATAGATAAATCTATGAATGATACTAGGTTAATAGAGTTGTTAAAAAATGAAAGACTCGATTCAGTTTATAAAAAAATGTACACATCAAATATAATTGATGGTGGAATTAGAGGTGAACAAACATGGAATACATCAAAAATCCTATGATGATAGAAGAAAAAAGTTTCATAATGATACAGGAAATAATAGATGAGATAAGACCTGGTTATAAGTTTAAAAATGAAATAGAAGAAAAAATAATAAAGCGTTCAATACATACAACTGCAGACTTTGAATATTTAGATATATTAAAGATATCTGATAATGAACTAGAGTTTATTACAGGTATGAATGATATGAATGAAGCGATAATAGAAATAAAAAATAAATACGATATAAAATTAATACTTGTGACCCTTGGAGAAAATGGAAGCATGTATTGGTATAAAAATTGTATAGGATATAGAAGTGGATTTAAAAGTGAAGTTATAGATACTACAGGTGCTGGAGATACATTCCATGGAGCATTATTAAGTAAAATTATGGAAATTGATATAGACAATATAGATGTAGAATATTTAGATTATGCTCTTGATTTTGCTAATGCAGCAGCTTCTATAGTTGTAAAAAGAAAAGGTGCATTAAAATCTATGCCGACAAAGGAAGAAATAAATACTATTTTAGAAGATCGATTAAGTTAAATATTAAGTAAGGGTAGATATTATTTTTACTGACTTACTTGAGAATTATTTTGAAAATTAATATTGTAAAATCGAATTTTTTATAAAAAGAAAGTCTAATCACTATTAAACTATAAAAGCGTAGACTTTGTTTTAATATTATATGGAAGTTTTTATGATAAAGAAGTAACCTGGATCCATACCGTCGAACAGGGTGAATTCTCCCATCTGCTCCATGGTGATGAACTGATCTTTAACTCAGGTCTGAATTTTACCTCTCAGGACTGGCTGAAAGAGTTCTTAAAGTCATTGAAAGACGCACACGCCAGCGGACTGATCATCTCTGTAAAATCACGTCCTGCATTTTCCCAGGAGATTATCGACTATTGCAATGAAATACAGCTTCCGCTGTTCTCCACTTCCTGGGACACTCCGTTCATTGATATCATGCGGATCTTTTCTGAGATTCTGTTAAAAAACGAACACCGCGAGACCAGTCTTGCCGCTGCTTTGAAAAATGCGATCTATTACCCCGAGAATGAAGACTCCTATCTGAATCCTCTGGAAAGCAATGGATTCTTCCGCGACATGAACTATACTGTCCTCATGATCAGCTGCCACATTTATGACAGTGATTCCGGTAATTCTTACCTGGAACAGCTGGAAAAGAAGATCCGTTATTTCATGTCTAAAGGGATCGTATATGAAGAAGGGAAGCATCTGATCGTATTGTTTGCCGGTGAATCTGTAAACGATATATCTCAGAAGCTCTACGATGTCTGTCAGAATAACTCCGATGTCTATGCCGGGATCGGAACTACTGTCTCGCAGCTTACAGACATTCACCGCTCTTACGAGACCGCATTTACCGCCTATCAGCTCACCAAAACTGCTCTCCCGAAGAACTTCCTTGAGTACAATAAGCTTGGTGTATACAAACTTCTGGCCGATATCCACAATCAATCTCTGACAACGGATTTCCTGAACTCCACACTTGGCCCGATTCTTGACTATGACGCTGTGCATCATACCGATTATCTGCATATCCTGGAAGTCTACTTTGATCATGACTGTAGTATCATCCATACCGCAGATGCACTTTATTGTCATAAGAATACGCTGTCGTATAAACTGAATAAGATAAAAGAACTTCTGGATTATGATATCCTGACCAATGAGAACCGGACAAACATCATGCTTTCTTTTTATATTTTAAGACTGGAAAAGCGCAGTATATAAATGTTCATTTTCTCATCTTCTGCGTTATTTCAAAGACTGCAGACCTGAATCTATGTTATAATTTCAAGTAGAAATATCTAAACAACATAAACGTGGGAGGGATTCATTATGGATCAGAATCGAATCAAACGAAACCAGATGTTAGGCGCAAAGATTGTAAAAGAACTTACAGCCCGCAACATGGAAGCTTATTATACAGACTCCAAAGAAGAGGCTCTGAAGAAAGCATTGGAATTAATCCCGGAAGGAAGCAGCATCTCCTGGGGCGGTTCCATGTCTGTCAATGAGATCGGCTTAAAAGAAGCTGTCTGTCAGGGAAATTATCAGGTATACAACCGCGATACCGCACCGACACCGGAAGATAAGCGCAAGATCGAGCTTGCGGCATATGATTGTGATTACTTCCTGACCAGTGCAAATGCGATCACGGAAGATGGAATTATGATCAATATCGACGGACATTCCAACCGTGTATCCTCTATCGCTGCCGGACCACGGAATGTGTTGATGATCATCGGAATGAATAAAGTTACACGCGATGTAGATTCTGCCATGTCCCGTGCAAGAAATGAAGCCGCGCCGATCAACGCACAGCGTTTCAACCTGAGCACTCCTTGTTGCAAAACAGGTGCCTGTTTCGACTGCAAAACACCGGATACGATCTGCTGTCAGATCCTGATCACCAGATATTCCAAGACACCGCAGCGCATCAAAGTCATTCTGGTAAATGAAGATCTCGGATTTTAACATACAGATTTTCTTGACTTCATCTTACGTATTTGTTATACTTAACAGTACGTAAGGCATGGCGCCATAGCCAAGTGGTAAGGCAAAGGTCTGCAACACCTCTATCACCAGTTCAAATCTGGTTGGCGCCTCTTATATAACCTCGGAAACATCATGTTTTCGGGGTTTTTCTATATCTGAAAGGAGTATATATATGAAATCACTCGTACTGGCTGAAAAGCCATCTGTTGCCCGCGATATCGCCCGTGTTCTCGGCTGTCACAAGAACATTTCCGGTGCGATCGAAGGCAGCAATTATATCGTCACCTGGGCACTCGGCCATCTGGTCACTTTGGCCGACCCGGAAGAATATGATAAAAAGTTCAAAGCCTGGGATATGTCTTATCTCCCGATGGTTCCAAAGAAATGGGAGCTCGTCGTGATCAAACAGACATCCAAACAATACCATAATGTAAAGACACAGCTTTTCCGGAAAGATGTCTCTGAGATCATCATTGCCACCGATGCCGGACGTGAGGGAGAACTGGTTGCCCGCTGGATCCTGGACAAATCCGGCTGTCATAAGCCGATCCGCCGTCTGTGGATCTCCTCTGTTACCGATAAAGCGATCAAAGAAGGGTTTGCCCACTTGAAGGACGGTCGTGCGTACAACGACTTATATCATGCCGCAAGAAGCCGCGCAGAGGCAGACTGGCTGGTCGGGATCAATGCCACCCGTGCATTGACCTGCAAGTATAACGCCCAGCTCTCCTGCGGACGTGTACAGACACCGACACTTTCCATGATCGCACACCGCGAACAGCAAATCCGTTCATTTAAACCGGAAGATTATTATGGACTGCGGTGTACAACTTCTGTTACCGGTGGTTCTGTCGGCACTATGGCTTCTATCGTCACATGGACATGGCAGCAAAAGAAAAGCGGTTCCCTGCGCTCCTTTAACAAAGACCTGATAACCGGCCTTGATAAAAAATTAAAGAACCAGACACTTACCGTGACGGATGTGCATACCTCATCCAAGCGGACACCTTCCCCGGGTCTCTATGATCTGACGGAATTACAGCGCGATGCCAATAAGCGCTTTGGCTTCTCCGCAAAGGAGACATTGAATATCATGCAGAGTCTGTACGAACACCACAAAGTCCTCACCTATCCAAGAACAGACTCCCGCTATATCGGTACGGACATTGTGCCAACGATCAAAGAACGCCTGAAAGCCTGCAATATCGGACCTTATAAGAAATATATTCCGGAGCTCTTAAAGGAACCGCTTAAGACAAGCAAAACCTTCGTAGATGATAAAAAAGTCAGCGACCATCATGCGATCATCCCGACGGAAGAATATGTCCAGATGGAACATATGTCGAACAATGAACGCAAGATCTATGATCTGGTCGTACGCCGTTTTATCAGCGTCCTCTATCCGGCATTTGAATATGAGCAGACTACACTAAAAGCTGAAGCCGCAGGTGAAACATTTACTGCAAAAGGAAAGGTCATCAAAGCCGCCGGATGGAAGGCCGTATATGCCGATGCTGCATCTTCCGGTTCCTCTGCTTCACAGTATGATGCTTACGGGGATTATGAAGATTCTGAAGATTTTGGAGAAGATTTCCAAAATAATGATATGTACTTAAAGGCTTCAGAGCAGGCACTTCCTGTTCTCCACAAAGGCGACACCCTGACTGTCACACGCACGAATATCACAAGCGGTAAGACCAAAGCTCCCGCCCGTTTTACAGAAGCGACACTTCTGTCCGCCATGGAGAATCCGGTACGTTATATGTCTTCTGATGATAATAAGATGAAAAAAACTCTCGGTGAAACCGGCGGACTCGGAACCGTAGCGACAAGAGCCGATATCATTGAAAAATTGTTCCACTCTTTCCTGCTGGAAAAGAAGGGAAATGAGATTCTTCTGACATCCAAAGGAAAACAGCTTCTGGAATTAGTCCCGGAAGATTTGAAAAAACCGGAGCTTACCGCTTCCTGGGAAATGGAACTTGCCAAGATTGCCAAAGGAGCACACAAAGAACAGGTATTTATCAAAGATATCGAAAGCTACACCAAAGAATTAATTCAGGATATCAAGACTTCCGACGGAACTTTCCGTCACGATAACCTGACTAATACAAAATGCCCGCGCTGCGGCAAGCGTATGCTTTCTGTCAAAGGCAAGAACTCCCGTATGCTGGTCTGCCAGGACCGTGAATGCGGCTACCGCGAGACGATCGCACGCACCAGCAATGCAAGATGTCCGAACTGTCACAAGAAGATGGAACTAATCAAAAAGGGGGACAGTGAGACATTTGTATGCTCCTGCGGCTACAAAGAGAAGCTGGAAGCATTCAAGAACCGTCGTGCCAAAGAAGGTGCCGGCGTATCTAAGCGCGATGTCCAGAAATATCTGAAGAAACAGCAGCAGCAAAATGACGAACCGGTGAATAACGCATTTGCCCAGGCACTGGCGGGACTTAAGTTAGATAAATAATATGCAAAAAGGAATAACAAACCTTTGCTAATCTGGTTTGTTATTCCTTTTCAGAGAGAGAATAATTATTTCATTGTCTTTTCAAGTTCCCATGACCGAATGCTTTCAATCATCAGATCTCCACCAATTGCTGTCATTTCATTTTTCTGATCATCATCCACATTATATATATTACAAGAAAAATTATTCTGATAATCATTGCTGAATATTTCTAATGAAATTTTGTCAGAATAAATATGAATATCCAGATGCTCTTTGCCCATTAAATTCAATGGACATCTTGCGACTCCTTTACTCCAGCCATCGGAATTATTACGGTCAAAATATGCTTCCGCTCTCTTCAGATCAAATAGGATCTCTGTCTTCTTTCCCTGAGACATTCTTAAGTTCAGCCTAATCTTGTCTGCAGTTGATTTTTTCAGATTTATCCGCATTTCCGTTTCATAAACACAGCCACTCCGAAGTTCTTTTTTCTCGTCTTCTTTTATCAGAATGTCCGCTTCTTCCTGCTTATTCTTCCGGAGATCCTGTAATTCTTTTACAGGAATAAACTTTAATGTATTATCTTCTGCTAATACCGCCTCTCTCGGAATGTTAAAGAATCCGCACCAGCCTTCTTGATATGTCGGACCCCAGTCTTTCCAAAATGGCATCCAATCCCATGCATTCGCCCATCCTACCAGAATCCTTCTGCCATCCGGTGCCAGGAATGACTGTGGTGCATAATAATCAAATCCCCAGTCAATTTCCCCTGAAATTGTATAGAAAAATTTTCCGGTATCATAGTCAAAATCTCCCACCAGATAAACACTGGTGCGCTCTTTTCCTCCCATCGGAGAGAACATCAACACATATTTATCTCCTACCGGATAAAAATCCGGGCACTCCCACATATAGCCCCATTCGCCTCTGCTCTCTGCAAGGACATTGACAAATTCCCAGTGGAACATATCTGTCGATTTATACAGTCTTGCCTGTGCAAATCCATTTTTGCTTGCTCCACAGACTACATAATAGGTATCATCATGTTTCCATACTTTCGGATCCCTGAACAGATCTGTTGGAACACCTTCCGGTGCTGTGATCACCGGGTTCCCTTCATATTTTTCAAAGTGGATTCCGTCTTCACTATATGCGATACACTGTGCCTGTTCAAACCCATTTCCATTATTACAGGTTCCTGTATAGATCAGGAATAACTTTCCATCATGTTCAATCGCACTGCCGGAGAAGCATCCCCCCTTCAAATGATCATCATATACTTCACTTGGTGCAAGCGCTAATGGCAGATACTCCCAATGAATCATATCTTCACTGACAGCATGTCCCCAGTGCATACAGTCCCAAAATCCGGAATATGGATTATATTGATAGAAAAAGTGATACTTTCCTTTAAAATATATCAACCCATTTGGGTCATTGATCCATCCGGTTTCTGCCATAAAATGATAGTCCTGACGAAATTTTCCCTGCTGTACGGTTTCTCTTTTTGCTTCAATTTCTTTCTGGGCTTTTTCTATTCTTTCAATCATCAGTTCTTTTGACATATTGTGCCTCCGATATTATTACTTATATTCTTCACGAAGCTTCTTTGCAAATTCAGTATTAAGCTTTGATTCCCGGCGGGCCTTATTTTCTTTAATTCTGAACTGTTCTTCTCTTGCAGGCTTATACTCTTCCCAGCGTTTTGCCCATGATTCTCTCGCTGCTTTCATTTCTTCTGTTAATTCCGGCATCTGAAGATTGCGTTCTGGAAGTACCGGTACATTTGGAATTCTCTCTTCTACAGGAAGAATCGTAATTGGTTTTGCTGTTGGCAGTGTCTGATACCAGTATGCTGTTGAACTCCAGTCATCTGACAGATGGTTCGCATGTCCATGTTCAATCGTAACTTTCAAATGTTTCTCAAATCTTACTGGATCTGTAATGTGAAAACGGTAAGATACCTGGAATCCATCTGTATCGCTTTCATGTACAATAGTTCCAAAGAATGGATATGCATTTTTCTGCATTCCCCATGCATGGTTGAAATAATCTTCTGTTCCTGTACCATTTAATGACGGATATTCCTCTCCATCGATAAAGAACATATCATTTCCTTCTCCCCACCAGCTTCCCTGGTAGTGTTTTACAGTAAGGTTACATCCTACATAATGTCCCGTTCCTTCTACGTCAAGCACTGTATAGTTATTCTCACCTTTAAAATTGGTTACATTATTAACTTCCGGACAGTTTGTCTGAAGGTCTGGTCCCCAGCCCTGACAAGGATTTTCTCTGTGCCAGCTTGCATGGAAATATGCTGTATTCTCATCCAGTGGCTCTTTATACATTTCATAGTCAATATTGAAATATAAAATAAATGGAAGTTCGTTTTCATTTACAATCTCAATTTTTGCTTTTTTATTAAAAGGCATTGGGAAGTAGCATGATACAGAACAAGGAGCTCCATATCTTCCTGCTTCTTCTGGTTTCAGCGAAACATTAAATGGCAGTGAAGAAAAATTGCCCGGATAACTGTTACCAATACAGAAGAAATCTCCCAATGGTGCAAGTACACTTGGTGTATCCTGATCATCCCATGTAATCTTGATCAGAACTTTTCTATAATAGAATGGATCATAATCATCCCAGATAACTCCAAGTGCCGGATGGATCTCCATAACCGGAGCTGCAGAAGCATTTAATACTGGATCAAGAATACTTGGTGCTACTACTTTTCTGCAAGAAGAAGTCATCCAGATATGTGTGATACATCCAGGTCCTTCCACTTCTCCAAGAGAGATTGTCTCACCTGCCGGGATTTCCCAATAATCCTGATTCTTACCTCTCTGATCCCAGCTGGCAAGTCTTCCGTTTCTGGCTTTTTTTACAGTTGTCAAATCTTTAAATAATCCTGATACATTGCTCATAATATAAGTCTCCTTTTATTTTTGTTAATAATTATCCTTTCACAGCTCCCGCTGTCATACCCTCTACAATATTCTTCTGGAATAATCCATAGAAGATCAGTTCCGGAACAATAATCATAAGACTGGATGCTACAATTCCACCATAATCTACCGTATAATTTCCTTTGAAGAATGAAGCTCCCATAGAAAGTGTATAATCAGATACATCTTTCAGCATTACAGATGCATACGGATATTCATTCCATATGTATAACACGTTAAAAATGACAATTGTTGCAATAACCGGCTTTGCCATTGGCAAAATAACTTTCACCATCAGCTGCCAGATGTTACAGCCATCTATTACAGCCGCTTCGTCAATTTCCGTAGGAAGCTGTTTCAAATATGCTGTCAGAAGAAGCGTATTGAATGAAATCGAACTTGCTGCATATGGAAAAATCAATGCCCATTTTCCTCTCAACCCGAAAAAGATATTAATCTTATATACCGGGAACAATAAAATAAATGGTGAAACAGATAATCCCAAAATCAAAAATCCATACAATAAACTCTTTGCCTTCGGATGCTTAAATTCCATTCTTGCAATTACGAAAGAGCTGCAGAATGTAATAATAAGTTCCAACACAACAGATAATATACATACAACAAAAGTGTTCGCATATAATTGTGGAAAGTTTAATGTTTCCAATGCATGTTTGAAGTTGTCGAGATTAAATGCCTTCGGCATTGCCAATGGATTAGACATGATCTCTGAACTTGATTTGAACGAAAGCAATACCATCCATAAAAATGGAAATACAACAATCGCTGTTATAATGATTATCGCAGCATACATTGCAATTTTCTTTCTTTTCGGTACCATTCCTATTCACCTCTTTCTCTTGTAAGTATTGAATAAATACCTGTGATCACCAGTGAAAGAAGGAATGTAAATGTAGCCAGAGACATTCCATAACCATAATCTCCACTGTTAAATGTCATTGAGTAACTATATGTAACCAACGTCTCAGACAGATGGTTTGGACCTCCTCCTGTTGTCTGCTGCACAATTTCAAAGATCTTAAACACCCCTGTAATGATCAGAACCGCTACTGTTGAAATCGTTGATTTCATCATTGGAATTGTGACATACATTGTCTTCTGTACAAAGCTTGCACCATCTATTTCAACTGCTTCCAACACCTCTCCCGGTATCATTTTAAGACCTGCAATAAATACCGTTACCAGATATCCTAATTGCTGCCAGAAATAGATAATCGCGATACTGTACGGAGACAGTGTATTGCCGCCTATCCATTTTTGTTTCAAACCAGATGCCCCTATCGCATCCAGAACATTATTGATAATACCAATGTTTGGATCTAATATATAAACCCAGATAATTCCAACAATGATCGGTGCGATAATCGCAGGAGAAAAGATTAATGACTTTGAAAAATCCACTCCTTTTAATTTATTATTCAGTAACAAAGCAATGAGAAAAGATAAAGACAATAACAATACAAATGCCAATATAAACATAATCATTGTGTTCTTTAAGGATATCCAAAACAAACGGTCTTTAAATAATCTCATATAATTTGTCAATCCGTTGAATGTAGCCTTTCCAATTCCAGAATATTTTGTAAAACTATATCCAATTGACATTCCAATAGGAATAATAATAAATACCATATACACAACCAGTGTCGGAATTACCAATCCTATCTTGTATCTCTTTTTACTTAACCAATGCATACGCTCATCCTCTTTATATCCGGGACCACCATGACAAATCTTCATGGCGGTCCCATGCAGTGTCAGCCAATATTAACGTCTGTCTAGTTTGCTGCTGCCGAATCCATATTTTTTAAAGCATCTTTCGGACTGTATGTTCCTTGCATAACACCAAATATTGCATCATACATTGCTTCCTGAACTGCCGGAGTAACTGTCTGGTCCGGAGCTGCTTTTGGTGTTTCCCATCCATTTCCAAGTGCTGTGATCATTGCATTCATTGCATACTGTGAATCTGTTGCTGCAATACCATCATAATTGGTTGCCGGGAAAATGGATCCTTCATAAGAAATCTTTGCTGCTTCTTCTCCATAATAATATTTCAAAAATGCATACACAGCTTCTTTTGCTTTATCATTATCTTTTACCGCTGAACTTACTACCAGCGGAACTGCCGGAACTTTCATTGCAATATTCTGTTCATAAGAAGAATCCTCAAATTTTGGTCCCCACCAAAATCCGATGTGTTCACCGATATTTTTATCAAATTCTGCACAGTCCCACTGACCTGTTCCGAACATTGCTGCTTTTCCTTCATTAAAAAGCTGTTTTGCGTCAAAATATTCGATTGTTGCCATATTTTCCGGAAATGCTCCGGCATCTGCAAGTCCTTTTATTTTTTCAAAACATGCATTCATATCATCGTTTGAATATTTTGCCTTATCACCAGTATAGGATTTTTCATTATCTTCCCATCCATATCTTGAAAAGAATTCATTGAACTCCCACATTGAGTATCCACTGTTCATACTTCCGATTGCGATTGGTGTAACTCCTGAATCTTTCAGTTTTGCGATCATATCAAGGAATTCGTCATAAGTTGTATCATCTGTTGGATAAGCAATCCCAGCTTTATCAAACAAATCTTTATTATAGAAAAATCCCTGAACATTACTTTGATATGGAAGTCCATACTGTACTTTTCCATCATTGAATGCATCTTCCATACCATCCAGTGCATCATCAATGTCTTTATTTTCTTTCAGGAAATCAGACATATCTAATAAGTATTCGGCCTCATTGTATTTCAGTGCCTCCGCTGAATCTAAATGTACAATTTCCGGAAGACTTCCATCCTGTGCTGCCAATTTCATATTTTTTGAATGTGCTTCTGTATCAGCTGCCACGAATTCTACTTTATATTTTCCTTTATTTTCTTTGTTAAATCCCTGAACAATATTGTAAGTAACCGTTTCCTGTTTTTTTGGGTTTGCCACATGAATACCAAATTTAATGACGGTTGCCCCGTCCGCATCCGTTTTTGCTTCTCCTGATGACTTACTTCCTCCGCATCCAGCAAGCAGTCCCATCGACATCGCTGCAACTAATACTGCAGATGTAACCTTTTTTAAACTTTTTTTCTTCATAGTTTTTCCTCCCTAAATGAGTAAATTATTGTTTGTGGAACCCGTTCCATGTTTCTTAAAAAAAATAATTCCGCATCTTTTTATGGAACCCGTTCCATGTTTGTTAAAAAAAATAAATTCAGCTGTGCACGTGACTGATTTGTATAATCTATATATAACTCTTAGCTGCTCAGATGTCAACATTTTTTCGTCATTTCGTTTATTTTATCAAATTTTGTGCACTGTTTTTGTGCATTTTTACTATTCCATTGTTGTTCTCCCCTTTCTCACAGATACTCCTAATGTTACTTTTTCATTTTTATATGTCTTCCCATTAACCAATTCACAAATTAACCTGGCCGCCTCTTTTGCCAGTTCTTTTATCGGTTGAACAATTGAAGTCACACTTGGTTCTACTATCTGTGTAATATATGTTCCATCATAAGCCACACATTTTTCGGAACCTTTTTATGTCTTCGGATAACCTCATTCATACACTCGATTGCAACCAGATCTGTTCCGAATATCCCATCAAATTCCCATTCATCCAGTCTGTCAAACAAATCTTTTACCGCATACTTATAATACTCCAGATCAAATTTATTCCATGCCAGTTCATAATCAAAGCACTCTACTCCCTGTTCCTTCATAATTCTTGCGAATTCAAAATGTCTTTCATGATATGGCGACTCTACTGCAGTTGCACCTCTGAAATGTACTATTTTTTTACACCCATTCTTAAGCAGAATTTCCGCCGCCAGTCGTCCGCCCTCCTTATGATCGACTGTAACCACAGGAATATCTTCTCCCAAATAACGGTCAAATGCAACGATTGGTTTTTTTATCTTTTTGTACTCTTCTACATCTAAGGAATGTACACCTGTAATCACACCATCCACGATATGCCTGTTTAACATATCCAGATATTCGAGTTCTGCATTATGTGCCTTATCTGTATTACATAACATGATCTTGAATCCTTCATTATAGAGTTCCGCTTCAATATTATGTACAAGTTCTGCAAAAAAAGGAATTTCTACTGTTGGCACCAGAACGGCAATGATCCCACTCTTTTTATGATACAGATTTCTGGCAAGTTCATTCGGTGTATACTGAAGATTTTTCATAGCCTCTTCTATTTTTTCACGTGTCTCATCCGATACATATCCACTGTTATTCAGTACTCTTGATACTGTTCCAACACCGACTCCTGCCTTTTGTGCTACATCTTTTATACTTGCCATGTTTACACCCCCTCTCATTTTAATAATTTATTATAACAGAACATTTACACAAGCTCTAGTTTCATTTTTCGCTTTGTTATATCTTTATGTATCTTTAAACGCCCAAATTAGAAATATTACTCTTCTTCAACTTCGAATAATAACTATCCGCAGTATAAAGCGCCGCCACCGGATTATGCCCCAATACACGGTC
>ENA-ORIC01002946-ORIC01002946.1-human-gut-metagenome-genome-assembly--contig:-NODE-2946-length-12624-cov-2.717781_pt1 | contig 12624 bp, 6 predicted proteins | sample MGYA00243023_ERZ508732 | MGnify/ENA primary metagenome ERZ508732 (study PRJEB26277, sample SAMN04329767) | human gut metagenome | biome: human-associated habitat | host: Homo sapiens | place: USA...
CTGGAGGCCAATTCTCCGCTGGTGCGCGACAACGCGTGGGAGTGGTACAACGCAGTAGCGCGCACGCGCCTGCACAACGGCTCGCAGGAGCTGATCGTCGGCACCCGCTGGCACGAAGAGGACCTGCCCGGACGCATCGCCGCGCACGAACGGGTCGTCGGGCTGACCGACTTTTCTCAGCTCGGCACGCTGCCGCCCGACTGCTGGCTGATGCTGAATTTCGAAGCGATCAAAGAGTCGCCGCCCACTCCGGCCGATCCGCGCGGCAAGGGCGAGGCGCTGTGGCCCGCACGCCATTCGCGCGCGCTGCTCGACGCGCGGCGCAGACTCGACCCGCACCTGTTCGAAGCGCTCTACCAGGGGCGCCCGGCCTCAAAAGAGGGATTGCTTTACGGCGAAGGGTTCGCCACCTACGACGAACTGCCCGCGACGGTGGTCAAACGCGGCAACTACACCGACACCGCCGATACGGGCGACGACTACCTCTGCTCGCTCTGCTACGCGGTGGGCGGCGACGGCATGATCTACCTGACCGACGCGCTCTACACGCCGGAGCCGATGGAGGCGACCGAACCGCAGGCGGCCGCGATGCTGCGCCGCGCGGACGTACGCGAAGCGCTTTTCGAAAGCAACAACGGCGGACGCGGCTTCGCGCGGGCGGTGGGGCGCCTGGTGCCGGAGGTGCGCATCGCGTGGACGCACCAGTCGCGCAACAAGGAGGCGCGCATCCTCTCCAATTCGGCCACGGTGCAGCGCCTCGTACGCTGGCCGCGGGGCTGGGAGGCACGCTGGCCGGAACTCGCGCGCGACCTGCTCGGTTACCGCCGCCTCTACCGGGCCAACCGCCGCCACGACGCTCCGGACGCGCTGACCGGGTACATTCGCCACACATTTCGAGGAATCGGCCCGACCGCTACCGCCGCACCGGGAAAAGCAGCATCATTCGCGTCCGCATCCATCGGAGCCGCACCTGAACAAAGCGAGCCACGGGCAGATGCCCGTGGCTCGCTTTCATCTCCTGCGCTCTTTTTCCGTAAAGCAGCGGCATAGCGCAATTACATCCCGCCCCGGCAACGCGCCCCGTACCGACAGTACCTGAACCGCACCCTGCCGGACGCACCCGTCCCGCGGCTATTTCAGCGCCGCGATCCGTTCGCGCAGCGCCGCGATCTTCGCCTCGGCGTCGGCCTGCTTGGCCCGCTCGTTGGCGACCACTTTCTCCGGGGCGCTCTGCACGAAACGTTCGTTCGAGAGCTTTTTGTTTACCGAAGCGAGGAACCCTTCGAGGTATTCCAGCTCGGCTTCGAGCTTCGGCAGCTCTTCGGCCGCGTCGATCTTCCCCGGCAGCGGCACGAAATACTGCGTCGTCTTGACCACGAACGCCGCCGCATCGGGCAGCTTCTCCCCCACCGTGCGCACGGCGGAGAGGTTCGCCATCTTCTCCAGCAGCGGGGCGAAAGCCGCCGGGTAGTTCTCGTCGGCGATCACGCACAGCTCCAGAGCCTCCTTGTTCGGCAGGTTGTGTTCCTTGCGGATGTTGCGCACGCCCGAAACCGCCTCTTTGAGCAGTTCCGCCCCGGCGAGCAATCCTTCCGCCCCGGCATCCCGGGAACCAGAACCCTCGCCGCACGCACATTTCACCTCCGGCAGGCGGCTCATCATCAGGCTCTCGCCATCTTTCCGCGGGGCGATGTTCTGCCACAGCTCCTCGGTCAAGAAGGGCATGAACGGGTGCAGCACGCGCAACAGCTTGTCGAAGAAACCGAGCGTCGCATCGAGCGTCGCGCGGTCGATCGGCTGCTGGTAGGCGGGCTTCACCATTTCGAGATACCAGCCCGAAAATTCGTCCCAGAAGAGCTTATACAGCTGCATCAGCGCCTCGGAGATGCGGTACGCGGCAAAATCGGCCTCGACCGATGCGAGCGTGCGGTTCAGCATCGCGTCGAACCACTCCACCGCCAGGCGGTTGCCTTCGCACTGGACCAGCCGTTCATCCACCTGCCAGCCCTGTACGAGGCGGTAGGCGTTCCAGATCTTATTCCCGAAATTGCGTCCCTGTTCGCAGAGCGATTCGTCGAACAGCAGGTCGCTGCCGGCGGCCGAGCAGAGCAGCATCGCCACGCGCACGCCGTCGGCGCCGTAGCGATCGATCAGTTCGATCGGGTCGGGCGAGTTGCCGAGCGACTTGCTCATCTTGCGGCGCAGTTTGTCGCGCACGATTCCGGTCAGGTAGACGCTGCCGAACGGTTTCTCGCCGCGGTATTCGTACCCGGCGATAATCATGCGCGCCACCCAGAAGAAGAGGATGTCGGGCCCGGTCACCAGGTCGTTGGTCGGATAATAGTATTTGATCTCGTCGTTTTCGGGGTTGTTGATGCCGTCGAAGACCGAAATCGGCCAGAGCCACGACGAGAACCACGTGTCGAGCACATCGGGATCCTGCCGCAGGTCCGCGGGTGAGAGCGACGGGTTGCCGGTCTTTTCGCGGGCCACCTCCAGCGCCTCTTCGGGCGTCTCTGCCACCACGTAACCGCCCTCGGGCAGGTAGTAGGCCGGAATCTGCTGCCCCCACCACAACTGGCGCGAAATGCACCAGTCCTTGACGTTTTCCATCCAGTAGCGGTAGGTATTCTTGAACTTGGCCGGAACGAGCCGTACCGTATCCTCCATCACCGCCTTCAGCGCGGGCCGGGCGAGCTCCTCCATCTTCAGGAACCACTGCATCGAGAGCTTCGGTTCGATGGGCACGTTGGTGCGTTCGGAATAGCCCACCTGGTTCGTGTAAGGCTCCACCTTTTCGAGCAGCCCGGCCTCCGCAAGGTCGATCTCGATCTGCCTGCGCACATCGAAGCGGTGCATGCCCGCATACTGCGCGCCATGAGCGTTGAGCGTGCCGTCGTCGTTGAAGATGTCGATCGTCTCGAGGCCGTATTTCTCACCGAGCATGTAGTCGTTCACGTCGTGCGCCGGGGTCACCTTCAGCGCGCCGGTACCGAACTCGATATCGACGTACTCGTCGCGGATCACCGGCACGGAACGGTTCACCAGCGGCACGATCACACGGGCGTCCGCGGGCAGGTGCCGGTAGCGCGGGTCGTTCGGGTTCACGCACAGCGCCGTGTCCCCGAGGATCGTCTCGGGCCGCGTCGTGGCCACGACCAGGTAGTCCGCCGTCCCCTCGATCATATAGCGCAGGTAGTAGAGCTTGCCCTGCGACTCGCGGTGGATCACCTCTTCGTCCGAGAGGGCCGTCAGCGCGGCGGGGTCCCAGTTGACCATCCGCACGCCGCGGTAAATCTTCCCTTTGTTATAGAGGTCTACGAAAACCTTGATGACGCTCCGGCTCAGCGCCGGATCCATCGTGAACTTCGTCCGCTCCCAGTCGCACGACGCGCCGAGGCGGCGCAACTGGCTCAGGATGATGCCGCCGTGCTTCTCCTTCCACTCCCACGCATGCTTCAAAAACTCCTCGCGCGTGAGCGAACCCTTGTCGATCCCCTCGGCTTTGAGCTTGGCCACGACTTTCGCCTCGGTGGCGATCGACGCGTGGTCGGTGCCCGGCACCCAGCAGGCGTTCTTACCCTGCATCCGCGCGCGGCGCACCAGCACGTCCTGGATCGTCTCGTTGAGCATGTGGCCCATGTGCAGCACGCCTGTCACGTTGGGGGGCGGAATTACGATCGTATAGGGCTCCCGCGCGTCGGGAACCGAGTGGAAGAAGCCGTGCTCCATCCAGTAGTCGTACCACTTCTGTTCGATCTGCTGCGGAGCGTATTTCGCTGCGATTTCCATAGTCGTCTCTCTTTCTGTTATGTTTTGATCTTTTTTCTTTGTCATGTTCCGGCCGGCGGGGCGGCCCCCCCCGCTATTTTCCGCCAAATGCAGCTGCGGCGCAGGATTTGCATCCAATTTGCAAAGATAGTGTTTTACAATAATAAAATGCCCCGAACGTTTAATTTTTAGCAGGCAGGCCAACGCCCCGGACGCAGGAGGCCGGAGCGCTGCAAGGCATTAGTTCTCAGCAAACAACATCCGGAGCGAAAAGCATTCCGGGACGAAAAGGCAACGCGGCGGCCATCGCAGGCCGTTTCCGCAGCCAGCGGAGAGCCCCCGGGACACCCCCGGTTCCGCGCCGCAAACCTGACAGGATGGCAGGCTCCGACCTGCCTTCGCGTCGGGAAGCGGACAGAACGGCAGCAACACCGCCCCGATGCAGGGGTTTGGACAAAAAAAACTATATTTGCAGATTATCAAGGAGGAAAACAATGAGTAAGAAACAGTATAACGAAGAGGATTTTTCCGGCATTTCGGACATGCTCGAAGGTAAGCACCACGTGATTCCGATCGTCTCGAACGAGGACGAGGAGGAGGCCGAAAACACGGAAGTCCCCGACACGCTGCCGATCCTGACCCTTCGCAGCTCGGTGCTGTTCCCCGGCTCGATCACGCCGATCACCGTGGGGCGCCAGCGCTCGATGAAGCTGATCCGCGACGTGGAAGCCGCCGGCGGCCTGATGGGCGCCGTATTACAGAAGGAACCCGAAGTGGAGCAGCCCGGCCCGGACGACCTGTACCGTGTCGGCACCGCCGCGCGTATCCTCAAGATCCTCGAGATGCCCAACGGCAACCTGACGGTGATCCTGCACGGCCTCGAAAAGGTCGAGATCAAGGAGTACCTCACCGCGGAACCCTATTTCAAAGCGAGCGTCGCCCCGCTGAAAGACAGCGTGCCCGAACGCAGCAACATCGAGTTCGACGCACTGGTGGATTCGATCAAGGACGTGGCCCTCGGGATCATCAACATCTCGCCGAACATGCCCAAGGAGGCCGCCTTCGCGATCAAGAACATCGACAGCAAGCGCGGCATCATCAACTTCATCTGCTCGAACATCGACCTGCCCGACGCCGACCGCCAGCGGTTGCTGGAGGCCCCGGGCCTGCTGGCGCGCGCACGCCGCCTGCTCGAAATCCTGATCCGCGAGCAGCAACTGGTCGAACTCAAGAACGAGATCCAGACCAAGGTGAAGCAGGATATCGACCAGCAGCAGCGCGACTACTTCCTGCAGCAGCAGATGCGCACGATCCAGGACGAGCTGGGCGGAGACCCGGCCGACAAGGACATCGACGAACTGCGCAAGAAAGCCGAAAAGAAGCAGTGGAAGGATGAGACCAAAGAGCTCTTCTTCAAGGAGCTGGGCAAGCTGGAACGGATGAATCCGGCCGTAGCCGAATACTCCGTGCAGCTGAACTACCTGCAGCTGATGGCCGAACTGCCCTGGGAGCACTGCACCACCGACAACCTCGACCTGAACCGCGCGAAGAAGCGGCTCGACAGCGACCATTTCGGCCTCGAGGAGGTGAAGGACCGCATCCTCGAACACCTGGCCGTGATCAAGCTCAAAGGCGATCTGAAATCGCCGATCCTCTGCCTGTACGGCCCCCCGGGCGTGGGCAAGACCTCGCTGGGCAAATCGGTGGCCGCCGCGCTCAAGCGCAAGTTCGGCCGCATTTCGCTGGGCGGGCTGCACGACGAAGCCGAGATCCGCGGCCACCGCCGCACCTACATCGGGGCGATGCCGGGCCGGATCATCCAGACCATCAAGCGGGCCGGATCGTCGAATCCGGTGATCATCCTCGACGAGATCGACAAGGTGACCGTCTCCAACCACGGCGATCCGTCGTCGGCGCTGCTCGAGGTGCTCGACCCGGAACAGAACACCACGTTCCACGACAACTACCTCGACACCGAGTACGACCTCTCGAAGGTGCTGTTCATCGCGACGGCCAACAACATCGCCAACATCAACCCGGCGCTGAGGGACCGCATGGAGATGATCAACATCCCGGGCTACATCCTCGAGGACAAGGTGCAGATCGCCCGCAAACACCTCGTGCCCAAGCAGCTCAAGGCGCACGGCGTACCGGCCAAGGACCTGAAGATCGCCCCGAAGGTGATCGAGAAGGTGATCGCCGACTACACGCGCGAATCGGGCGTCCGGTCGCTCGACAAGCAGATCGCGAAGATCGTCCGCACGCGGGCGAAAAATATCGGCTTCGGCGAGGAGTTCAAGCCGGAGGTGTCGCCCGCCGACGTCGAGAAGATCCTCGGCGTGCCGCGCTTCACCAACGACATCTACGACATCCAGGGCATGGTGGGCATCGTCACGGGCCTCGCCTGGACCGAAGTGGGCGGCGACATCCTCTACATCGAGTCGATCCTCACCCCGGGCAAGGGCGCCCTCACGATGACCGGCAATCTGGGCGACGTGATGAAGGAGTCGGCCACCATCGCGCTGCAGTGGGTCAAGGCGCACGCCGACGAACTGGGCATCGCCCGCGAAAAGTTCGAAAAGAACGACATCCACATCCACGTGCCGGAAGGGGCGATCCCCAAGGACGGCCCGAGCGCCGGCATCACGATGATGACTTCGCTGGTTTCGACCCTCTCGGGCCGCCGCGTAAAGGACTACATCGCGATGACGGGCGAGACGACACTGCGCGGACGGGTGCTGCCCGTAGGCGGCATCAAGGAGAAGATCCTCGCCGCGAAACGCGCGGGGATCAGGGAGATCGTCCTCTCGGAAGAGAACCGCAAGGACATCAGCGAGATCAAGCCGGAATACCTCGAAGGGCTCACGTTCCACTACGTGAAGACCAACGACGACGTGCTGAAGCTCGTGATGGCCGAATAGCCGCCACCGTCCGGGGCCGGCCCCGGTTCCCGGTACGCCCCGCCGGACGCGGGCAACCGGACAAACCGATCCGACCATTCAACCGGCACAACTCCCATCAACAGGAACGCCCCGCTCATCGAGCAGGGCGTTCTCTTTTTGCTTTCACAGTCCCTATTTCGCTTCACATCCCCCCTCAAGGGTCCGAAAGTGAACCGATCATCCGGAGGACCGGCCAACCCGGTACCGGACGGCCGGATTCCGAACATTCCGCAATCGGCGGACAGACACCGGAAAACCGGAAAACGGGAGAGCCGCACAAAGCGGCCCGAACGGAACGTCACGACTCCGCCCCAGGCGCCGGAACCCTTCCACGGGAGCCACGGGGACTGCGGGAACCACGAAAGCCGGGGCGCCAGGAGTGCCGGGTCAGTTCTGCAAATACTTGCCGTCGGTCACGTTCACGTCGCTCTTGGTCCTGAAAAGCCCCAGGTCGGCTGCCGGGAAGGCGTTTGCCGGGACGGCGTCCCGGTCGTAAATTTCCGAAAAATCATACGAGGCGGAGCCCGTCAGCCAGTTCCACAACTCGGGATAGACTTCCGAAATCGGCGTATTTTCGCACGGATAGTTAAACCAGTCGAGCCCGACCACGCCTTTACCGTCCTCGGTATACGAGGAGCCTGTCTGCGTGATCACAAGTCCATAGGGACGGCCCTGTTTATCGAACGACTGGTTGAGGTAGGCGGTCGAGAGGGCATACAGCTCGACGTCTCCGTCCACCTGGATGTACCACTCGACGCGTACCGCACCGTCGTCCGCGATCTTCGAGAGCTCCCAGCAACGGCAGGTCGAGCCAAGGTACTGGTTCCAGCCGGTCACCCGCCCGTCGATCCGCTGGTTGATCTGCCGGTCGGTGCCGGTATTGATAAAGCCGGCCTGCGACTGGAAATACTGGGTCCGGGCATCCGCATTCCCGGGTGCGAGCAGCCCTTTGAAGATGCGCGTGGATCCTTTATACACCACGGCTCCGAGACGGACCTCCTTGGTCGAGCCGAGCGCGATCGGGTGCACGCCGAACCCGAAACGCGTGCCGTTCCACTGGTACTTGACATGGATCACCAGGTCGTTGTAGTCGTAGTCGCCCGAGCGGGAATCCTCGAAACAAACCACCTGAAACAGCTGCGCTTTGTTCCCGGCAAACCCGTTCGGATACTCGTCCGCGGGCGTGTAAATCACCTCGGGGGCGGCAGCCGCCTTTGTCCGGGCGTAGCGCGGAATCCAGATTTTCATCGGACTCGACGCTTCGGCCAGCGTCACACCGTTCATCTTCACCGTGGTAATCTGCCCCGCTTTGGTCGGCACCGTGTACTGCTCCGCTGTCTGGAAATGGCTCACGTCCGGAGTGTCCGTGCCGGGATCGGGAGTCTCCGATCCGGGATTTTTCACGCACGATACGGCAAGCACCGCACATGCGACAGCCAGAATTGATCTGTACATTATAGGTCTATTTTTATTCACGGTTCAAAGTTACAGACAATCCTGACAGCAAACAAGATAAATAACATATTTCCCGGCTGCGACAGATGAAAAAATTCCCCGGAAAGCGTACAAATACTACCGGAAACAGCTGTTAAAAAACATTGAATTTTTGTCACTGAACTACCTGCGCGAACGGAGGGATAGCGGCGGTTCCGGTTATTTTTGTATCTTTGGATGCGATATTCCGCAGGGCGCCGGGAGAGACCGCGCGGGACCGGAAAGAAAACGTCCGGCGTTCAACGACATGGGGGCGAGCGGGCGAAGCGATCCGGCCCGGGAATCCGCACGGGCGTACCGCCTGCCCCGACAAAGCGAAACAAAGGCGAATACCGAATACAAACAAGATAAACCAACAGCCATGAACGAAAAATACGCCCTCGGCGTCGATATCGGCGGGTCGCACATCGCCTGCCAGGTGGTCGAGCTCGGCAGCAGCAGACCCGTCGGGGAGACCTACACCGAAGTCAAAATCGCCGAAAACGAGTCGGCGCAGAAGATTCTCGCCGCGTGGGACAGCGCGCTGGGAGCCTGCATGCAGAAAGCCGGCGCGCGCGCCATCACGGGCCTCGGCGTAGCGATGCCCTCGCCGTTCGACTTCATCAAGGGAATCGCGATGGCCGAACACAAATTCGCATCGATCAAAGGCATGAACGTCCGCGCCGAACTGCACCGCCTCACCGGCATCGACCCGTCGCGCATCCTGTTCACCAACGACGCGGCGGGCTTCGGCATGGGGGCCTGGAGCCTCGGCGGCGGCAACGCGCGCCACCTGATCGGCGTGACGCTGGGTACCGGATTCGGCGCCTGCTTCATCGTCGACGGCTGCTACGCCACCTACGGCCCCGGCGTACCCATCGGCGGCGAGCTGTGGGACTACCCGTTCCGGGGCCGGATCGCCGAGGATTTCGTCTCGACGCGCTGGTTCGAAGAGAAGTTCCGCCAGATCACCGGCGTGGCCATCACCGGCGTCAAACCGATGATCGACTACTACCACGCGGACAAGTACACCGCCGAGGTGCGCGCCATCTTCGACGAATTCGCCCGCACGTTCGCCGAGATCATGCTGCCGTTCGTGCAGCGCTTCGGCGCCGACACGCTGGTGGTGGGCGGCGGCATGGTGCGCGCCGAGGAGTTTTTCTTCCCGCAGCTGCGCGCCGCTTTCGAACAGAAGGGCGTGCAGATCCCGGTGGTGGCGATGGCCGACACGACCACCGCGATCATCGCCGGGGCGGCCGCGCTGTGTAAATAACCGCACCGGGCAAGTTTCCGGTTACCGTCCGGATAACCTCCGGGGGTATGGTTATGGTTCCGGTTGCCGCACTTAACCCTTGGATCGCTGTCCCTGATCCCGGTTCTCGAGTACAGCTCCTGATCCCTCTTCCGATTGCAATCCCGCCCCGGGGCTCCGGAAAGTATCCCGATCGACAAATGCAAAAACAAAAAGACATACAACGGTGAAACGGGTCGTAGTAGGCCTCTCGGGAGGCGTGGATTCGAGCGTCGCGGCTTACCTGCTCAAGGAGCAGGGCTACGACGTGGTGGGACTGTTCATGCGTAACTGGCACGACACCACCGGCACGCTCGAAGGCGACTGCCCGTGGTACGACGACCAGATGTTCGCCGAGCTGACCGCCAAACGGCTCGACATCCCGTTCCATTTCATCGACCTGATGTTCGCCGAATACGGGCGCGGCCGCACGCCGAACCCCGACGTGCTGTGCAACCGCGAGATCAAGTTCGACGCGTTCCTCCAAGCGGCGCTGAAGCTGGGCGCCGACTACGTCGCCACGGGGCACTACTGCCGCCGCGAAGTGACCGAAACGGCCGAAGGGCCGGTCTACCGCCTGCTCGCGGGCAACGACCCGAACAAAGACCAGAGCTATTTCCTCTGCCAGCTTACGCAGGAGCAGCTTTCGCGCGCGCTCTTCCCGATCGGGCACCTGCTCAAACCCGAAGTACGGCGCATCGCGGCCGAACAGCACCTCGCCACCGCGCAGCGCAAGGATTCGCAGGGCATCTGCTTCGTCGGCAAGGTGGACCTGCCGGTCTTCCTGCAGCAGCAGCTCAAGGCGCGCGAGGGTGCGATCGTCGAGATTCCGGCCTCGTGGCCGGGGTATGCGCTGCGCGGGCGGATTGCGGCACCGGGGGAGCGCAGTACAGCTTGGGAGCTTCCGGCCGACGGGCCGTTCTCGCAAGAGCAGCTCGACGCGCTGGCGGAACCCTACCGGTATACGCCGGAAGCGGGCAGGCAGGCGGGCACGCACCGTGGCGCCCACTTTTTCACCATCGGCCAGCGCAAAGGCCTCGGCGTGGGCGGCTACGCGGAACCGTTGTTCGTGATCGCGAGCGACGTGGAACACAACGTACTCTACGTGGGCATGGGCCAGGAGCATCCGGGACTCTACCGGCGTGCGCTGCGGATCCTGCCCGAAGAGATGCACTGGATCCGGCCCGACCGCGCGTTACAGCCGGGCGGCAGCGCCCGCTTCTCGATGCGCATCCGCTACCGGCAGCCGTTGCAGGGCGGTGTGCTGCACGTCACGGAGCAGGGCGGCTACATCGTCTTCGACCGGCCGCAGCGCGGCGTCACCGCAGGGCAGTTCGCCGCGTGGTACGACGGCGACGAGCTGGTCGGCTCCGGGGTAATCCACCGGTAAGACCGGACCGAAAGCCAACCAAAAGACGGAAAGGGGCGCGCCGGATACGGCGTACAAAAACATACGAACAGCCACCCGGACACCCGAACCCGAAACACGGGAGCGTAAAAGGACGGGACGCCGAAATACCGGTACCGCACACTGCGGCACGGAAACGGCACATGGAAAGAGGGTGCCCCCCCGCAAAACACAGGACAAGATACCGGAACAGGACCAAACGCAAACGCGTACAGGCACACGAAAATACGACATACGGCAACAGAGAACCCCGGCGCATGCGCCGGGGTTCCGAAAAGTCCCCCTGCAACGGAGGACGGAAGATCTACCCTGGAGTTATTCCACTTCCGAAATCACCTTCAGCAGGCCGCGGGCGAGTGCTTCCAGTTCGTTGTCCCGGATGACGAAGGGAGGCATCAGGTAAACCAGCCGCCCGAACGGGCGCACCCAGATACCCTCTTCGACGAAGCGCCGCTGCAACGTCGCCATATCCACCGGGCGGCGCATCTCGACGACACCGATCGCGCCCAGCACACGCACGTCGGCCACCTGCGGCCACTGGCGCGCAGGAGCGAGCAGCCGGCCGAGCAGCGCCTCGATTTCGGCGATGCGCGGCAGCGGGGAGTTCTCTTCCAGCAGCCGCAGCGACGCGCCGGCCACCGCGCAGGCGAGCGGGTTGCCCATGAAGGTGGGCCCGTGCATGAACTCGGACGGATCGCCCGCCGAAATGGTCTGCGCCACACGATCCGTAGCCAGCACGGCGGCGAAGGAGAGGTAACCGCCCGTCAGCGCCTTGCCTACGCACAGGATGTCGGGCGTGATGCCGGCCCACTCGCAGGCGAACATGCGGCCCGTGCGGCCGAACCCGGTCGCGATTTCGTCGGCGATCAGCAGGACGCCGTAACGGTCGCACGCCTCGCGCAGGCGGCGCAGGTACTCCGGGTGGTAAAACCACATGCCGCCCGCCCCCTGCACGACGGGTTCGAGGATCACGGCCGCCAGCGTGTCGTGGTGGCGCTCGAGCAGTTCGGCCATCGGGGCGAAGTCCCGTTCGTCCCACTCCGCGCCGAAACGCACCTCCGGACGCGGCACGAAGTGCTGGATCGGCAGGCGGCCCGAAAAGAGCGAGTGCATGCCGGTGACCGGATCGCACACCGACATCGCGTGCCACGTATCGCCGTGGTAGCCGCTGCGTATCGTGGCGAGCGTGTTCTTCTGCGGCGTGCCCTGCGCGTACATGTACTGCATCGCCATTTTGACGGCTACCTCGACGGCTACCGAGCCCGAATCGCAGTAGAAGATCTTTTCGAGCCCCGCAGGCGCCAGCCGCAGCAGGCGGCGGGCCAGGTCGACGGCGGGACGGTGCGTGAAGCCGCCGAACATCACGTGCGACATCTCCCGCAGCTGGGCTTGTGCGGCAGCGTTGAGCGCCGGATGGTTATAGCCGTGCACGGCCGACCACCACGACGACATGCCGTCGATCAGCCGGCGGCCGTCACCGAGCTCGATCCACACCCCTTCGGCGCGCGCCACGGGATAGACCGGCAGCGGATCGGCCATCGAGGTATAAGGATGCCACAGGTGTTCGCGGTCGAACGAGAGCAGTTCGGAAAGGGTTTCGGGTTCCATATCGGCTTGGGTTGTTTGAACGTTTTATGGTATTGTACGAACGTTTTGTTATATTAGTGGCGCCGGAGCGACGGAATTTCCGGACCGGGGTGCAAAAAAGCAGGGAATGCGCGGACGCCGGCGGCGGTGCG